>ERZ807291.364-NODE-364-length-76203-cov-62.862688_pt1 | contig 76203 bp, 64 predicted proteins | sample MGYA00521257_ERZ807291 | MGnify/ENA primary metagenome ERZ807291 (study PRJEB31413, sample SAMN03169783) | marine metagenome | biome: Marine; feature: Water; material: Subsurface seawater | place: North Sea | collected 2011-04-28 | depth 1 m m ... | reverse complement strand
AAAAAAAGGTATATGTTAAAATTTATTTTTTGTGTAGGTATAAAATTGATTTACTCTCAAAAAAAGAATCTTCAAAATAATTAATAATTTTCTCGATTTTAAAATTGTACCTTTTAGAGACTTTTTGAATTTCTTCTTTCAAATCACCACCTTTTAAATAAATAATTCCATTTTGAATTTCATTTTTATTTGATTTTGCAATGTTTTGTTCTACCCAAGGACAAAATCTCTCAAGTTGGGTTACTGCTCTACTAACTATAAAGTCAAATTTCTCAGAAATATTTTCAGCTCTTTCAATTTTTGATTTAACATTTTTTATTTCCAAATCCTCAATAATTTGGTCAACAACCTTTATTTTTTTGCCAATTGAATCAACCAATGTAAATGAAGTGTCCTTAAAATATATCGCTAATGGAATGCCAGGAAAACCACCGCCAGTTCCTACATCTAATATTTTTGTGTGTTTTTTAAAATCAATAAATTTAGCTATGGCTAATGAATGTAACACATGTCTTGTATAAAAGTTTTCTGTATCTTTTCTACTAATAACATTAATTTTAGAATTCCAATCTAGATAAAGATCTTTAAGAGTTTCAAATTGATGCATTTGATTTTGATCTAAGTTTGGAAAATAATATTGAATTATTTTTGCGGAGTCAAATTGTTTCAAAACTGTGTTTCATTATGTTGTACAGAAACTCTCTTGCTCTAAAGAGTTGAGCTTTAACTGTTCCTAATGGTAGATTTAGCTCTATAGATATTTCCTCGTAGCTCATTTCTTTAAAATACCTCATTTCAACTAAGATTTCGTATCTAGGTTTTAATTTTTTCACATACTGTCTCATTAATTGTATTTTCTGCTCATTCATAGCTATTTGCTCAGGAGTCATTCCATCACTTTTTATTTCGAACATATATTCCTCTCCGTCATTATTGGAGACACGATTATCTATAGACATTACGTTTTTCTTCTTTTTTCTAAGAAAATCGATACAATTATTTGTTGCAATTTTAAATAGCCAAGTACTAAATGCAAAATTTGGAGTGTATTGGACTAATCTGTTGAATGCTTTCCCAAATGCCTCTAATGTTAAATCTTCTGCATCATCATTATTATTAACCATCTTTAATAACATATAGTATATTGGATCTTTATACTTATCCATTAAATCAGAAAATGCTTGTTGGTCTTTGTTATTGGTCGCTCTTAGGACTAATTCATAATCTTTTTGAGCCTTTTCCGAAAGGTGTGATAACGATTTTTCTTTCTCCATTAATGTCTAATTCTTCTATTTATTTGAAAGATAGGATGACAAAATAGTAAGATGATTTCATAAATTGGGAATGCCCAAAGAAGATCTTTGCACATCATAATCTTGAAAGCTTTGAAATTTATAGCTATTATTAATAAATACCTTACTGTAAAGAGAAGTAGACCAATCTTAATATAATTAATTGAAAAGAGTGAAAATATTACTGAAAAGTAGAAGGCTAATGCACTTAAATATTGCATACCTAATAAAATTTTGTGCTTTTTCTTGTATTTAAAATTTGTAGTATGGTGTCTTCTTTTTTGATAAACCCAGTTTTTAAATTCTTTTTTGGGCTTTGATATTGTCATGCTTTTAGAATTAAATATGACTTGGGTGTTGCTTATATTGGATGCTTGATTAACAAATAGATCATCATCTCCAGACTCTACATGGTAATGGGATTTAAATCCATCGTTTAAGTAATAAACATCCTGGTGGTAAGCTAAATTCCTGCCAACGCCCATGTAGGCTAATTTTGCTTTTGCATATCCTAAAGAGTTTATTGCTATTTGAACTGTGTCAAATCTTATAATTTTATTTAAAAATCCTTTTTCTTTTTCGTATATACCTACCCCAATTACTATTTGCTTTTCTTTATCAAAGCCTTTACTCATTTCATTTATCCAATATTCTGACAAGGGTTGACAGTCCGCATCTGTAAACAATAAGTAGTTGTTTTTGGCAGCCTTTATCCCAATAGTAATTGCTAGTTTTTTCCCAAAATTATCGGTTTTATTATCTGGAATATCTACTATTTTAAGATGGGAGTACTTAGCTTTAAAATTGTTTAATATTTCAATACTATTATCCCAAGACCTGTCATTAACAACAATGACCTCAAAGTCATCGTATTTTTGATTAAGTACTAATGGAAGATTTTTTTTAAGATTTTCATTTTCATTTCTTGCGCAAATAATTACGGTTATTCCTTTTTTCTCTACACTTTCATTTTCTTTGATAAAGGCTACTCTAGCGCTGAAATAAAACAAATAAAAACATTGAATTAAAAAACTTGTAATAAGAAAAATAAATCCAATTTCAAAATAGGTCATTTGTATTAAAACATTTAAAAATTAAAAGTATTGCTTAATTAAGATGTTCTATATTTGTTCTACAGTAGTTTATCCACAGTTTTATGAACTTTACTCTCTCAAAAAAAGATAAGAATTCAAATGCAAGGTCAGGTATTTTAAAAACTGACCATGGTGAGATAAAAACACCAATATTTATGCCTGTTGGCACTGCAGGAACGGTAAAATCAGTTTCCCAAAGAGATTTAGAAGATCAAATTAACGCACAAATAATTTTAGGCAATACATACCATTTATATTTAAGACCGGGTATTGAAACTCTAGAAAGTATAGGAGGATTACATAAATTTATTTCATGGGACAGACCTATCTTAACAGACTCTGGAGGATACCAAGTTTATAGTCTTTCCGGAAGAAGGAAAATTACTGAACATGGGGTTAAATTTAAATCCCATATTGATGGATCTTCCCATTTTTTCACACCAGAAAACGTAATGGAAATTCAAAAATCAATTGGTGCAGATATTATAATGGCTTTTGACGAATGTACGCCATATCCATGCGATTATTCTTATGCTAAGGATTCTATGGAAATGACCCACCGTTGGCTAAAAAGATGTGTAGATGGGTTTAATTCAACTCCTTTTAAATACGATTATTCACAAGTTCTTTTTCCTATTGTTCAAGGAAGCACTTATTCAGATTTAAGAAAACAAAGTGCAGAAGTAATTGCATCTTTTGATATGCCAGGCAATGCAATAGGCGGTCTTTCTGTTGGTGAGCCACATGATTTAATGTACAAACATACAGAAGAAGTTTGTGCTATTTTACCTGTTGATAAACCAAGATATTTAATGGGGGTGGGAACACCATCTAATTTATTGGAATGTATTGCTTTGGGAATTGATATGTTTGATTGTGTTATGCCATCAAGAAATGCAAGAAATGGAATGTTATTTACAAGTGAGGGAATAATTAATATAAAAAATAAAAAATGGGAAAATGATTTTAATCCGATTGACCCCAATGGTTTTTCTAGTGTTGACAAACGTTATTCCAGATCCTATCTTAGACATTTATTTGTGTCAAAAGAAATGCTAGGTCCCCAAATTGCAAGTATCCATAATCTTTCTTTCTATTTGTGGCTAGTAAACGAATCTAGAATTAAAATTGAGGAAGGAACTTTTACGGAATGGAAAAATAAAATGGTTGTTAAACTCGTTGAAAGACTCTAAAGTAAAAAATGAAAAAATTAGATTGGTTTATTGTGAAAAAATTCCTTGGAACCTATGTTTTCATGATAGGTGTAGTTATGAGTATATCTATAATTTTTGATGTTTCAGAAAAATTGAAAGACTTTATTAATCCTGAAAACAACCTTACATTTTATAAAATAATTACTGAATACTACCCTTATTTCTTTATTCATTACGCAAATTTATTTTCCTCGTTAATTATCTTTCTATCTGTACTGTGGTTTACAAGTTTTATGGCTCAAAGATTAGAAATTGTTGCAATTTTAAGTAATGGGGTTAGTTTTTGGAGGTTTTCCAGACCCTATATTATTGCTTCTTCTTTTTTATTAGTTATTTCAGTTTTAATGAATCACTATGTTGCTCCTTATGCAAATAAGAATAGGTTGGATTTTGAAAATAAATTTACCAAATACAATGTAAATTTTAAAGATGTTCATTTGGAGGTTAGTGAAGGAACGATTGTTAGTTATCGTCAGTTTATAGGAAATACTACTACAGTTAGACGACTTTGGGTGGAGAATTGGAGAGAAAATGAAAATGGACAATGGGAGCTAGAAAGTGATATGCAAGTAGAGCGTGCTGAAGGAGATAGTGTATTGTACAACTGGAAGCTTAAAAATACTTTTATAAGAAAAATTGGCAAAATCAATGACGAACTTATCACCAGAAAATTAATTGATACAGTTCTGTCTTTTAACATAAGTGACCTTGGACAGCGTTCTGCAATTACCTATGCTATGACCACTCCAGAACTCATTAAATACAGAGAAAAAGAGGAAAATAAAGGAAACTCTATTGCTCAAATTGACATCAGTAGACACGAAAGAACGGCTTATCCATTTGCTGCATATATTTTAACAGTTATAGGAATTTCTGTAGCTTCTCGAAAATCAAGAGAGGGTGTTGGGAAGAATTTAGTTATAGGTCTTTGTTGCGGTCTGGTCTACGTCTTTTTTATGAAAATGACTACCGTTGCTGCAGTAAACATTGGTTGGAATACAATATTGGCAGTGTGGTTTCCAAATATTTTCTTTTCTGTAGTAGCTATCTTTTTGTTCTATAGAAGGTTAATCTCTTAGTGAATTATTTTTTTTAATCTTTTAAATCTTATTTTCTTGTTTCCTTTCTCCATGGAGATTTCATAATCTAATCCCTCAATATTTATTCTTCCTATGTAAAAAGGATTTGCAATTCTAAACCCACTAGACTTTGTCCAGTTTATCTTAATTTTTTTTAAGTTTTTCTCAATATCTTTTTCGTTTAATTGAAAATTCTCTAAGTCTGTAATAAATTCTTTGCTATACTTTTTTTTCAGTTTTTCTACAACTTTATAAAAGTTAAAATTATCCATATAAACATTGGTGTCTATATGATTGATAGATTGATTTCTGGTAAAGTTTTGATTATTAAAGGAAGTGATTCTACAAGTAGAATCATCAAATGAAATATCTATAGAAATAGTATCGTTGTTACTTTCTAAGAAATAGTTTTTGGTATCGGTTTTGGTTTCACTTTTAGAGAAAAGTACATTGCCATTTATTACAACATCGAAAACTTTTTTAGAAAAACTCTCATTTAAATTTAGAACTTCTGATTTTTCAATGTTAATTTTAATTGGATTGGCCAAAAGGAATTTTTTTATTTTGTTTTCAGGAAGCCAGTCCCATTCTCGATCGTTGAAAAGAGAATAAACTAAAAACAGACCTAAAATAAAACCTACAAGGTAAAATTTAAGTCTGTTTATAAAGTTCATTTAAATACCCTATGGGTGATTAATATCTGTAATATTCTGGCTTAAATGGCCCTTCAACTTTAACACCAATGTACTCCGCTTGATCGTCTCTTAAAGTCTCTAGTTCTACACCAATTTTTGCAAGGTGCAAAAGGGCAACTTTTTCATCAAGGTGTTTTGGCAACATATAAACTTCATTTTTATAATTCTCACTATTTTTCCACAGCTCTAATTGTGCTAATGTTTGATTGGTAAATGAATTACTCATTACAAAAGATGGATGACCTGTAGCGCATCCCAAGTTAACTAGTCTTCCTTCCGCTAATAATATAATATCTTTATCATTTATCGTGTACATGTCTACTTGTGGTTTAATAGTAGTTTTTGTTGATCCATGGTTGTTGTCAAGCCAAGCAACATCTATCTCGTTGTCAAAATGTCCGATATTACAAACAATAGTTTTGTCTTTCATCATTTCAAAATGCTTTCCTTTAATGATGTCTTTATTACCAGTTGCTGTAACCACTATATCTGCTTCGGCTACTGCATTTTCCATTTTCTTTACTTCAAAACCATCCATTGCAGCTTGAAGTGCGCAAATAGGATCAATTTCTGTGACTATTACTCTTGCTCCAGCACCTTGAAGAGAGGCTGCAGATCCTTTACCAACATCTCCATAACCTGCAACAACAGCTACTTTACCAGCCATCATTACATCGGTAGATCTTCTTATAGCATCTACTAATGATTCTTTGCAACCGTACTTGTTGTCAAATTTCGATTTTGTTACAGAGTCATTTATATTAATAGCTGGCATTGGAAGTGTTCCATTCTTCATTCTTTCGTAAAGTCTGTGAACTCCAGTAGTTGTTTCTTCAGAAAGACCTCTGATATCTTTTACCAGTTCTGGATAGTTATCCAAAACCATATTTGTTAAATCTCCACCATCATCTAAAATCATGTTCAATGGTTGGTTGTCTTCAAAGGCAAATAGAGTTTGTTCAATACACCAATCAAATTCTTGGTCATTCATTCCTTTCCAAGCAAACACTGGAATACCCTCTTTAGCAATAGCTGCTGCAGCATGATCTTGTGTTGAAAATATATTACATGAGGACCAAGTAACTTCTGCCCCTAAATCAATAAGGGTTTCTATAAGAACTGCAGTTTGAATAGTCATGTGAAGACATCCAGCTATTCTAGCTCCTTTGAGAGGGAATTCACCTTTGTACTCTTCTCTTAAAGAAATTAACCCAGGCATTTCTGCTTCTGCTAATCTTATTTCTTTTCTTCCCCAGTCAGAAAGACTGATGTCTTTTACTTTAAAATTTTCTTTTACTGAATTAGTCATGTTTATTTTTTTGGCAAATGTAGTTTTTAGACTTATAAAAAACAAGAGTAAATAACTTTGTCTAAGGTTTGTTGATTAAAATTAGAAATAACTTGTGAAACCAAGGTGAATTTTCCCTGTTCTGATTAGAAATGGATTATCAATTTTTCTGCCCAAACCATAAATCAAGGTTAAAAGACCATTTGGCATAGAAATATTGGTTCCAAATCCAAAACTTTGAAAATAATCCTCCATCAAAAAATTATTGGTTTTACTTTCAGTCCAGGCAAAATCTGAGAAAAGAAAAACATTAGATTTCTCATCAATAAGATATCTAAATTCAAAATTTCCTAGGACAAATGAACTAACCCATATAGATTCTTCATCAAACCCTCTTATAGTTTTATAGCCGCCTATCCTAGTTAATTCATTTTCGTAAAGAATATTATTTTGAATGGTAGATCCAGAAAGTTTAATTTTAAACGTAGTTCTTTTAAGTAAGCTCAGATAACTTGAAAAAGATAAATTCCCATTAAAATTTGGTGATTTTAGAATGTTATTGGCCACTGTGTCTATTGCATAAGTTTCTTTCCATCCATAAGCAATTTCACTTTTAATTTTAAATCCTTTTCTAGGGTTGAATGGATTGTCTAGTTTTTTAAAATTGGTTACAAACCCAAAGCTATTAACAGATGTGGAGCTATAGTCATCTTCTAAGAGGTTGGTAGAATTATTGTTTGTAAATAAAAAGCCATTAGAAAAATTGGAGTTGGATTTATAATTAATTATCAGCTTTGAATTAAAATTAAAAAACGAACTATCTTTTTTAATCATATCTAGTCCTCCTTGAACTTCGAAATTTGTATTGAATAGAAATGGATAACTAAGCTCAGCAATAAGATTTTGTGAAGAGTTGAACATTCTTCTCCAATTAAATTTAAGTACTTCACCATAGCTCAAAGCATTTTGAAAATTTAGAGCTACATTTCCTGTGAATTGTACAGTTTCATTTTCACCAGGTTGAATGCCAACAAGGCCATTTATACTATTTTTGGACTGTGGTTTAAAGTAAGTATATATGGATGCTTTGTTGTCAATAAACTCATATGCTGGCGGTCTTATTTCTTCAATAAATCCTGTGTTTTTAATATTTTCACTGATTTTATAAATCTTGTTTAGTTCAAATAGGTCTCCATTTCTAATGTCTGTAAATTTATATACAAGTTGTAGTTCTTTTTTAGTGATTTCTGGATTTATAATAGAATCAATTTTTACCAAAGGTCCAGAGATTAAATTACATATTAAATTAATTTTTGAGTTTATAATTTCACTCTTTTCGAATTCAAATTCGGCAAATGGAAATCCATTGTTATTCATCAGAATAATCCATTTTTTTATTTTCTCAGAAAAATCATTGGCATTAAAATAAGTTTTATCACTAATAAAATCCTCTCTTAGTTTAAGCGATAAAGAATTTGGTAAATTTACTTTTATACTGTTTAAAGAAATTAGATTTCCAGTCTGTAAATAGATTTTTAATTTTTGATTTTTTAGATTTATCGAATCAACATTACAAGTAAAATATCCACTTTCAATTTCTGAAAGCAAAATATTATTTACTAGTTCTCTAACTCTGTTAGAATTAATTTTTTCGGCTTTAAAAAGCTCAAGATTCTTATAAATTTCTAAGAAATTTACTTGTTGTCCAAAAAATAATATTGGAAAAAAAAAGATGAATACTATTGTTTTCTTTAAACCCATTCTTACCAAATAATTTCTTTTAAATGGTTCGATTTTAAAAACTCATTTGCCTTAGAAAAATGTTTACAACCAAAAAAACCTCTGTATGCTGAAAGAGGGGATGGGTGTGGTGCTTTTAAAATAAGATGCTTTTTAAAATCTATTAAAATTTCCTTTTTCTGGGCGTAATTCCCCCATAAAATAAAAACAACTTTATTTTTCAATAACGAAATTTCTTTTAAGATATTATTGGTAAATAAATCCCATCCTAAATTACTATGAGAGTTTGCTGTTCCTAACTTTACAGTCAATGAGGAATTTAATAAAAGAACTCCTTGTTTTGCCCAAAATTCAAGATTTTTTTTGGTTTGCGTATGGTGATTTAAGTCGTTTTTAATTTCTTTAAATATATTTCTTAAAGAGGGTGGAGTCTTTTGATTTTCATTGACTGCAAATGCAAGTCCGTTTGCTTGGTCATTGCCATGGTAGGGGTCTTGGCCTAAGATTACTATTTTTAAATCAGTAAAGTTTGTTTTTTCAAATGCTTTGAAGATATTTTCTTTTTTTGGACATAGTAACTTATTAGAGCTGCAATTATTTACTTCACTATTTATTTTTTGAAAATATTTTTTAGAAAACTCTTTTTCAAATATGGATATCCATTCTCTATGTAATTGTTTTGTATTCAATTTGTTATTAATTCTCCTTCAATTAAATAAAAATCATTTGATTTTATTGTTGGTATGTCTTTTTTAATAATTTTGTTAATAGCTATTACGAAAAAATCATGAAAAAATTATTCACTTACACATTTGCAATTATAGTTTTGTCCTCTTTGTCTTCTTGTTTTGTATTCCAACCACCACAGAAAACATGTCCAGCTTACAGTTTAAATTCTCAAGAGGATAACCATAAAGAGTTAATTACATTGCAAGATAAAAAAACTAAAAAAGCCAACTTTTAATTAAAGTACTTTATTTGTTTTAAACTTTCCTTTAAACAATTCTTTTTATTCTACATTTTCTTTATTTTTGCTATTGATGTATAGAATAGCAACCCTTTCATTAATATTATTATTTCAGACTTTTTTAATTTCTGTTTTTTCTCAGGTACCTGTTAATGAAAAGTTGATGGTGAGAATTTCTAAAGAAATTTGGTTGGGAGGTACTGTTCATTCTAGCGGTTTTGCATTGAATTATGGTACGTCTAAGTTTAAAACCTACAAGAAAAAATCTTTAATTAATGTAGATCTAGTAAGCATCAACCACGATAAAGAGTATAAAATATTTGGATCTTTTGATGAAAATGCGAAGAAATTTATTTTTGGCAAGTTAAACTCTCTTTACACTGTAAGATTGGGTTTCGGAAATAGAAAAATTTTATATGAAAAACTAAGAGAAAATGGTTTACAGATTACAATGAATTACACAGTAGGGCCATCCTTAGGCCTAGTGAAACCAGTTTTTTTAGAAGTTTTTAAATACGATTTTTCAGGAAGAATTGCAGGAATTGCAACAGAAAGATACGATCCTGAATTACATAACTTTTATAATATTTATGGCAGAGCTTCTTGGGCAGCTGGTTTAATGGAAACAAAAATAAATCCAGGTATGTTTTTTAAGTTGGGACTTGATTTTGATTATTCAAGTAATCGAGAAATCATAAATTCTTTGGAGGTTGGGGTTTGTCTTGATGTCTTTTCTAAACCTATAATTTTAATGGTAGAAAATAACAACTACAGATTTTATCCTAGTGTATATATTAATTGTTCTATCGGAAATAAATTTTATTAATGAGTGTTGATACTGCTGTGAAAACTAAAAAGCCGAAGTGGCTTAAAGTAAAATTACCTACTGGGGAATCTTATAAAAATGTAAGAAACCTTGTTACCGAACATAAACTTCACACAATATGTGAAAGTGGGAATTGTCCAAACATGGGTGAATGTTGGGGTGCTGGTACAGCTACTTTTATGATTTTGGGTAATGTTTGCACAAGATCTTGTGGTTTTTGTGCAGTTGCTACAGGAAAACCCGAAGCTGTAGATGTTTTTGAGCCTGGAAGAGTGGCTAATTCAGTTAAATTGATGAAAGTTAAGCATGCGGTAATTACTTCTGTTGACCGTGACGATTTACCAGATGGAGGTTCCAATATTTGGGTAAGTACTGTCAAAGCAATTCGAAGACAATCTCCTACTACTACGTTAGAGACTTTAATTCCGGATTTTGCTGGAATTTGGGAAAACTTGAATAACATAATTGAAGTTGCTCCAGAAATTGTTTCTCATAATATTGAAACTGTTAGAAGACTAACAAAAACAATTAGAGTACAAGCAAAATACAACAGAAGTTTAGAGCTTTTGTTACGTCTTAAACAAGGAGGGATGAAAACGAAGTCTGGCTTAATGCTGGGATTAGGAGAGACAGAAGAAGAAGTTTTTGAAACTCTTGAAGATTTAAGATCTGTGAAAGTTGATATTGTAACTATAGGTCAGTATTTACAACCAACACCAAAACATGCACCTGTTGAAGAATTTATAACACCAGAGCAGTTTGCAAAATATAAAGAATTTGGTCTAAAAGCGGGGTTTAGGTTTGTTGAAAGTGGTCCTTTGGTTAGGTCTAGTTATCACGCTGAAAAACACTTATTTTAAATTGTTTAATTTATTTTTAATAAAATTCATTCAACAACTGCTTGAATAATTTAATAATTTGTATTTTCGAAGTAGTTAAATAAATATCCATGAAAAAAATAGTTTTATATCCGTTAATGTTTTTAGGAGTTATAATATCTTTCTACTCCTTGTCAAAAAACGATAATAATATTTCTAGAAAATATTCTTTTAAAGAAATTTCAGATTCCAAAGCTTTTGCTGGTGCTAAGGGTGCCCAAGAGTATGCAGAATTAATGTATAAGGATGTTGTTACTGGAAAAGTTGAATTAGCCAAATTGGCTGCTGCAAAAGATCAAGTTCTTCAAAGAATGCAGTCCAGATCTACCAATTTAAATTTTGTTGAAGAAGGACCTGATAATGTCGGTGGAAGAACAAGAGGAATAGCTATTCACCCAAATGACGATAATGTAATGTATGCAGGCTCTGTTTCTGGAGGTCTTTTCAAAACAATAAATGGTGGTTCAAATTGGACTAGAGTCCAAGAATTCGACAATACTATGGTAAACAGTGCAGGTGGTGTAGGATCACTTGGAATTTCATCTATTGCTTTTTCTGATAACGGTAATATGTTGTACGTTGCTACTGGAGGTTCAAGATTTGGTGAAGGCCTTATAGACGGAGATGGTGTTTGGGTAAGTTCCAATATTAACACCAGTTCACCAACTTTTAATCAAATTCCAGGTACTGACAACAAAGATATTTTAAAAGTGGTTACCAACCCGAACGATCCTAATGGCGCTTATTTTGTTGGAATGGGTGTTGGATTAAATAAAATTGAACAGGGAATGAATGTCATCCCTGAAGCTAATACTATTTCTGGAATTCCGACCAATGCTACAATTGGTGACTTGAAGGTTTCAGAAGATGGACAAGTTATGATTTTAGGCTTAGATCAAGGTGGAATAAGATCGTGGATTAGCCAAGATGGAGGTCTTAATTGGACAGATTTACATTCTAACGGTGAATTATCAGGAACTGGTACAATTAGAGGAGAATATGCTATTTCTAAGAATAAAAATGATGCTAATAATTATACTCTATATGCCTTATTTGCATCCTCAGCCGGTACTCTTGGAGGAGTTTATAGATCAGTAGATAATGGTACTACATGGTATCAAATAGCTCCAGGTGCTACAGGAAACTTCACTCCTTTAACGTCAAGAAGTGGTCAAGGTAATTATGATTTGGTTGTTACATCAAGACCTGACGGTGAAGAATGTATAATTGGTGGAATCGATTTATGGTCATGGGTACATACTCCAAATTCTGCAGACCCAGAAAATGGCCAATGGTATGCAGTTTCAGCTTGGTATGTAGATCCTTCTGTGCCTATTTATATTCATGCCGACAACCATCGTCTTTTATGGAAGAATGATTATACATTATTAGTTGGTAACGATGGTGGTGTTCAAGTTAGAACTGGTGGATCCGGTACCAACCAATTTGGTTCTGTAATTAATAAAGGATATAGTGTTACTCAGTTTTACTCTATGGCTTTTGGAGGAAATGGTTCTGTAATTGCTGGTGCTCAAGATAATGGTACTCAGTACAAAGATAACTCCATGCCATGGTCTAAGGAATTTGCGGAAGTTTCTGGCGGAGACGGTTTTGAATGCGAAATTTCCTATTTAAATAGTAATGCATTTGTAACTACGGTATACAATGGTTCTATCTCTAGATCTAGTGATGGAGGAACTACTAGTCAATCCGTTCCTGCACCATGTACAGGAATTGTTGGTGAGAACTGTGGCCCTTTTTACAATGCTATTGCGCTTATGGAAAATCCTGAGGATTTAAATACTAAAGATTCCGTAGAATATGTTCCTAGTGAGGATAAATTAAGTGGTGATACTATTACCTATTATAGTAAATCATTTGGCATTCCTATCAAACATGTTCTAACTCAAAACTTAAATGTATACGATACAATGAATATTGTGGGAACTGATACATTTGTAACTGTCACTGGTGCTGATACTCTTACTCTACCTGACTATGTTCAATCTTATTTTATAACACAAAATGATGCTTCAGTTTACGTTACTAGAGATATGATGAGATATACTACTGTTCCTGAATGGTGGAGAATTTATAATTTATCAAGTTCAATAAGAAGTTTTGAAATTTCACAAGATATGAACCATGCATGGTGTGGTTCTTACAATGGAAGTCTTGTTAGAATCACAGGTCTTGGAAATGCTTATTCAAAGCAAGAAGCTGATATTGCTTACAGACCTTCAGCAACTGATACTTTGATAGAAATTGCAACTGGTAATTTTATTACTGGTTCTTTAGTGAATCAAATTAATTTTGCTCAGGATGGAAATCTATATACAAAACAAAATGGTTCAGAAATTGCATACAAAGTTCATTACGAAAGTGTATCCAATTTCCCAGGAACTATAACTGACATTTCTGTAGATCCAAATAACCCAGACAATGTATGTGTAGTTACTTCAGGAACATCAACCAATCATGTTTATTATTCAACAAATGCTACGTCTTCCAATCCATCTTTTAATTCTATTGACGGTGATTTACCAGATATGCCAGTTTTTGGATGTATTGTTGAAAGAGATCCTACTACAGATATTATTATAATAGGAACTACATACGGAGTTTTCTCAACTGATAATATTGCTGGGTCTAGTACAAATTGGGTTTCTAATAATACAGAGATTGGGACTATTCCAGTTTACGACATTTGTCAACAGTGGAGAGATTGGGAAGATCCAATGGAAGGTGGATACAGACAAGTAAATAATCCTGGAGCTATTTATGCTTGTACTTATGGAAGAGGAGTTTGGAGAGCTGATAATTTACTTTCATTATCTGAACCAATTGTTCAAAATGAAGTTTCTAAAAATATATCTTCTAGTAAAATTTACCCTAATCCTGTAGTTCAAAATGCAAATATTTCATTTGATCTAAATAGTTCTAGTCTTGTAAATATTTCAATTTATAATTTGAATGGTAGTTTAGTAAAAACATTATATAATAATGTTAGAATGAATAAAGGAAATAATAGTTCTCCAATAAATGCTTCTGAATTATCAATGGGTACTTACTTAGTTGTTGTTAAAGCTGGTGAAGAACAAGAAGTAGTCAAATTTATCAAGTACTAAAATTTATCAAAATATTATTTAAAAAAAAGGCCCTGAATTATCAGGGTCTTTTTACATTTACAAAAAAATTACAATGGGCAAAGTTAAAATAGGAATAAACGGTTTTGGAAGAATAGGTAGAATGGTCTTTAGATCATGTCTGAAAAGAGATAATGTTGAAGTTGTTGCGATCAATGATTTACTAGATATAGAGCATTTGGCTTATTTACTAAAATACGATTCAGTGCACGGTGTTTGCGATGCAGAAATTTCTGTTAAAAATAATCAATTGTATGTAAATGGAAGGCATATAAGAATTACTGCTGAACGTGATCCCAAACTGCTCAAATGGAATGAAGTTGAAGTAGATGTGGCTGTAGAGTGTACTGGTATATTTACAACTTTGGAACTTGCTCAGTACCACATTGACGGAGGAGCAAGAAAAGTAGCTATTTCTGCACCTTCAAAAGATGCTCCTATGTTTGTAATGGGTGTTAACCATAAGGACATTAAACCATCTGATTTAATTGTCTCTAACGCATCTTGTACAACCAATTGTTTAGCTCCACTCGCTAAAGTATTAAATGATGCATATGGAATAGATGAAGCTTTAATGACTACAGTTCATGCAGCAACTGCTACTCAATTTGTTGTAGATGGTCCATCAAAAAAAGATTATAGAGGAGGAAGAAGCTCCTTGGTTAATATTATCCCAGCTTCTACAGGAGCTGCTAAGGCTGTAACCAAGGTTATTCCAAGTCTTGTAGGTAAAATTACTGGAATGGCTTTTAGAGTACCAACAGCAAATGTGTCTGTGGTTGACCTTACAGTTAAGCTAAGTAAAAATACTTCATATGATCATGTAATGGAGACATTAAAAAAAGCTTCTGAAAATGAGCTCAGTGGAATTTTAGGATATACAGAAGAGCTAATTGTTTCTCAAGATTTTATTGGAGATGCTAGAACTTCTATTGTAGATGCAAAAGCGGGTATCCAACTTAATGAATCTTTTTACAAAATTATTAGCTGGTATGATAACGAAGCTGGTTATTCTAATAAACTGATTGATCTTTCTGCTCTTATAAGCAGTATGTAATTTATTCTAATTAAATTTCTTAAGTTCGGTGGTTTTTCCATTGTAAACCGCATAGGTGAAGTGATTTATCCAATCACCTAGATTTATATATATACAATCTTTATCTAATTTGTGCTCTATAGGAAAATGTCTATGACCAAAAATAAAGTAATTAATGTCTTTATTTTTTTGATATTCCTCTTTACTAAACTGAATTAACCATTCCTTTTCTTCGCCAAGAAACGAAGGACTTCCTCCTTTTTCATTCTCTCTGCTTTTCCTAGACCAATACCTTGCTAATGAAAAACTTAAATTGGGATGAATTTTAGAAAATAGCCATTGACAAAACGGGTTGGTAAAAAACTTTTTTACGAACTTATATTTATTGTCACCTGGTCCAAGTCCGTCTCCATGACCAATAAAAAAAATACTACCATCTATTTCTCTTAAAATAGGTTTCTTAAGTACTTTTACTCCAATTTCTTTTTCTAAATAACCAAACATCCACAGGTCGTGATTTCCTGTAAAAATATGGACATCAATACCATCATCTATTAAGGCTGCAAGCTTACCTAGAAACCGAGTGTTTCCTTTGGGGACAGTATGCTTGTGTTCAAACCAAAAATCGAAAATATCTCCAACAAGAAAAATTTCTTTTGCATCGTTTTCAATAGAAGATAGCCAACGGATTATTCTATCCTCTCTATCTTTACTGTCATTATGACTTCCTAAATGAAAATCAGAAGCAAAATATATTTTAGTTCTATTTTTTATGGCTTTATAGTTTTTTTAATAGTGAAGGGGTTTATACTCTTAAGATTAAATATAAAATTTATTCTTTGTAATACTTTAAAATCATTTAATGTTCCTCCTATATTATCAGAATACAATATAGGAAGATAAATTCCTATTATTTCTTCATTTACAACGATGCTAGTGTATATTCCAGCATTGTATCCCCATTTAATTTTATTATCTCCCGAACTAGATTTAAAAATTCCAAGATCAGCAAATATACCAATTGGAAGTTTTGGAATATCCATTTTAAAATTATTGGAAATCATCCAACTGTTACTTCTTAAAGTGGTATCCATTACCTTAAATCCACCATAAGAATTATCATTTTGCCTTGATAATAAATGTTCTTGATTTGAAGAATTCCTCCCTAAATAGATGTTGTCGTATAAATAATCTGTTCGTCCATTTTTTCCGCTAAGATAAAATGAATACTGTTTGGAAATGTCTTGGTTAAAATGGTAGCCAGCAAAAAACCTCCATCTAATTTTATCCGAACTTTTGTTGTAGGATTTTTCTATTTTCGAAGTTAATTGTAAACAATTTACTAGGTTGATATTTTCATTAAAACCATATATATAATTTAATTTTAGTTCTTTAGGTTTTAGAATTTGTCTACTTTTTAAATTGTATTCTATTTCCCCATAATAGGCTGTTTTTCCTATTGGTTCAGCAGGCCAAATAAATGTTTCATCTGGCCCAAAGTCATCCACTCTTATAGTTCTAAGTATGATATTTTGAAATGGTGAGCTTCTTAAGTTTTTAGATTTTATTCTTAAATCTGTAAATATCTCCTGCTTGGTCCATCTTTGTTCTTTGTATAGTTCATTAAGTTCGTTATTATAACTTCTAATTTTATAGCCCAATTCTATTCTTGGGAAAAGTCCATTGGTATTGATATTGGTTTGAATTTTTCCAGATCCAACCAATTTTTTTGATCCAAAACCGTAAAGAGGATTTATCAACCATTCTACTTTTTTATCGTTTATGCCAGAATTATAAAGTGCTAGTCCAACCATTGTTTTGTCGTAAGCATTTCCTGCTATAATTGGGGAATAATAAATTAGGTTTTCTTTATTATTGTTTATACTTACTGGAAGAAATTTGAATTTTATTGGTTTGTAAAATTTAAATATTCCATTTGCTTTTGCTATATGATTCTTGTAATTATAATCTGTGGTTATCACATCATAATCCATAGCAATTCTCGAGGGCTTTACACTTGTTTTGTAAACAAAAGTTGTATCTTTTTTAAATCCATTGATCCATTTCTCAGAAATTATTTCGTTAGAGTCATTAATCATCTGAACTGGGATAGGAGAATTATAGCCTGTCACATTTTTTAATTTAATTAAGTATTCTTGGTCATTTATTTTAGATACTTTTTTTAAGGAGTAGTCTGTTTTTTTGGTGGTTTTAATATAATCTTCAAAAAACCAATCCAAATTTTCCTTGCTAACATTTTCAAATACTATTTTAATATCATTTGGATTTGGATGTTTAAATTTCCATTGATTGAAATACTCGTTCATACAATTGTCAAAAAGCGCTTCTCCTAGGAATGCTTTTAAGTAATGAAACCCTATGCCAGTTTTACAATAAACCATTGCTCCATAATTCATTTGGGTAAAATCTTTAGATCCCATTTTCAGGGGTTGATCGTAATTTCTAGAGGCATTAAATTGATAGGCAATATGTTGCAATTCTTTTTCTTCCATTGGAATATTTAATGAGATTCCTCTTGATTTATTTTGAGTGGAGTCCTTTTTTCTAAAATATCCATTTGGATATTTTTCTTCCATGTATCTTATTTCTATATAGGTATTGAGACCTTCATCCATCCAAGCATTTTCTCTCTCATTACTTCCTAGGATCCCATAATACCAGTTGTGGCCAACTTCATGAACAATTACTGTTTCAAGCGATTTACTATCTCCAGAACTGCCTATTACTGTGATATTTGGATATTCCATTCCACCTCCTGCACTAATAGTTCCATCAACTGCTGTTACATGGTTGTATGGATATTCTCCAACCCATTTTGAGAAATATCGAGTAGCATCATTAATATATTCTATAGATCTTCTCCATAGCTTGGCCTCGTTATTGGTGAATAATGCCCAAGATGTTATTTTTCTATTATTTACATTTACTTCCCCTTTTAATACGTGATACCTTTTGTCTGTGAACCACGCAAAATCATGAACGTTTTTTTGAATGAATCTTAATGTCTTTTTCTCTACGCTACTCTTCGGGAAACTCATGTCTTTTCTGCCAAGAGAATCTCTAACAGCTAGTTTGTTTTCTTTTATAAGTTGAGAGGTTAATTCTGCCTTTTCATTGAGAAACTCAAGCTCTTCTTTGTTCTGTAAATCTCCTGTTGCCATAAGTACATAATTTTTTGGTACTGTTATACTTACATCGTAATTCCCAAATTCTGAGAAAAATTCTCCTTGATCTAAATAAGACATTGGATGCCATCCATTTTTATCAAATACTGCAGGTTTGGCAAACCACTGCGTAATTTGATAAGACTGACCTATGTGTCCAAGTCTTGAAAACTTGCCAGAGGGAATCTTAACTCTAAATGGCGTCGTGATTATAATTGAATCTCCTGGCTTTAAAGGTTTTGTAAGAAGGAGTTCAGAAATGTCTATTTGTTCATTTAAAAATTGCCACTTTACAATTTCGCCATTTACTTTAAAATCAAGAGAGTCTATATAGCCTAAGTCTATGGATTCGGCATATTTAAAAGAAGTGCTCCCATCAGAATATTTTTGTTTAGCGAGGTTTGTATTACTATTCTTATAAGCATTTGGCCAAAGATGAATAATAATCTTATCCAAATTTAAAGAGGAGTTGTTGTAATAAACCATTTTTTCAAAACCTCGTAAAATATGATTTTCATCATCCAATTCAACATCTATATAAGTATCTACTTTTTGTTGAAAGTATTCTTGACTATTAGAAATTAATACAACAAAACAGGTTGTTATTGTTATGATTAGACGCTTCATACTTATAATTTACAGTATTTCAGAAAGTTTTTTTTCTAAATCATTTCCTCTTAAATCATAAGCTATTATTTTTCCTTTAGCATCAATTAAAAATGTTTTAGGAATACTAGAGACTCCATATTTATTGCCAGCTGAAGATTTCCAACCAGTAAGCTCACTAACATGATTCGACCATGTCAATTGGTCTTGAGTTATTGCAGCCATCCATTTGTCTTTGTTTTGGTCTAGAGAAACGCTGTAGACTGTAAACCCTTTGTCTTTATACTTGTTATAGAGTCTAACTACGTTAGGGTTTTCAGCTCTACAAGGTCTGCACCACGAAGCCCAAAAGTCTAAAAGCACTACTTTTCCCTTAAGTGAGCTTAAAGCTATCAACTTTCCATCGGGACTTTTAAGATTTATTTCAGGTGCAATTGCTCCTATATTTATCCCTAATTGTTCTCTTATGTTCTTCTCTTCGTTAACTCTATTTTTTTGTTGAAATATATAATCTTCTTGCTGTTTGGCTTGTTCTATTAGCTTTACTACTTCATTCAAATATTTTTGTTTTTCAAATTTTTCCTGAACTATATTTTTAATTATCATTAACTCATTTTTAAAATCTATGGGGTTCTGAATTTCTCCAAGAAGCATTATGATTGATGGTGAGTTTTTATTTTCATTAATAAACTTTTTTATATAAGATTGATAGTTTATTAGGATACTATTTCTAGCTATTATTTTTTCTTCTTCGCTGGGAGTATTTATACTTTGTATCTGACTTATAATATTATTTCTAAACCTAAAGTATTTTTGTAACAATATGTTGGTGGAATCACCTGTTACAACCAATTCGTTATACTCTCCATTTGTAAAAAGAAATTTATTGCGCTCATTAGGACTTCCTATAAAAAGAACACTTTTTTCTGGGGAAGTACCAACTAAAAAAATATCCGATTTCTGTATACTAATATTAAATTGATGAATTCCTTTATTGGATTTTGACGAATCAATTTTTAAAGGGTTGTTTCGATCAATTTTATATAAATAAATATACTGATCGGTTTGTTGAATAAATTCTAAAAAATAATTATTCTCATTATTAATAGTTGCTTTTTCCCCTTTGCAGCTTATTATAACTAAAATCAGTAAAATTGAAATAATTTTTTTCATTTTTTTAATTGGTTAATTGGTTGAGTAATTGATTTATTTTTTTTGGATCGGCGGTACCATTGGATGCCTTCATTATTTTACCAATGAAAAAACCAGTAAGTTTTTTTTCTCCATTTTTAAATCTTTCTTTTTCTTCGGGATTTTTATCCAATATTTCTTTAATCAAGACTTCTAAATTATTTTCGTTTTGTTGATTGATCCACTGGTTTTTTTCAGCTATTGAATTTGGATTTTCGAGTGGATATTTTAACATTTCTGGAAATAATTTTTGGCTGGCCAAAGAATGAGTAATTATTCCATCATCAATCATATTTATAAGAATGCCAATGTTTTCAGCTTTAATTGGAAAATTTGTTATTTCTACTGCCTTTTGATTTAAGTAGGATTTAATACTTCCCATTAGCCAATTGGTTGCTCCTTTATAGTTTTTGGTAAATTCTAAAATACTTTCGTAATAAAAAGCAATTTCTTTTTGCTCAATAATTACTAAGGCATCGTAATTAGACAGTCCATATTTGGTAGTAAATTTTTCAAATAAATCGTTTGGAAGATTAGGCATAGATGATTGAATATCCATGAGCAGTTTTTCTTCAATTTTTATTGGATTCAAATCTGGTTCTGGAAAATATCTATAATCGTGTGCTGCTTCTTTCTTTCGCATAGCGCTAGTTTTTCCACTTGGCGCATCAAAAGTTCTTGTTTCTACATTTACTTTTTTGTTTTCATCCAATAATTTTGCTTGTCTAACAATTTCATAATCAATAGACCTTTGAACATTTCTAATGGAATTTAGATTTTTAATTTCTACTCGATCTCCAAATTTATCGTTTCCAATGGGCATAATTGAAATATTTACGTCACATCTCATACTCCCTTCTTCCATATTCCCATCACATATATCCAAATACCTTAGAAGTTTTCTTATTTCAGAAACATATTGATAGGCTTCGTTGGAAGTTTTAATTACTGGTTCAGTGACTATTTCCAAAAGTGGAACGCCTGCTCTGTTTAGATCTATAAGGGTATTAAATGGGTCTAAATCGTGTATGCTTTTACCAGAATCTTCTTCCATATGAATCCTAGTTAATTCAATATCCTTGGTTTTGTTATTTTCTAATCTAATTAAAATTTTACCATTTTTACAGATTGGTTTTTTGTCTTGAGTTATCTGGTATCCCTTAGGCAAATCTGCATAGAAATAATTTTTTCTATCAAAATGCATTTCTCTTGTAATATCACAATCTAAAGCCAAGCCTAATTTTACAGCATGATTTACTAATTCTTTATTGAATTTTGGTAATGTCCCAGGGTGGCCTAGTGATATTGGTGAAGTTAGGGTGTTAGGTGTGGCTCCAAATTCATTTTTATCGCTACAATATGCCTTTGTATTGGTTTTAAGCTGTGCATGAATTTCAATTCCTATTACAGGCTCGTATTTTGATAATACATTTTCTAGCTCCATTTCTAAATAGATTCTAAGAGTTTTTTAATAAGTTTTGTCAAGTTTTGTTCTGCTTTAGAAGCAACATTTTGTACATCTTGGTGGGTTACTTTTACAATTTTTCCTGGAACTCCTAAATCGGTTATTATAGATAATCCGAAACAGGGAATTTGCATATGTCTAGCTGCAATAACTTCTGGAACTGTACTCATTCCAACCGCATCGGCACCTATTTTCCTAATGTAGGAATATTCTGCTGGTGTCTCAAGAGTCGGACCGGTTAGACCTGCATAAACACCATTTACCGTTTTAATATTCAAATTTTTTGAAAGAGATTGAGCTAGGGCTATAAGATTTTCATCGTATGCATCGCTCATATCGGGAAATCTAGTTCCAAGTTCTTCTATGTTAGGACCAATTAAAGGATTGGTTGGAAAAAGATTTATATGGTCATTAATTATCATAATATCTCCAATTTCAAAATTGGGATTTACTCCTCCGGAGGCATTGCTTACAATTAATTTATTAATGCCCAAAAACTTCATTACTCTTATAGGGAATACAATTTGACTCATTGTGTAGCCCTCATAAAAATGAAATCTACCTTGCATTGCAATTACTTTTTTATTCCCCAATAAACCAAATATTAATTTCCCTTGGTGTCCTTCTACTGTGGAAACAGGAAAGTTGGGAATATCTTTGTAGGAGATAGATTTTTCTGTTTTAATTTCATCCACTAAACCACCAAGCCCTGTCCCTAAAATAATGCCAATTTCCGGTTGAAAGTCAGTTGCCTTTTTTAAATACTCAACGCTGTTATGAATGAGCTCTAACATACTTCATAATTTTTTCTTCAAATTTATCTTTATTCCTTATAAAATCAATACTAACTTTTAAATAGTATACAGGAAACCTCGATAATTCTTCAAATTCCTGCATTTTCTGAGCATCTTTCTCAGTAGTTAATATTATTATTTCGCTGTTTTCTTTTTTGTAATTATCAATAATTTTATTAATATCCTTTTTTTGGTATTGAAAGTGGTCTTTATATTTAAGATGTTTAATTTGAATATTTAATTTATCTAAATATTCAATAATTGGACTAGAATTTGCAATTCCAGTAACCAATAATACCTTTTTTAGGGATGATTTTTCAATGGTTTTATTTCCATTTAAAGAAACTATTTTGTCATAAATTATTTTACTAAAAAAAACCTCTTTTGTGAAATTTAGTTTTTTCTTTATTCTATTAGATTCTTCCAAGGTTAAATTTTCAGGACACTTAGAAATTACCACACAATCTGCTCTTTTAATTCCTTTCTTAGATTCTCTAAGAAGGCCAACTGGCAAAATCCAATCATTATAAATAGGGTTGTTGTAGTCACAAAGTAAAATATTAAAGCCAATTTTAACGGTTCTGTGTTGAAATGCATCATCAAGAATAATACAGTTTATTTCAGGGTGTTCCTTCATAATTTTATTTACTCCATTTACTCTTTTATGGTCTACTGCAACAATTTCTTTTGGTAAATTTCTTTTCATTTGAAGAGGCTCGTCTCCAACTTCATCACAGTTGCTATCTATATTTACATATTTAAATTCTTTTGTTCTTCTTCCATATCCCTTGGATAAAATAGCAATCTTGAAATTGTTTTGTAATAATTCAGAAATATATTGTGAATGTGGTGTTTTTCCTGTTCCTCCCACTGTTATATTTCCTACTCCAACAATTGGAATATTAAATTTATTCTGCTTGAATATTCCAATCTCAAAAAATAAATTTCTAGTACTGGTAATTATCCAATACACCAATGATATTGGCAATAATACCCAATTGTACCATTTCATTGTTTTATATTTGAATTCATTTTTCAAATTATGATAGTCAAAGATGTAACAAAATATTTAGAAAAAATAGCTCCTTTGCATTTACAAGAGAGTTACGACAATTCTGGACTTCAAGTTGGGGATTACAATAGTGAGCTAAAAGGGGTATTGGTATCTTTAGATGTTACCTTAGAAGTTATTGACGATGCTATTAATCAAAAGTGTAACTTAATAGTAGCTCATCATCCTGTTATTTTTGGAGAAATCAAAAGTGTAACTAACAACTCATTAACAGGTTCTATTGTTTTTAAAGCTATTAAAAATCATATAAATATTTATGCGATTCACACTAACTTGGACAATGTTAAAAATGGAGTAAATGCTAAAATTGCAGAAATTATTGGTCTTAAAAGAAAAAAGATTCTTCTACCAAAGCAAAATCTTCTAAAATTGGCAGTTTTTGTTCCAGAATCTCATTCAGAACAAGTTTCTCAAGCTCTTTTTAGCTCAGGAGCAGGAAACATAGGAAATTATAAAAATTGTATTTTTTCTTCTTATGGAGAAGGAAGTTTTCTTCCTGTTTCAGGCTCAAAACCATTTAAGGGAAAAGAAGGTAGGCTAGAAAAAGTAAAAGAAGAAAAATTAGAAGTTATTTTTCCAGATTATCTTCTTTCTGACATAATTCAATCTATGAATAGCGCTCATCCTTATGAAGAAGTTGCTTATGATATTTTTAAACTTCAAAATAATTCTAACACAGGTTCAGGGATGATTGGAGAGCTAGAAAAGCCAATAGAAGAGCTAGAATTTCTAAATTTAATTAAGAAAAAGTTTCACGCAGCAGGTGTCAGACACACTAAATTAATTAACAAGCCAATTAAAAAGGTTGCTTTATGCGGTGGTTCAGGAAGTTTTTTATTAAAAAATGCTATGGCAGAAAAAGCGGATATTTTTATCACTTCTGATTATAAATACCATCAGTTTTTTGAAGCTGAAAACAGAATTTTAATTGCTGATATTGGCCATTATGAGTCCGAACAATTCACAATAGATTTAATAAGTGAATTTTTAATGAAAAAATTTACTAATTTTGCAATCCGTTTAACAACAGTTAATACTAATCCAATTAATTATTTATAAAAATGGCCAGAACAAAAAAATACACACCAGAAGAAACTTTAAGATCATTATTCAATCTTCAATTCATTGATTCTAGAATAGATAATATGAGGGAGGTAAGAGGAGAATTACCTATGGAAGTTAAAGATTTGGAGGACGAAATGGTTGGTCTTAACAAAAGATTGGAAAAAGTTGAAGAAGAAACTGAAGGACTTAATCAACTAATTTTAGAAAAGAAAAATATTATAGAGGAATCTAAGTCTTCCATCAAGAAATATTTAGAGAAACAAAAAAATGTTAGAAATAACAGAGAATTTGATTCTTTAAGTAAAGAAATTGAGTACCAAGAATTGGAAGCTCAATTGGCAGAAAAAAGAATTAAAGAAAATTCAGCAAGAATTGATGGTAAAAAAGAAATTTTAGAAGAAATTCAAAACCTTCACAAGTCTAAAGAAGAAGCTTTAGAAGCTAAGAAAAAAGAATTAGAAGAAATTATTTCAGAAACTGAAAGAGAAGAGAAAATATTAATGGAAGAATCTCTTAAAGCTTCTAAATCTATTGATGAAAGATTTTTAAAAGCTTATAATAGGATAAGAGGAGCTTCTAAAAACGGTTTGGCTGTAGTTCCTGTTGAAAGAGGAGCATCAGGTGGATCTTTTATTAAAATACCACCGCAAGTTCAATTAGATATTGCAGCTAGAAAGAAAATTATAGTTGACGAACATAGCGGTAGAATCTTAGTAGATGCGTTACTCGCCGATGAGCAAAGTACAAAGATGAATAGAAAAATAAATAAGGTTTTAAGTGCCAAATAAGGTATTTATTTACTATTCCTTCTCACATATCCCTTCAAATTGGTAATTTAGACTGTCAAATATATTTATATGTCGTCAAAGGGTATAGTTAAAAGAAGTGAAGATTTTTCAAGATGGTATAATGAGTTAGTTTTAAAAGCCGACTTAGCTGAGCATTCCGATGTTAGAGGATGTATGATTATTAAACCCTATGGTTATGCTATTTGGGAAAAAATCAAAGATCAATTAGATGTAATGTTTAAGGAAACTGGACATCAAAATGCTTACTTTCCATTACTTATTCCAAAATCTTATTTAAGTAAAGAAGCTGCTCATGTAGAAGGTTTTGCAAAAGAATGTGCAGTAGTTACCCACTACAGACTAAAAAACTCTGAGGATGGTTCTGGCGTTGTAGTTGATCCAGCTGCCAAATTAGAAGAAGAATTAATTATAAGACCAACTTCTGAAACAATTATTTGGAATACGTATAAAAAATGGATTCAATCCTACAGAGATTTGCCAATATTAGTGAACCAGTGGGCCAATGTTGTTAGATGGGAAATGAGAACAAGACTTTTCCTTAGAACTTCTGAGTTTTTATGGCAAGAAGGACATACAGCTCATGCTACTAAATTAGAAGCTATTGAAGAAACCGAGCAGATGCTAGATGTTTATGCAAACTTTGTAGAAAATTTCATGGCAGTTCCAGTTATAAAAGGGGTTAAATCAGAAAATGAAAGATTTGCTGGTGCTGAAGAAACCTACTGTATTGAAGCTCTTATGCAAGATGGTAAAGCTTTACAGGCAGGCACCTCCCATTTTTTAGGTCAAAACTTTGCAAAAGCATTTGATGTTACTTATGCAGATAAAGAAGGAAAAAAGAATCATGTTTGGGCTACTTCGTGGGGTGTTTCTACTAGACTTATGGGTGCTCTAATTATGACCCATTCAGATGACAAAGGTCTTGTTTTGCCACCTAAATTGTCTCCAATTCAAATAGTAATAGTTCCTATTTACAAAAATGAAGATCAACTTAATATTATTTCCGATTATGCTAGTAAATTAAAAAAAGAACTTTCAGAACTTAATATTTCAGTAAAATTTGATAATGACGATAATAAAAAACCTGGTTGGAAGTTCGCAGAATATGAAATGAAAGGGGTTCCGCTTAGAATTGCAGTTGGTCCAAGGGATATGGAAAACAAAACTGTGGAACTAGCAAGAAGAGATAATTTAACTAAATCTACAGTTGCACAAGAAGGTTTGCCAAAGTTATTGTTAGAGACTCTGGATAAAATTCAAGAAGAATTATTTTCAAAAGCTAGTTTGTTTTTAAATGAAAATACTACTCAGGTAGATTCAATTGATCAAATGAACCAAATTCTAAATACTAAAGGTGGTTTTGTAGAAGCTTTTTGGAATGGAGATTCTATTTCTGAACAAAAAATTAAAGATTTAACAAAAGCTACTATCAGGTGTATTCCTTTGGAGGGTTCTGAAAATGGAAATTGTGTCCTCACTGGGGAACCTAATTCTAAGAAAGTTATATTTGCTAGAGCATATTAAAAATAATCAATGGATTATAAAAAAAACCAAGAATTACTTTTCAATTTAATTAAGGACAAGAGTGTTCTTAAGCAGGATGTTTTTAGCAATATCATTTTAAATTTCAAAGTCCTTAAAGGAGTCTTAAAGGAAATAGGAGATGATTTAAACGATAAGCTTTCGGATATTGACGAAAGAATAATAATTGAATACAAAGATTCTGGAGAGTTTGAAGCTCAATTACGAGTTTCGGGTGATTTATTGGTTTTTCAAATGCATTCTAATGTTTTCAAATTTGATCCAGAAAATAGTCTCTGGAAGACGAGCTATATTTCAGAAAATACAAATAGAGGTTATTGTGGTTTAATTAATATTTATAATTTCTTAAACGATTCTTTTAAATACAACAGATCCAACGATTTAGGATATTTAATAGGAAGATTATTTATCAATCATGAAAACCATTTCATGGTTCAAGGCAAAAGACAATTGGGTTTTTTGTACAACGACTTTATTAATGCAACTGTGGATAAAGACAAGCTTAAATCTATTGTCCAGTCTGCTATATTGTATTCCTTAGACTTTGACCTTTTGGTACCTAGTTATGACCTTGTAAATAAAGTTTCTGTTAACGAGGTAAAACAAGTTGGAGACCATCATAAATTAAGAACCGCTAAAAGATTGGGCTTCGTATTTGAGAGCAATAATGACGAAATTTAATTTTATTTAATTTGATTTTTTTTTGCCTAACTAAAAAAAAAACTAAATTTGCGCTCCATTTGATAAAAATGGCCCGTTCGTCTAGGGGTTAGGACGCCAGGTTTTCATCCTGGAAACAGGGGTTCGATTCCCCTACGGGCTACTAAAATAAAATAATATGGCAAACCATAAATCTGCAATAAAAAGAATTAGGTCCAATAAAGACAAGACCTTTAGAAATAAGTACCAGCACAAGTCTGCTCGAACAGCTATTCAGAAGCTTAGAGAAACTACGGATAAAAAAGAGGCTAGTTCTCTTTTAGTATTTGTATCTTCTATGATAGATAAGTTAGTGAAGAAAAATATCATTCATAAAAATAAAGCTTCCAACCTTAAGTCAAAACTCACTAAAAAAGTTAACGCTTTATAAAATTTAGTAATTTTTAAAAATATTTAAAAGAGCTTTAATAGCTCTTTTTTTTTGCATAATAAATCATGAAATTTAACGGTTAAATCCAAAATTTTTTATTCATTATGTTGTATAATAAGTTCTGTAAATAGAAGTTTGTTATATTTATTGGTATTGATAATTTAATTTATTAGATGATAATTTTAACTTTAGTAGGGGCAAGACCCCAAATTATAAAAGCTGCAGCTTTATCCAGAGTTATTTCAAATAACTTTCAGAATATTGAAGAGATAATAGTGCATACAGGTCAGCATTATGATAAAAATATGTCTGATGTTTTCTTTACTGAACTAGAAATTCCCAAACCACAAATTAATTTAAAAGTAGGTTCTTCATCTCATGGAGCTCAAACAGCATTAATGATTGAGAAAATTGAAAAAGTAATACAAGAATATTCTCCAGATGCTGTAGTTGTTTACGGCGACACCAATTCTACTTTAGCTACTGCTATAGCTGCTTCGAAACTTCATATTCCTATTGTCCATATAGAGTCTGGTCTTAGATCATTTAATAAAAAAATGCCAGAGGAAGTAAATAGAATTTTGTGTGATCATGTTTCCACTTTACTTTTTTCGCCAACAAAAAGCGGATTTAACAATCTTCTAAATGAAGGTTTTTCAAAAGAATATTCAAATAACGCATCTGCAGATCACCCAAATATTTACCATTGCGGTGATGTTATGTATGACAATAGTCTTTACTTTTCTAAGCTTAGCGATGAAAATTCAGATATTTTAGAAAAATTAAAATTGCGAAATGAAAAATTCATTTTAGCAACAGTTCATAGAAATGACAATACCGATTCTAAAATTAAATTAACAGATTTGTTTTCTACTTTTTTAGAAATTACTGAAATACACCAGCTAAAAATTATTCTTCCATTGCACCCAAGGACTTCTAAAATGATGGAGCAGCTTTTAGATTCTAAACTTTTAAAGAAAATCCAAGAATCTAATTTACTTACCATTATTAATCCAGCTGGTTTTCTAGATATGATTGCACTAGAGAAAAATGCTGAATTAATAATAACAGATAGTGGAGGAGTTCAAAAAGAGGCTTATTTTTTTAAAAAACCATGTATTATTTTAAGACCTCAAACAGAGTGGGTAGAAATTGTAGAAACTAAAAGTGCAGTTATTTCAGATACCAACTCCAAGATAATTTTAGAAGCCACAGAAAGATTCCTATCAAATCCAGATTTAGAGTTTCCTGAAGTCTTTGGCAATGGAAACGCAGCTTCATTCATAGCTCAAGAAATGCTCAATCAATTTTCATGATTACTGTATATTCATCTGTAAAAAGTTCTAGATTGGAATATGTACTCCATTTTATTTTTGAAAATCTATTAGAAATTGAATTTAAATGGACTCAAGATTCAACAAATTTAGAAGGAGTTATACTTAATTATTCAGATGAGATACTTCCATTTCAAAATTATCAAATACAGCCATCAGGATTTCTAGTAGATGGCAATTGGGATTTTAAAAAGTATATTTTCTTAAAAAACAAGTCAAACTACTTTTTCCCTGAAGAAAAAGGCGATCATGATTTTGATATTTTAAGTTCTATTTTTTTTATAATATCTAGAATGGAAGAGTACCATACTAAAGATTATGATGAGCACCAGAGATTTATTTCTAGCAATTCTAGTCTAGTAAAATTAAATTTAGAGCAAAATCCTATAGTTGATCAGTGGTGTTTTTCGCTATTAAGTCAATTAAATGCAAAATTTAATGTGGAAATAACTTCCCCAAGAAAATTCCATCAGTATCCTACTTTTGATATTGACAATGCTTATGCTTTTAAGTATAAGGGTTTCTCGAGGTCTTTCGGTTCGTTTTTTAAAGATTTAATTAGTTTTAGATTTTATAAGCTAAAGCAAAGACTTGAATTTCTTGTAGGGAAAATTAAAGACCCATATGATAACTATGATTACATTCTTGAATTTTTAAAAACAAATCAATTAAAATCAATCTTTTTCTTTTTGTTAGGTGATTATGCGAAGATGGATAAGAACATCAATCACAAGCATCCTTATTTAATAAATTTAATACGTTCTATATCCAAGAACCATTTAACTGGAATTCACCCGTCTTATACGTCATTTAATAATTTAGAGATATTAAAGATGGAAATTTCTAGAATAGATAAAATTACCAGTAAAACAAGTATTTCTAGATTTCATTATCTTAAATTCAACTTTCCAACATCCTATCAGATTTTATTGAAAGCTGGAATTAAGCAGGATTACAGCATGGGTTTTTCAGATAGAATAGGCTTTAGAGCTGGAACCTGTACACCATTTTATTTTTATGATCTAGAGAATGAATGTACCACAGATTTAAAAATATTTCCATTTGCATATATGGATGGTGTTTTAAATGATAAATTAAATATGACTCCAGAATATTCATCTAAACTAATCTCTAAAATAAAGCATGAAGTGAGAAAAGTTAACGGTGCATTTAATGCTGTTTGGCATAACGAATCCTTAAGTAATCAGGACAGGTGGAAAGGATGGAGATCAGTCTTTGAGACAACTTGGTTAGATTAATCCACTTTTGTTCGTTAAATTCATACCATGAAAGTTTATAATTTTAGTCAGTATTCATCTCTTTACAATAAGTTTTTATCGGAGCTTAGAGACGAAAATATTCAAAAAGACAGTATGAGATTTAGAAAGAATCTAGAGCGTTTAGGGGAGATATCTGCCTATGAAATTAGTAAAACTTTACAGGGTTATTCTCAAGTCACTAAAACTCCTCTTGGAACTTCCAAAACTTCTGTTCCATCCGAAAACTTGGTTTTAGCCACTGTTTTGAGAGCTGGCTTACCCCTTCACAATGGATTATTAAAATATTACGACAACGCTGAAAATTGTTTTATTTCAGCATACCGGAAACACACTAGTAAAGAAGAATTTGAGGTGGAGATTCAATATATGGCAAGTCCTAACTTAACAGATAAGATTGTTTTGCTTTCAGATCCAATGTTGGCTACCGGAAGGTCTATGGTTTTAGCTTATAAGGCGCTTTTAAAAAAAGGGACTCCTTCTAAAATTCATATTGTTTGTGTTATTGGAAGTGAACAAGGGGTTGAATATATTTCCAAAAACTTTCCTGAAGACACTACCCTTTGGATTGGAGGAATTGATTCTAAAATGACTAGTGAGTCTTATATTGTTCCAGGATTAGGAGATGCTGGAGATTTGGCATTTGGAAAAAAAGAAGATGAATGAGTTGGGATGTCTATGTATATGTATTTTTTTTAGCACATGTTAAGTTTTTATTTGCTGCATCAATTGCAGAAGCCACAACAGACTTAAATTTTCTAGAAATTTTATTATCATCCACCTTCGGGGCATTGTTCTGTTACAATGTTTCCTATTTGGTTGGACGATTTATTTTTTTTAAAAATAATCCTTTAAAAGACAGAGTTTTTTTAAAAAAGAGCAAAAAAAATTTCAAGAAAAGAAATAGGATAATAATTAGAATTAAAAATTCAAAATTAGGTTATTTAATTTTGTGCTCACTAGCCCCAGTTTTTTTAACAATACCAATAGGAACTTTTGTAGTTCTTAAATTTTATGGAGATAGGAAATTGACTTACTGGTTAGTCTTTACCTCTCTTGCTTCAATTTCTTTTATTTTAACCTTTATAAATCACTTTATTTTTAATTGATGGATATAAAGCATTTGTTTTTTGATTTAGACAGAACTTTATGGGATTTTGAAACCAATTCTTTTAATGAATTGATTAATTTATACAATTGTCACAATTTGCATCAAAAAGGAATTTCCATAGCAGAAGAATTTGTAAAAGTTTATAAAAAAATTAATGAAAAGTGCTGGGAAAGATATAGATTAAATCAACTTAGTAAAGAAAATTTAAGATTCGAGAGATTTAAAGAAACCCTTGAATATTTTGGCATTTATAATTTAGAGCTTTCAATTAAAATTGGGGATGATTACGTAAAAAACTCTCCTTACAGAACAATTTTAATTCCAAATACTATAGAGTTACTAACCGAACTACAGCATAATTATCAATTGCATATAATCACCAATGGTTTTGAGGAAGTTCAACATATCAAAATTGACCAGTCTGGGTTGTCTAAATTTTTTAAAATAGTTGTAACATCTGAAATGGCAGGAGCAAAGAAACCAAGTCCTTTAATATTTAATTATGCTTTAGAAAAAGCTGGAGCAAGTCTAGAGAATTCTGTAATGATAGGTGATGATTTAAATACAGATATTCAAGGCGCTCTAGAGTTGGGAATGAAAGCTATATATTTTAACCCTAATCAAAAATCAAATAATTCAAATGTATGGAAAGAAGTTACGAGCTTAAAAGAAATTAAAAATATTCTTCTGTAAATTGCCTCTTTTAAAACAGTTTTTTTTATTTAATATTGAGCAAACTATCTTTGTTACTTCGCTCAAATTCAGTAAATTTGAATCCTAAAATTTTTGGATTGTAATCTGTTAGGTAGTTTGTAATTTCCAAATTTTAAAAAATTTAAAAGTCTTTAAAATATGAGTTTATACCAAGAGTACTTAAAAGAAATTGATTTGCGAAAAGAAGATGGGCTTCACCCTAAGCCAATTGAAGATGGAGAATTACTCAGTGAAATTATTAATCAAATAAAAGACGAAACCCACCAATATAGAGGCGATTCAATTAATTTCTTTACCTACAATGTTATTCCTGGAACAACAAGTGCTGCAGCAGTTAAAGCTAAATTTTTAAAAGAAATCATCCTTAAAACCTTCTCTTTAGAAGAAATTTCACCAGCTTTTGCCTTTGAACTATTGTCTCACATGAAAGGTGGTCCTTCTATTGACGTTCTTCTTGATTTAGCTTTAAGTAGCGATTCTTCTAATGCCAAACAAGCAGCTAAAGTACTTAAGACTCAAGTTTTTCTTTATGAAGCTGATATGTCTCGATTAGAAGATGCATATAGAAATGGAAATTTATTAGCCAAAGAGATTTTAGAAAGTTATGCAAATGCTGAATTTTTTACCAAACTTCCAGCAGTTAAAGATGAAATAAAAGTAGTTACCTATGTAGCTGGAGTAGGAGATATATCTACAGATTTATTATCTCCCGGAAGTGATGCCCATTCTAGATCTGATAGAGAGTTACATGGTAAATGTATGTTTGAACACAATGTAGAACGTCAAAATGAACTCCTAGCTTTAAAAGAGAAGCACCCAGATAAAACAATTATGTTGATAGCAGAAAAAGGAACTATGGGTGTTGGATCTTCAAGAATGTCTGGTGTAAATAATGTAGCACTATGGATTGGGAAACAAGCAAGTTCTTTTGTTCCATTTATTAATATCGCACCTGTAGTTGCTGGTACTAATGGGATTTCTCCAATTTTCCTTACTACAGTAGGTGTAACTGGAGGAATAGGTTTGGATTTAAAAAATTGGGTTAAGAAAAAAGACGCAGATGGAAATACTGTGATGGATTCAGACGGTGAGCCAGTATTAGAAGAAGTTTATTCTGTTAAAACGGGAACAGTTCTCACCATAAATACAAAAAACAAAAAACTTTACAATGGACCAACAGAACTAAGTGATGTTTCTGCAGCATTTACTCCCCAAAAAATGGAGTTTATGAGAGCAGGCGGTTCATATGCAATTGTATTTGGAAAAAAATTACAAACATTTGCAGCCAAAACTTTAGGTATTGATATGCCTGTAGTGTTTGCTCCGTCCAAAGAAATTTCTCATCCAGGTCAAGGATTAACAGCAGTAGAAAAAATATTTAATAAAAATGCTGTTGGAACAACTCCAGGAAAAGTATTACATGCCGGTTCTGATGTTCGTGTTGAGGTCAATATAGTAGGCTCACAAGATACTACTGGACTAATGACCTCCCAAGAATTAGAGTCTATGGCCGCTACAATTATTTCGCCTATTGTTGATGGAGCTTATCAGTCTGGATGTCATACAGCATCGGTATGGGATAAAAAGGCCCAAGAAAATATCCCTAAACTTATGAGGTTTATGAACGATTTTGGACTTATTACTGCTCGTGATCCTCTTGGAAAATACCATGCAATGACGGATGTGATTCATAAGGTATTAAATGATCTTACAGTAGACGATTGGGCAATTATTATAGGTGGAGATTCTCATACTAGAATGTCTAAGGGAGTTGCTTTTGGTGCTGACTCAGGAACAGTTGCTCTTGCACTTGCAACTGGAGAAGCCTCTATGCCCATTCCAGAATCTGTAAAAGTTACTTTTAAAGGAGAAATGAAGCCTCATATGGATTTTCGAGATGTTGTTCACGCTACACAATCTCAAATGCTGGACAGGTTTGACGGAGAAAATGTTTTTCAAGGAAAAATTATTGAAGTTCATATTGGTACTCTTCTTGCAGATAAAGCATTTACTTTTACTGATTGGACTGCAGAAATGAAGGCAAAAGCCTCTATTTGTATTTCTGAAGATGATACTCTTATAGAATCATTAGAGGTTGCTAAAAGTAGAATTAGCATAATGATAGAAAAAGGAATGGACAATAAACTAAAGGTCCTTCAAAGTCTTATAGACAGAGCAAATAAAAGAATTTCAGAAATTAGATCAGGAAAAAAACCTGCATTAACACCAGATTCTAATGCTAAGTATTTTGCCGAATTTGAAGTAGATTTAGATATTATTGCTCAACCAATGATAGCGGATCCAGATGTGAATAATGAAGATGTTTCTAAAAGATATACCCACGATACTATTAGACCACTTTCATATTATGGTGGAAATAAAAAAGTTGATCTTGGATTTGTAGGCTCTTGTATGGTTCATAAGGGCGATCTTAAGATTCTTGCCCAAATGCTTAGAAATTTAGAAGATATTCATGGCAAAGTAGAATTTCATGCCCCCCTAGTGGTTGCAGCTCCTACTTACAACATTATTGACGAATTAACTGCAGAGGGAGACTGGGATGTATTACAAAAATATTCGGGCTTTGTATTTAACGACAGTGCCCCTAAAAACACTGCCCGTAAGGAATATGAGAATATGATGTATTTAGAGAGGCCAGGATGTAACCTTTGTATGGGAAATCAAGAAAAAGCTGAAAAAGGAGATACTGTTATGGCTACTTCTACTCGGTTATTTCAAGGACGTGTTGTTGCAGACTCTGACAGGAAGAAAGGAGAGTCTTTGTTGGCTTCTACACCAGTAGTTGTTCTTTCTGCAATTTTAGGTAGAACACCTTCCATGGATGAGTATGAAAGTGCAGTAGTCGGAATCAATTTAACAAAGTTTGCACCACCTCAAAAAAGTTTGTGTTCCTAGAATTATTTACTGTTAGCTTTGTTTTTTTCTTTAAATTACGATGCAATGCTGTATGCTTTTAATTTAAATATTTTAAAGAATTATTTTTCAATATTCTTTCTTAGACTCTCTGTAGGATTATTACTATCCCTAAATATTTCTTTATTTAATGCACAAAATACTTTTCTAGAAGATAATTCCTACGACGCTCTTTTTGTTAAATGGAATAATACTTTAGATGAAAATAACCATGCTCTAGCATTAAGCTGTCCAAAAATTGATACCGTTAGAATTGCTGTAATAGGACTGGGAAACCGTGGACAATCTGCATTAGGTAGACTCCCAAATATTCCAGGAGTAAAAATAGTTGCCATAGCAGATATTGACTCAAATAAAGTAAATAATTTACACGAAAAATATTTTAAAAATTACCAATATAAAAAACCCGTAAAGTATTATGGTAAAGAGGATTGGAAGGTTATCTGTCAAAGAAATGATATTGATTTAATTTATGTCTGTACCCATTGGGAATTGCATTCTCCAATAGCAATTTATGCAATGAAAAATGACAAACATGTTGCAGTCGAAGTTCCAGCAGCGATGACAGTAAAAGATTGTTGGAAGTTGGTGAAAACAGCAGAGAAGACAAGAAAACATTGTATTCAATTAGAAAATTGTATGTATGATTTTTTTGAAATTACAGTCCTAAATATGTCTCAAAATAATTTATTTGGTGATTTAGTCCATGCGGAGGGAGCCTACATACACGATTTACGAGCCTTAAATTTTAGCAATACTTACTATTGGAATCACTGGAGATTAAAGAATTTACAAAAAACAAACGGCAATACTTATCCAACCCATGGTTTAGGACCATTAGCACACCTGTTAGACATTCATAGAGGGGATAAAATGACTCATTTAGTGTCTATGTCTAGTAATCAATATGGATTAACAAAATATTCAGAAGAAAATTTTGCACCTGAAAATAAATGGAATGGAAATAGTTTTGAAAAGGGAGATATGAATACAACATTAATCAGAACTCATAAGGGCAAGACTATCATGTTGCAACACGACGTGACTAGTCCTAGGCCTTATTCTAGACTATTTACTTTAAGTGGAACTAATGGTTTTGTTCAAAAATATCCTGTTAAATCCATGGCCTTTGAGCCCAAAGCACATCGTTCAATAAGTGTAGAAGATATTAACGATACACTTTCTAAATATGAGCCAACTGTAATCAAACAAATTAAAGATACAGCAAAGCAAATAGGAGGACATGGGGGAATGGATTATATAATGGATTATAGATTAATTTACTGTCTAAGAAATGGACTTCCACTAGATCAAGATGTCTACGATGCAGCTGAATGGTCTTCGATTGTGGAGTTATCTAAAAAGTCGGTAAACAAGGGGAGTAAGCCAATGAAAATTCCAGATTTTACCAAAGGAAATTGGAAATTATTGGATAAAGTAAATTATTATTTGAAGTAGCAAATTATGCTTTAGTAACCTTAATATTTAACGATAGCATAGATAAATTACTATCAATAGAAAAAGTCTTATAATCAATTTTATTTTTTGACTTCATTGCCATAATTATAATACCAAGACCAGCTCCTCCTTTTTTGGATATTTGTCCATTAGTCAAAGTTTCTAGATACAGTGCTTTTAGTTCAGGTCTTTCAAGTGTATTTAAATGGTCAATATTTTTAGATATTTTTTCAATGTAATTATTATCAATTAGGTTGGAGAAATTACAAATAAAAGAATCTTCCAAATCATACATATGGAAAAAAGCAATCTGATTGTTTTCAGGGCTAAATTCGCCATGATTTTTGATGTTTTGTAGACCCTCAATTAAAATATTAAAAATATTTTTAATATTTCTTTTAGCAGCGCTTATTTCAAAAAGTTTTGATTCTGCTTTTTCACTTAAATTGGTTATGGTATCTGGTTTCATTTCTCCCAAGTGTGTAAGAAGAAGATTTCCAGAAGCATCTTGAATTGCTTTTATGGAATTATTATATACATTATCTATAGATTCGACAAAATCCACTATTAATCTATTTTAATTAAATATATATAATGTTTGTTAATGTTGGCATCTTTTTAATGATGAACTGCTAAAATTTAATGATAAAGAGCAATGATTTTTTTAATATCACTTTTTAAAAGAATGTTATCTGATTTTTTATGGCTAAAATTAAGATTGGTTAAAATTCTTTTGGTAATATGGCTATATGGACAAGGGATGTAATAATATTCATTGTTTATAACATTAATTTCTTGAATAAAGTCTTGAACATCTTCGTGCTTTAATACAACTCCTTGGCTAAAAGGATTTATGTAAAATTTAACATCTTTTTTAGTGAATTTGTAATTGTTAGGGTATTGATGATTTTCTTTAGAATTTAAATAACCAACTATAAAATGGTTTGGTAAATTTACTCCCATTATTGGTAGATTTAATAGCCTTCCAATCTCTATATATAAAATAGAATTTGTTAAGGGATTTCCTTTTTTGGTTTGTAATAACTTCCCAAAAGAAGAATTTTCAGGAGAATGGTAATTTTTTTTGTCCCCTCTAAAATTGTAATTGTCATACAAAATATCATTGATGACACTTACTTTTTCAATAGGACTCATGCTAAGAGATAAATGCTCGGAAATTTCTGATGCTATCGTACTTAATTCATTTTGAATGTAAGATTCTGTAATATTTGGAAAAAAGTATTGATCAATTTGATTTACTCCATCAATTAAGTTTACTGGATGATGAATCCACTCTTTGTGTTCTTTCAAAATTTTTGAAAGGCTTATTTCATGAGTTATTTCACTTATTCTAGATTTAAATATTGGACCGTACTCATTTTCAAAATTTGCTTTTTCTAAGTGAGCAATACAATCTGTACCAAGTTCTAATAGTTGACTTTTAATCTGATTGAAAATTATTTCATCCGGATCGTCAAGTAAACTAACCAGTGCATCTATTTCATTTCTGCTTTTCATACAAAAGAATTAAATCTATTTGTTTGTACGCTATTTTTCTATAAAAGTTGTCAGAATTTAGATTTAAATTCTTTTCAGTACTTTCTCTACCAAGTTTGCAACTGTTTTCTTGTAGTCTTCTGAAAACGTATTGGTAAATCTATTTCCTATCACTGCACAAACTGTGCACGAATTATGTCCAAGTAAAGCACTCAATCCATACAAAGCAGATGTTTCCATTTCAAAGTTTAAAATTTTATGATTTTTATACTCAAACCTTTTAAGAAATTCATTCATATCTGGAACTCTAGTATTCAATCTTAATGTTCTGCCCTGAGGTCCATAAAATCCATTTGCAGTTGCAGTAATTCCTTTAAACATTCCCTTGCCAATTTTGCTTGCTAGTAATTCACTTCCCTTTACAAAGTAGGGTTTGTTCGCGTCATTTGGCCAAGGAGTCTGTTGTAAAAAAGCTTTTTGAAGAGCCTTTTCCTCAGGCTCATATACTGGTTTGTAAAAGGATAGTAATCCATCAAAACCTAGTCCAAAAGTAGATAAAACAAAAGTGTCAACAGGAATTTCATTTTGTAAAGCGCCACTTGTTCCTATTCTTATTATATCTAAGGATGTATGTTTTCTTTTTATACTTTTTTTATCAAAATTAATATTAACTAGAGCATCCAATTCATTAATTACAATGTCTATATTGTCACAACCAATTCCTGTAGAAATTACAGAGACTCGCTTATTGTTAATTAGTCCAGTATGAGTTACAAATTCTCTCTTACTTCTCTTAAACTCTATTCTATCAAAATATTTTGAAATAGTTGGTACTCTTTCCTGGTCACCCACCAAAATAATTGTTTGACCAATTTCATCGGGTTTTAAGTCTAAATGATAAATTCTTCCTTCCTCTGTAATTATAAGCTCAGTTGGGGGAATAGTTTTATAGTTTGAATTAGCTTCTTGGAGCATTAACTAAATTTAGAAAAAATAACTTCTCAAGGGTCTAAACTACTGAAAACTTTTTTCAAAATATCTGATGTTCTTTTCATTGGATTTTTTCTTATTTCCTTTTCTTGAATTGCTACCAACTTAAATAATCCTAAAACTGCTCTTTCTGTGACATATTTATTCAAATCTGTTTCAATAGATTCTTTTCCTGAAATCCTGGTGGATTGATTGTATTTTTTCACAAGAGGTTCCCAATAAGCAGTTAGTTTTACTTTTTCAATTGCCTTTTTTACTTCTGGTAAAAATAAGTTATATAGCTCGGTATTGGTTTGTTCTCTTAAATAATTGGTTGCTGCATTATCACTTCCTTTGAGTATTTTAAAACCGTCACTTACCGACATATTTTTAATTGCATTTATAAAAATTGGCGCAGCTGTTTTACAAGCTTCTTCTGCTGCTTCATTAAGAGTTCTTTCAAATTTTTCCACTTTTGTATCTAAACCCCATTGCATAGCTTTATCTCTTACAGCTTTTGCTTCCGGTGGAAATGGTATTCTTATTAAATCGTTTTTTAGAAATCCACCAATTGCAGAAGCTTGCTCAGAACCTTTGTTTACACCAACATTTAAGGCTTCTTTAAGACCTTTTATAACTTGATCATTGCTTAAAGCACTAGACCCTTCTTTTTTTTGTTTTGGGATTTGAGATTTTACCTTATTGGATATCTTATTGATATTTATTTGTCCAATACAATGGCTAAACATGAAAATTGTACATGTTATTAGTAAAGAAAATTTTATTTTATTTTTCATTAATTAATATTTAACGTTAAAGTATCAAAAATTTTGCCAAACTAATTCTTAATATTAAAACTTAATTTTAATTTAACAGAATGAAGTGTGAATTAATTTCTGTAGGAGATGAATTGTTAATTGGACAAACAATTAATACCAATGCTTCTTGGCTTGGAGAGCAACTAAATAATCTTGGTTTTACAATAGCGTATGGCCTGGTTATTTCAGATCAAAAAAAAGATATTGTTAACGCCCTAAATCAAGCAGAAAATAGATCTGATGTTGTTTTAATTACAGGGGGACTTGGACCTACTAATGATGATATTACCAAGCACACTTTAACAGAGTATTTTAATACCACTTTAGAGCTGGATAAAGAAATTGAACAAAATATAATAGATTATTTTACTAATAGAAATCTACCAATTTTACAGACCAATAAAGACCAAGCTCTCATTCCAAAAGCTTGTCATGTTTTACCCAATAGTAGGGGGTCGGCTAGTGGAATGTGGTTTGAAAAAAACGGAGTAATTTTTATTTCCTTGCCTGGTGTCCCTTATGAAATGAAGGGGATTATGAACGACCATGTTTTTACCAAGTTATTAGCTCTTAAAGGAGAAGGTAGTGTAGTAATTAATAGGACTGTAAGAACCCATGGAATGGGAGAATCTTTTTTAGCTGAGGTAATAAAATCCTGGGAAAATAATTTGTTAAAAGACGATTTGAAACTTGCCTATTTACCATCTCCAGGAATAGTTAAATTGAGAATTTCTATTATAGGAAAAGATAAAGCTTCTTCGGAAGAAAAGTTAAATTACTACGTTTCAGAACTGATTAAGCTTATACCAGATCAAATATATGGTTATGGAAATGCCTCTATGGAAGGCGTAGTTGGGGAGTTACTAAAAGAGAACAATCGAACCCTTTCAACTGCTGAGAGTTGTACTGGTGGTAATGTTTCTAAGATGCTTACTAGCATAAGCGGAAGTTCTTCTTTTTTTAATGGAAGTATTGTTTCTTATTCCAATCAATCAAAATCAGAACTATTGGATGTAAATGAACAAAATATTGAAAAATATGGTGCTGTAAGCCAACAAGTAGTAGAGCAAATGGCAGCAAACGTTAGGTTGAAATTTAATTCTGACTTCGGAATTTCAACTTCTGGGATTGCTGGGCCAAGTGGTGGATCTACTGAAAAACCAGTAGGAACTGTATGGATAGCAGTGGCTAATAAAGACAAAGTGGTTTCTAAAAAACTAAATTTAGGTTACAATAGAGAAAGAAACATTCATGTTTCATCACTCTCTGTTTTAAATTTATTGAGATTAGAGCTATTAAAAATCTAAAATTTCCTCAGCCAAGAAATCATTGGAACCGGTGCAGAATTTAACCCGTTTATTTCATCGTAATTAATAAACCCAGCTAGGGCAACTTGAAATGCTTTTTCATACGATTGATTGAACCTCATAGCTGGCATTAATATGAAAGTAATGTTTCGACTTGTTTCAGGACTAACTACACCCTCGCCATAGACAGCCGTAAAGTTAGTTAATTGCGTATTTCCTGTTGCATTATTGTATCTCTCATAAGTAATTTCTTTTTCCTTAGAAGTATAATTTACTTTTGCCTTGTTTGCAATAAAAATCATAGAATCAAATATAAAGCTTGCTTTTTTTCCAATAGGAGCAATTCCAGAAACACCAATTACTGTAGCTAGCTGTTGATTTCTGTAAAGGTATCTGTCGTTAAAATTAGAAGTCCAATTATAAAGGCCTAATGAATCTTCAAAAGCCATTTGAGCATAATAATCATCCTCAGGTATAAAATATGGATGATTTTGGTCGTTAAAATCATAGGAATACTTGTCTCCAATTTCTCTAGCACCGCTCATAAAATCTGTATTGTTGGTAGGCCAATTAATATGTGCCAAACCTGCAGAAAAACTTATGTTAGAGGTTCTGTCTCCAATTGTAATCGTTCCCCAATGCAAACCACCATAGGTCTGCCCTTGGTTGATATATCCTGAAGAACCCAATATACTTCCAACTGAAACATGTAATTTATTTTTACTAAATATTTGTTGCTTTAAAACCAACCCTATTGGACTTGCTATCCAACTTGCCATTACCCCTAAAGAGGTTTTATTTCCTACACTAAAATGAACTTCTGGTCCATAAATATGAACTAGAGCATAGTTTTCATTTTTTTTAATAGGAAGAGCGTTGTTGGTAAAATAATACCTTGTTGTAAATGGTCCAGATGCTCTAAACTCCCCATTTTTATTACTTTTTACGTTCTCATCTACTTTAGAAATGGAAGAAATTTCAGACTTATTTATGTATATTTTTCCAATAGTTTTTGTGATTAGAAGAATTTCTCTTCCATCATCAGAAACTATTTCACCTATGTATTCTCCACCACTATTCTTAATTATAAGAACCAAGTTTTCGTTTTTCTCTTCATTCTCAGTGGATGTTTGGGCAGATACCTGAAATGCAAATAAAACTAATATTAAAAAAGTAATTGTATTTTTCATAGTATGTAAATATACGCAATATACTAGGATGGAAAGGGGTTGGTAGTTGAAATTACCATCTTTATGGTATCCAAAATTATTTATTTACTGCCCATTTTTCAATTTCATTAATGGCATCTTTTTTGTCACCCCAAACAATAAATTCCATCTTATTTGGTCCTTTGTAATTACAAAACCAAGTTTTAATGATTGTTTTCATAGAATTTGGTAAAGAGTCCTTTGAAAAGTTTATTTTGCTATTTTTCAAAGTGGCAATAACTTTATGATCTTCTTGCCCACGATCTAATAGTCTAAGAATTGCTACTGGGTTTATTTCTACTTTTTTTCCTTGTTGAATAGATTCAGAAATAATTAAAACATCCAACGCATCTCCGTCTCCCCCAATTTCAGGATCCATATAGGTATTGGATATAAAACCATAATTTCCAGGATATGGAAGATAATTTATAGTGCGTTCTACACCGTTTTTGGTTTCAATTTCAAAAGTTTTGGTACTGTAATTGTATTCAAACTTTTTATTGGTGCCAGCTGGAATTTCTACAATTGCTGTATAATTATTAGATAGGTTTATTATTTCTTTTTTCTCTGTTGAGCAGCTCGAAACCATCCAACAAAAGATACAAATTGAAATAATTTTCTTCACTATTTTAGTCTCGGTTGTAATAAATAGTAACTGCTGCAGTGTCTCTTAAAAAGTCTATTTTATCTACTTTTACTTCGTGAATTGGCAGTCCAGTTCTCTCTTTTAAGTCTTTAATTAGCTCTTGTTTATTCTCAGGTTTTATAAGTTCTATTTTCTCATATACAATGTTTTTCTTTTCCTCAATAGTTTGAAACCACAATCTGTCTATCAAGTAGGTGATTAGGGTAATTAAACCATTGGTGAACAACACCTCGAAAATACTTACGGATTTATTTGAAAGAGCATTGATCATAGAAATTCCAATAACAATGAACAAATAAGTCATTTGTCTTATAGGAATGGCTTCTGTACGATACCTTAGAATACCGAAAACTGCAAATAATCCCAAAGCAAACCCCATTTCCATAGGAACTTTTCTTAGAAGAAAACAAATGAAAAAAGTAAGTATATTGAACATTATGTAAGTAAATACATAATCTTTATCATCTTTTACTCTGTAGTAAATAAGCCTTACAATTATGATTAGAAAAATAAAGTTTATTCCAAATTTGAATAACAACTTTGAAAAGTCTTCTAAATCAAAAAAATCAATTCCATACAATTCCATTCTTACTTATTTTATTAATGAATAATAGTTTTCTTTTAAAATTATTGTATTTCAAATTTGGATTTAAAATACAAGATCCAATAGTATATTTGCTGAATCTAGTTGGTCTAATTCTTTTAAGCTTTAAAATTGAGAGTATCTCTGACTTTCTATTTCCTTTTTCTCTCTTTACCTCAATTATACAAATATTTTCTAATTCTTTATTTAAATTATCAGAACTAAACTTCAAATTTAAATCTATTGTGACACGTTCTTTTGTTTGAAAGTTAACCAAGGTAATTCTATCAAAATTATTTTTAATTGTTATTTCAAAATTCTTTAAGGAGTAAGGTGTTTGTTCCTCCAAAAATTTTATATTTTTTTTGTTTAAATCCTTCTCTTTAAAAGGAACACCAATTCTAGTTTTTTTAGTGACCCCTTTATTGGATTTAAATTTAACTTCTAAAAAAGTTTTCTTAGATTCTACATAGTCTCTAAATCTAATTTTATACCTGTTTAGCTTTCCATTTTGGTGATTTTTAAATAGTGTTTTATTATCGTTGTCAAAATATTCTGTTTGATAATTGAAAAATCTTTTTCCATCTATTTCAAGACAGTAATATTTATCGCTAATTTTTGATAAAACTTCTAAAGTGTTTTCAAGGGAAACTGTAAATTTTTCATCCACTCTTTCCATTAATGCAACTTCATCCATAGCTGCTAAACTTATGGGTTTATAATTTAATAATATGGAATGAATATCAGACATTTAAAATCTTTGTTCCTTTAGTTTTTCTTAAAAGTAGCTTTACCATACTTTTTACCGTAAAGATAATCTATTACATTATTTTGAAAAACTTTAACTTTTTCGCCATTAAAAGTAAGACTAGAATGGTACTCTATAAGATTATTTACTGAACAATTGGTAATCTCATCACTAGTAGATAAAATCTCTGCAGGGCCAAACTCTCCCTTTTTTTGAAAAGCACAATAACCAATTTCACAATCCAATAATTTATTTTCAATAGATTCAACGACTGATAAATCTTTTGAAATAATTCCCATAGAAGAATTTTGGACGGTACATTTACTAGCTTTTAATTTACTTTCTTCTCCTGCACTTATAGCCTTGTCTTTAATATTTAAAAACTTACTTTCTGATATTTCTAATCTTCCACCTGAAATATCAACACCATCATTCCCGCAATTTAAAAAGCTGCAGTTTTTTAAGAATCCAACACAAAAATCTGCATCAAATGCATCTGAAAATGTATTTTCAATTTTAATATTTCCTATTTTAAATTCACATCTAAATAAATTTACAGCATCTTCACTTTTTAGATTTTTAAAGTCACTATTTTCAATAGTTACTTTTCCACCATATACTGTAAATGCACTTGGTAGGCTCTGGTGAATATATTTCAAAGTGTCGTACAAGGAAAATTGATTGGAAAAATCTAGGTAGTTAATTTTACTTGAGTCGTTGTTTTGAATGATATGAATTCCTTCTCCAGTGCTATCCGAAGATGTTACTTTCACCATTTTACCAATTTCTCCGTTTATATTAAAAGCACTATAGGATAAAATACTACCAGAACTTGTTAAGTCAATGGTCTCACCTGCTTTTAAAACAACCTTAAGTCCTTTTGGAATCATAATCTTATTTCTTAAAATGGTGTTTCTTTTTTTAAGAACAACTGAATTTGAATCTTCAGAATATTTAAAATATTTTAAAAAATCTAAGGATATTTCAGGGCTGTAAATTTCAGGATCTTGAGTTGGTAAAACAGCTACTTTCGTTCCGGAAAAAATTGGTTCTAACCGAAAAGTTACTGGGTTTAGATAATAATAATTAGGATTTAAATTTTTAAAATATTTTTTGGATAGGTCTTTAAACTTTATCCAATCAATTTCATTAAAATATTTATTATTGAGTCTTTCTGTTTTGACTAATTCTTTTACTGAGTTTACAAATTTAGGAGGTATATTTTCGCCTTTTGTAGTACCTACTCTAAGAGAATCGTTAATTTCTATTTTGAAAATTACACCCTCTCTCTTTGAATTGGACTCAATAAGTCTTTTCCCTATTTCTTCCTGAAATAAATAATCTTTGTTTTCAATGGTAATTAATTTAGAATAAACTCCAATGAGATCGTTAGATTTTAAATCTTCATTAAAAGAAATAATTGATCGGGCTAATTCTAAATCATTGCTATTATTAAGAGCGTATAATCTAAACTTTTTTTTCCTGTAGAGTCTTTTTCCATTTTTACAATGAATGGAAATATATTCTTGGGTTTTAAATACTTTTACTTTGATAGTATCGCTTTCAAGATATAAATTAACCAGTTCATTATTTTCTATATTCAATATTGGTTTTTCAAATGAAAAGCTGTTGGTTTCTTGATTTTTATTTTCCTGACAAGAACTTAAGAAAAAAGCTAATAACAGAAATGTGACAATTTTATTAATCATTTAATTTTATAATAATGGATAATTTTTCCAAACAAAATTCTACAAATGTAAAATTACTTGGAGATTAATTGCAGACTAGATATATCTATTTGATACAAATCAGCATCTCCCATGTTATCGAAGTCATAATAGCCACCTACATAAGCAGTATTTCCATCTTTTGAAATACATATTGTTTTTTCTTCCATGGTAGTATTAATAGGACTTCCAATGTTAATAGGTGAACTCCAATTTTCATGTCCGCCGGTACAATAGTATATGTCGTAACTTCCAACACTTTGTTTTCTTCCATTTGATGTAAAGAAAAGTAAGTTTCCACTAGGGTGAATAAAAACACATTTTTCATCTCCTATGGTATTGATTTCGTTTCCTAGGTGAATTGGTTCTGAATAAGTTTTATTAGTTTTTTTAACATAATATATATCTGTTTTACCTAGACCAGTTGGTCTTTCAGAAACAAAATATATATAAGATTCATCCTCTGTAATACTAGCAGAACTTTCAAAATAGGAGCTATTTATTTTATTACTGATTTTTTTATCTCTATTCAAAATTGGTTTTGGAGAAGACCAACTACCAGATTTTGTGTATGCAGCTTCATAAATATCTCCACTTCTGGTTAAATATGGGATATTTCTGTAAATGATTATGGAATTATCAGCTTTAAAACTTAAAGAAGCATCGTGAAAATCAGTATTTATTTTCCCCAATTTGTTGGAAGGATTCAACCACTTTTTTCCAATACTATCCCATTTAGATAAGTATATATCTGAAAAATACTGATGGTCAAAATACTGATCAACATTTCCTCCTTTGGTATCTGCTCTTCGAGACGTAAACATTAAATATTTTCCGTTATTGCTCAACGATGGTGCAAAATCAGATCCTTTAGAATTAAGAACAGGACCCATATTTGAAATAATTATTTTATTATTTGTTTTCTTCAATTCTAACTCTGCAAAAGCCAATTGACTAATTTTTAAATCAATCGAGTAGTCTTTTATTTTTTGTTTAGATTTTATTTCAGAAACAAATTTTTCATAACTGGTTTTAGATTTTTTTAATTCCTCTAGTCTAAAGTAAATTTCTCCCATTAAATAATGTAAATCTTCATCTACTTTTGGGTCGTTCTTTTCTGCAATTTCTGCATGGTATTTTGCCTTTTTATAATCATGTAATTTGTAATAACATCTTGAAATTCCGAAATGAGCTTTTGCGCTAGAGGGATTTAATGCAATAATCTCTTTGTAATTTAAAAGAGCAGTTTTAATATTTCCTTGTAAATAAAGTTGCTTTGTTTCTGTAAGTTTTATTTGAGATTTAGTTTTGTTTAAAAGACCTTCCTCTTGCGATAAAACTGATTTTACATTGCATATTAAAAGAAATAATAGAACTAGCTTGAAAATAAATTTTTGGTGTTTCATAAGAAATATTGTTTTCTAAAATTAAATAAATATAATGGTATTGTCATAATTTTAGTTTACTATCCACCATATTGTTAAATTTACAATATTAAAACATAGATATGTCCAATTATTCATTGAATGCCATTAGTCCTATTGACGGACGTTATTTTAACAAAACAAAGGTCCTTAGTTCTTTTTTTTCTGAGTCCTCTTTGATTCGTTATAGAGTAAAAGTAGAAATTGAATACTTTATATCCTTATGTGAATTACCTCTTCCACAGTTAAAAAATTTTGACAGTAACCTTTTTAAAACTTTAAGATCTTACTACGAAGTTTTTAATCATAGCGATGCCCAAAGAGTAAAAGATATTGAAACTATCACCAATCACGATGTGAAAGCTGTTGAGTATTTTATTAAAGAAAGAATGGAGAAAGATGGTATTGGTGATGCTAAGGAGTTTGTTCATTTTGGACTTACTTCTCAAGACATTAATAACACTGCTATTCCAATGAGTATAAAGGATGCATTAGAAAAAATATATCAACCTGCAATTGATAGTCTTATTAAGAATTTAGAAATTCTTTCCAGTAAGTGGTCCTCTATTCCAATGTTGGCTAAAACCCATGGTCAGCCTGCATCTCCAACCAAACTTGGCAAAGAACTTTATGTATTTGTGGAAAGATTAAATCAACAGTTAGAAATCATGAAATCCATAACCCATGCTGGTAAATTTGGAGGAGCAACTGGAAATTTTAATGCCCATCATGTTGCTTACCCATCCATAGATTGGAAAAAATTTGCCAACGATTTCTTAGTAGATAAACTAAAATTGGTAAGATCTCAAACAACAACCCAAATTGAACACTACGATCATTTGGCATCTTTATTTGATGTTGTTAAAAGAATAAATACGATAATATTGGATTTAAACAGAGATATGTGGACCTATATTTCTATGGATTATTTTAAACAGAAAATTAAAAAAGGAGAAATTGGATCTTCTGCCATGCCTCATAAGGTGAATCCTATTGACTTTGAGAATTCAGAAGGAAATATTGGGATTGCCAATGCGATTTTAGAGCATTTAAGTGCTAAACTTCCAGTAAGCAGACTACAAAGAGATTTAACAGATAGTACAGTTCTTAGAAATGTTGGTGTCCCTTTCTCCCATGGACTTATTGCAATTTTATCTACTCAAAAAGGATTGGATAAACTTCTTCTAAACAACGATGCTATTGAAAAAGATTTAGAAAATAATTGGGCGGTAGTTGCAGAAGCGATTCAAACCATTTTAAGAAGAGAGGGAGTTGAAAATCCTTATGAATTATTGAAAAATCTAACAAGGAAAAATGAGAAAATCACAGAAAAATCAATGAAAAATTTTATAGATAATTTGGATGTTTCTGAAGATTTAAAAACAGAGTTGAATCAAATAACTCCTTTCAACTATACAGGTATATAAATTTTTTTTAAAGTTTCATTAGTGTTACTGCTGCTATACAAGCAGTTTCAGTTCTTAGTCTGTTATTTCCAAGACTAATCATTTTATAATTATTTGTCTTGGCAAGTTCTATTTCCTCAAAGGTGAAATCTCCTTCAGGACCTATGACTACAACTTGAGATTCTAAAGAGTTTGAATTTTTTTTTAGTTGAATTTTTTCTCCTTCTTTACAGTGAGCTAGAAACTTTAATTTGTATGAGATTTTTTTTATGTAGTCGTTAAATTTTCCTGCAGGATGAATTGTTGGCAACCAAAACCTTTGTGACTGTTTGATAGTAGAAATTAAAATCTTTTCAAACTTTTCTGTATTCCATTTTCTCCTTTCAGAATTTTGTGAAATAAGTGGGAAAAAATCAGTAACACCAATTTCTGTAGCTTTTTCAATGATTAATTTATTTCTATCGCTATTTTTTGTAGGACAAAATGCAAGAGCTAATGGAATAGGCTTTTTAATTTCTTTTTGCTCATAGATTTTAATTTTTGTTTTTTTTGGATTGGAATCGATAATTTCTCCTTTTCCATACAGTCCATTACCATTTATAATTGATAACTCGTCTTTGTTCTTCATTCTTAAAACCTTTATGGCATGTCGAGATTCACTTTCGGTCAAAAAGCATATTCCATTTTCTATACTATCTGTTAAAAAAGTTGTCACTCCGATATTATTTTAAGAATAATTCAATGTAAATATTTAAAATTGAAAAAAAATAATGTAATTTAGAATCAATTACTTACTAAATTAACAATCAAAACCCATACCATGAATTTTTTTAAATATCTTTTTTCAATTGCGATAGTTCTTTCTTTTTTTACTGTTAATGCTCAGACAAAAAAAATAGAAGATGTTGAATTCAATTCTGTTCAAGAAATTAACGGAGAAAAAACTGTTCTGAACGGAGGAGGTTTAAGAGAAAAATATGGATTTATGGATTTGTATGTTGGAGGACTATACATAAATAAAACATCTTCTGATGCTGATAAGATAGTTATGGCAGATGAAAATATGGGAATTAGAATTGTTATTGTTTCTGGATTAGTTACTAGAGAAAGATTTATTGAAGCTTTGGAGGAAGGTTTTGTAAATACAACCGCTGGAAAATCATCTCCATCTGATGTAGACAAGTTTAAAAAATTCTTAAGTGATCCTTTTGTTGAGGGAGACGAAATTGTTCTTAATTACCATAAGGGCGAAGCTGTTCACTTATACAAAAACAATAAAGAAAGAGGAACATTTGACGGATTAGAGTTTAAACAAGCACTTTTTGGTATTTGGCTTGGTGGAAATCCTGCAGATGACAGTCTAAAAGATGAAATGCTAGGACTTTAATTAGTTATTATACTGCTTTTAAACTCAAGTCCATATTGTTCACGGAGTGAGTCAAGGCACCAACTGAAATATAATCAACACCACACATAGCATAGTTTTTTACTGTATCTAAATTTATACCACCGGAAGCCTCTGTTTCATATATACCTTTGATTAATTCAACTCCAGTTTTTAAATCTTGATAGTTAAAATTATCCATCATTATTCTATGTATATTTCCACACTCTAAAACTTGTCTAACTTCCTCTAAATTTCTAGTTTCAATTTCAATTTTTATATCCAATTTATTCTCTTTTAAATAGTTATTGGTTTTTTTAATTGCTTGTGCGATTCCACCTGCAAAATCTATGTGATTATCTTTAAGCATAATCATGTCGTAAAGTCCAAATCTATGGTTGTAACCGCCTCCTATTTTAACAGCTTGTTTTTCTAAAAACCTATTTAAAGGTGTAGTTTTTCTTGTGTCTAAAATTTTACTATTCAAACCCTTTAGTTTTTCCACATACATATTAGTCAAAGTTGAAATAGCACTCATTCTTTGCATTACATTTAAAACCAATCTTTCAATAGTTAATATAGAGCTAGATTTACCACTTACGATAAAAGCAACATCGCCAATAGTTACTTTTTGTCCATCTTTTAAAATACTTTTAAAATCAATAGTTGGATCATAGCAATTAAATATTTCTTTAGCTAAATTAATTCCAGAAATGATTCCATTTTCTTTTACTAGGAGTTTTGCCGAACCTACACTATTTTTTGGTATACAAGAAAGGGTAGAGTGGTCGCCTTGCTTAACGTCTTCTTGAATTGCTAGTTTTACAAATTGATTTATTTCCATAATTTAAAGATTAGAAATATTTTTAAAATATTGATTCATATTTTTTTTAAAATTTTCAGGTCTATCCACACAAAATTTTTCTAGAACACTCAACCCCTTTTTATATTTTTTTGTTCCATTTTTATAACCCCATCTACTATAGTGTTCTTCAACCATTGGTGAAAATGATTTTTTAAATTCTATAAGATTGGCCATTAAATTTTCTGATGAAAGTTCATTTTCAAGTAAGTAATTAACTCTTTTAGTAAATAACATCTCAAATTCACTTTGTTTTAGTAAATAATTAATTAATTCTCCTCCTAAAGCTGGAGACCAATCTCTTTGAACATAATCAAACATATTAAATTCCGGATTTCCTACGCATGCATCCATATCTATCAAAACAGCATTCCAAGGCTTATTGCCTCTTCTTTTTTTCCAAAAAAAAGTGTTGTTGCAAGGCCAGTCGTTATTTTGAAAGAATAGTTCAATTATGAACCAATCTACAATCGAACTCATATTGAATTTTTTGGCAATTTTTTCATAATTAGTTTTTGGATTTTTCTTTATTTCTAGAAGTAAACTATTCAAATCACCATATCCCTCTTTTTTTGAATAACCCTTGTCATCCGCATCGATTAATTTTTTTTCTTTTGTTTTATATTTATTAGAAATTGCCTTTAGATCCATTCTCTCTCTCAAGCCATGAATTCCCCAGTATTCTCCGTTTAAATAAACCAAAACTGGTTGGTAGCTCATTACATCTACGTTTAAATTTTTACATATTTTAGAAATCCAACCATCGACAAATATTTCGTTTCCCCATCCAGAAAAAGAAGACCTCAAAATAATTTTGTCAACTTGATGATCTAGCTCTAAAAGAGTATTTACGTTGTTTTTTTGATGGATGTAAAATCTGAGGCTTTTTTGAGGTGCTAAAGGAGTAACATATCCATGAATTCTAAAAGGGAAACTGCCCTTTAAAAATATTTCGTTTTTGTTAAATATTTCAATTTTTCCTGTTTGCTTTCTCTTTTTAAACTTGTAGAAATTTCCAGATGTTTGGTCTTTTTCTCTATTAAAACTATTCCCTGGAACATAGCATCCTTCTTCATTGTCAAATAAAGTTTTGGAATCAACTTTTAAATTTACAATTGCAAATTTAAGTTCAGATTTTAAACCCAATAAATAATTATAAATTGAAGAATCCACGATAATATTATTTTTTAGTGCAAGTACCTTAATTTGATGAAAGGAAGAAAATTCACCTATTGGTGCTTTCCAATTATTTACGTATTTACTGTAATCTTCAATTGCTGTTGGGATGTTAATTAGCTTGGGAATTAATTTTTTTAAATGGTAAGTAATTTCATTGGATCCTGTAATTGTATCTAGATTGTAAATCAATTTTAATTTTAAATCACTTTCGGTTTTGAATGTAACTAAAATGGAATCTTCGCTATAGCTTCCAGAAATATAATTGCTGGATATATTGGAGGAATTGACACCGTACAATGGAGAAAAAAAGTTTTTTGTTTTTTTAGAATTATTACAGCTTATTATTAAGATTGTAATTATAAATAAAATTGACTTTTTTTTCATTTGATTTAATCTCGCGTAAAAATACAAATACTTCTATATAGATTTAATTTTTTTATTTTCAACATAATTAAATCATCTTTATTATTAAGAGATATACTATTTTAAAAGAATAATTAAATATTTTTGTCGTTATGGTATTGAGTTTAGAAAACTTAAAAAGTAATAAATGAAAATAATAAGATTTATATTTTCAAAATTCTTCTGGATAAACTTCCTTTTGGCCAGTGCAACTTTATACGGAATTTTCTATTATACAATGGATAATCTAGATAAATACACCAACCATAATATTAAAATTGAAGTTCCCAATTTATTAGGTATTCAAATCAATAATTTAAATGATACTTTAGAAAAATTAGAATTAAGGTATGAAATACGAGACTCGATATATTCTGAAAACCATCCAATGGGTATGATTATTCAACAAGATCCAAAACCACATTCAGAAGACTTTCCAAACTATATAAAGCCCAATAGAAACCTATATTTAACTATTGTAAAAAAACAAGAAATTTACAAAACCGTCCCAGATTTAATGTCCAATGTTAATTCTAAAAATATTGGTAAAACCAAATTAGAAAGGCTTGGGTTTAAGGTGGATTTAGAAATGAGAAATCATAAAGACAGAGACAAAGTACTTGAAATTAGGTTCCAAGATGAGATTGTTAAAGCTGGAAGAAAATTATTAAAAGGGGCTACTTTAAAATTAATTTATGGATCTGGCGATAAAGGGAAGCCAATTGAATTACCAGATTTTAGAGGAATGAATATCTATTTAGCAAATAATAAAGCAAGTGAAATAGGACTTGAACTAGAGATTAATTACAATGATTCTGTTCTTGATTTTAAGGATTCAAACCGCGCAGTAATCTTCAATCAATACCCATCCCCCAAGACGGATAACAAATCCTTTATTTCAATTGGAAGTTTAGTGATAATAGATGCAAATCTTTCCACCCCGTTGGATAGTATTTATGCCAAAGACACCGTAGGATTAAACTATAATATTTGAAAAATTTTTTTTCGCTTTCTTTCTTTTTAATTCCATTCTTTCTTGTTTCTCAGGAGAGTCTCCAGCCTCTGAGAACCAATATGTCATTGTTGGATATTTCATCTTCTAAAAGAACGCAGTCCATAGAGAATTTTGATTTCATTTATTTGACAGACACCCTTAGTTTGCCATTAATTGATGATTTTTCTACCAATAAATTTAAAGTATATAAAACCGATACAAGTGGTCCTAATATTTCAGATTCTTCCTGGAATTATCTGTTCTTTTTAGATGGGAGTTTGGTTCCTCTTACAAATAGCTATATGTCTTCTCCAACCTTCACCTATGCTTATGATAGCATAAATTCTAACGGGCTGGATACTCTAATTATGTTAACAATTCAAAACGATCCAGATACATTAATAATAAATAATCTTTTCTATTACCCTATTACCAGTGATACAATAATTTTATGGCCAAATGTTACTATTATAGATTCACTTTGGACAGCAGCTAGTCCTGATACAACTTTTGCCAATCTTTCTTCGGATTACAGTCAAGATTCTATTTCTTTATATTTTGTTTCTCCTGAAATTGAAGACTTAAATAAAATCTGGTTAGACAACGATGTATTCTTAAATTACAATTACCCAAAAAATCCTTGGACTCTTGGCGTAGTTACTTTTGATGGTTTAAACTCGTCTGGTAATCCGTATGATTGGACTACCGGGGCTACAGACTGGTCAGATCAATTAACTTCTAAACCAATTTTTTTAGGCAATAAAGATATTAGCGATTCCTTGTATTTCTCTTTCTATTTTCAAGCTGGAGGATATGGGGAAACACCAGATTCAGACGATTCACTCTTATTAGAATTTTATAATCCTTCTAACAACGAGTGGAATTCGGTTTGGTCTACCAACGGTTTTGATAGCGATCAATGGTATTATGAGCATATTCTACTGGATTCTTCAAAATATTTTCAAGATGGATTTAGATTTAGGTTTAATTCTTACGGAAGTCTAAATGGGAGTTTAGACCACTGGAATCTTGACTATGTTTATTTCAATGAAAGTCGTTCTATGAACGATACACTAATGCAAGATTGGGCATTCACATCTCCACCTGTTTCCATGCTAGACAATTATAGTTCTGTCCCTTGGAAACATTTTAAAAATACAACTTCTGACATATTGCTAAAAAACGCTATAATTCCATCCTATAACTCATCTGATAATCCTAAATTATTACAACCTTGTTCCATGGATTTGTTTTACGAAGATATATTACAATCCTCTTTTCCATATTCGGCCACTGTTCTAAACGTTCCGGAATTAAGTTATTTTGATATGTTTTACGATTTTGGATCTACTTTTGAGCTTAATACTTCACTTACAGATACTTTTGTAGATTATACTTACAGATTTTATTTATCTACCAATACAACGCCTGAAAGATTAAGTGTGAATGATACTATTTTACACCATCAGTCATTTCAAAATTATTATTCTTACGACGATGGTTCTGCAGAAGCTGCTTATGGTTTAATAGGTAATGGAGTAGAACTAGCCTATAGGTTTTCAATTTTAGAGGGTAACGGAACAGATACTTTAAAAAGTATTAAAATACATTTTTCTCCCTCTGTAAATGATGCTTCTAATGATCCATTTTTTCTTCAAATATGGGACGATAGTTTGGGGTCTCCAGGAAGTTTGATTTATACTACAGACGATTTTGATTTTCCCGAGCTTTACTATCCAGAGTATAACTCAGGGCTGAATGGATTCTTTGAATACGAATTACCTTCTTTAGTTCCTGTAAGTGATACATTTTATATAGGCTGGAAACAGACTTCGTCCTCAAGATTAAATATAGGTTTTGATAAAAATATTAATAGAAAACTTGATATATTTTACAATTTAGGTTCGGGTTTTCAAAATACCATTTTTGATGGTGCGCTCATGATGCGTCCTGTATTTGTTTCACCAATGGATAATGTTGTGAACTATCTAGAGTTGCTTAGTAAAGAGGAAAATATTTCCTTTTACCCAAATCCTGCAGACGATTTAGTTCTAATTTCTAATAAAGATGTTGAGAGTATTGAAATTTACGATTTGAATGGAAGAATGGTAAATATTTTAAGTATGGACCATGAAAACTCTATTATGGTTAAAAACTTACTCAATGGTATTTATCTCATAAAGTTTAAATTTAAAAATGGAGAAATTAAAGTTGAAAAACTAATTGTCCAACATCATTAATGACTAAGGAAGTTAAAAATATTGACGATCAGGAGGAAGAGCTGTTTGAACACTATAATTTTATAGCTGATAAAGGGCAAGAGAAATTAAGAATTGATAAGTTTTTAATGGCTCGAATTGCCAATACATCTAGGAACAAAATTCAAATTGCTGCTCATAATGGAAATATTCTAGTTAATAAATTACCAGTGAAGCCAAATTACAAGGTAAAGCCAAAAGATGAGGTTTCTATAGTTTTACCTTATCCAGTAAGGCAACTAGAGTTAATTCCACAAGATATTCCTGTTGATATTATTTATGAAGATGATCAATTATGTTTGGTTAATAAATCTGCAAATATGGTGGTTCATCCAGGATATGGAAATTACGATGGTACATTAGTAAATGCATTGTTATACCATTTCGAAAAATTACCGGAACTACCATCCGATTATTTTGGTCGACCAGGACTGGTTCATCGATTAGACAAACATACTACAGGAATAATGGTAGTAGCTAAGACAGAGAATACTTTAACCAATTTGGCAAAGCAATTTTTTGATAGAACTACTAAAAGAAGATATCATGCACTAGTTTGGGGCGATGTTGAAAAGGAGGAAGGAACAGTAGATTTATATTTAGGTAGATCTTTAAAGAATAGAAAATTAATGACGTGTTATCCAGAAAAAGATCATGGCAAGCATGCCGTTACTCATTATAGTGTAATTGAAAGGTTTGGTTACGTTACCCTTATAGAATGCAGGCTTGAAACGGGCAGAACACATCAAATAAGGGCGCATATGAAACATATTGGACACCCGCTTTTTAATGATTTAGAATATGGCGGTGATACAATTGTAAAAGGAACAAGTTTTACGAAATACAAGCAATTTGTAGAAAATTGTTTTAAGCTTTTACCAGGACAAGCTCTTCATGCAAAGTCACTCGGTTTTTACCATCCAACTCTGAAAAAAGATTTAAGTTATGATAGTGAGTTGCCAGATTATTTTGAGGAAGTACTTAATAAATGGAGGCGATATTCTCAATCTAGTACTTTTTAAGATATTAAAGTTTTCAACAATTTATTATATAATTCCAAGTACTTTTTACATTAGATGGAGAATCTAATTTATGTACCTAATTTTTGATACTGAAACTACAGGCTTACCTAAAAAGTTTAATGCGCCAATAACCGATTTAGACAATTGGCCAAGGTGTGTTCAAATTGCTTGGCAGCTTCATGACTATGATGGAACATTAATAGAGCACAATGATTTTTTAATTGTACCAGATGGTTACGATATTCCCTATCAATCTGAAAAAATTCATGGCATATCTACTGCATTGGCTAAAACTAAGGGAGAGCCATTAAAAGAGGTATTAAATTCTTTTAAAAATGTTTTAGCCAAAACAAAGGTTTTGGTTGGACAAAATCTAAAGTTTGATTTGAATATTGTCGGATCGGAGTTCCATAGACTAGGGTATGACAATGAATGGCTAAAAATGCCAGTACTTGACACATGTACAGAAAAGTCAGCATTTTTATGCAAACTTCCAGGAGGAAGAGGAGGTAAATTTAAATATCCAACTTTATCTGAGCTTCATCAATGCTTATTTAAAGTGCCTTTTAAAGAAGCGCACAATGCTACGGCAGATGTTGAGGCAACAGCTAGATGTTTTTTTGAACTTATTAGAAAAGGATCTTTCCAAAAATCAGATCTTTTTTTAGATGATGAAAAATATGCCGATTTTTTTGTAAAGAATACTTCAGAATTCACTCCTGCTGGAATCAAGCACATAAATTTATCTAAACAAAGTAAAGCACTTGTAGAGAAAAAAAAATCTGGGGTTAGTAAAACTGTAGTTCCTAAAGAAGATATTTCTCATTTAAAAGACGTACCCTTTTCCCATCTTCATAACAAAACTCAATTTTCTGTACTTCAATCTACTATTCATGTAAAAACTCTAATTGAAAAAGCGGTAGAGTTTGGAATGCCTGCAGTTGCCTTTTCAGATTCTGGGAATATGATGGGGGCATTTCAATTTGTGGAAGCGGGTTTTAAACATAACCAATCCATTGATGAAAAAATTGAAGAGGCTAATAAAAAATCAAATGTTTCAGAAACAGAAATCCAAGATTTAGAAAAGAAAAAAATTCTTCCTATTGTTGGGTGTGAGTTCCAAGTTTGTCCGGACAGAAATGACAAGACTTATAAAAATAATGGCTATCAAGTTCCTTTTTTAGCCAAAAATAAAAAGGGTTATCAAAACCTAATCAAGCTTTCCTCCATCGGATTTATTGAAGGATTTTATTATGTTCCTAGGATAGATAAAAACATAATCTTAGAATATTCCAATGATTTGATTGTAACCACAGGAGGATTGTATGGAGAAATAGCCCAACTAATATTAAATGAAGGGGAACAAAAAGCGGAGGAGTCTCTTTTGTGGTGGAAAGAAAACTTTAAAGATGATTTTTATATAGAAATTGTTAGACATGGTTTGGAAGAGGAGGAAAAAGTAAATGAGGTTTTACTAAGATTTGCTAAAAAACATTCTATTAAATACTTTGCCTCTAACAATACTCACTATCTAAATAAGGACGATGCAGATGCCCATGATGTACTGTTGTGTATAAAGGATGGGGAAAGAAAATCAACTCCGATTGGCAGAGGAAGAGGTTTTAGATTTGGGTTTTTAAATACCGAATATTACTTTAAGTCTCAGAAGGAGATGAAATCGTTATTTTCTGATATTCCTGATTCCATAATAAACACCAATGAAATAATTGCAAAATGTGAATCTTATCGTTTGGCTTCAGATGTATTATTGCCTGAGTTTGAAATACCCGATGAATTTAAAGATCCGAAAGATTTAGAGGATACTTCACTTAAAAATGGAGAAAACAACTACTTAAGACATTTAACTTATCAAGGAGCTAAAGTTAGATACCAAGAATTATCGGACGAAATCAAAGAAAGAATAGATTTTGAGTTAGAAATTATTAGAAATACAGGCTATCCTGGTTATTTTTTGATAGTACAAGATTTTTGTTCTGCAGCTAGAGATATGAATGTTTCAGTTGGCCCTGGAAGAGGTTCTGCCGCTGGTTCTGCTGTAGCATATTGTATAGGAATTACTAATGTTGATCCAATTAAGTACAATCTTCTTTTTGAGAGATTTCTTAATCCAGATAGAGTTTCTTTGCCGGATATTGATATTGATTTTGACGATGAAGGAAGATCAAGAGTAATACAATATGTTATTGATAAATACGGTTCTAGTCAAGTTGCCCAGATAATTACTTATGGTACTATGGCTGCAAAATCTTCAATTAGAGATACTGGAAGAGTTTTGGACTTGCCTTTGCAGCAGACAGATAGGTTGGCAAAGTTGGTTCCTGATGTAAAATTGAATAAATTATTTAGTTGGACTAAACAAGATGTAAAAAGTAATATCTCGCCTGATCAATTAAAAAATGCAGAAGAACTCATTAATAAATTGGAGGAGGAAGGAATTGAAGGAGAAGTTATTAGACAAGCAAAGCTGGTTGAGGGCTCGTTAAGAAATACAGGAATTCATGCATGTGGAGTTATAATCACTCCCTCAGACATAAGAGATTTTGTCCCTGTTTCATTAGCCAAAGATTCCGAAATGTGGTGTACTCAATTTGACAATTCTGTAGCAGAGTCTGCGGGTTTGTTGAAAATGGATTTTCTTGGGCTAAAAACTCTAACTCTAATAAAGGATACCATAAAAATTATAAAAGCGATGTCAGGTAAATCTATAGATATAGATGAAATACCACTTGACGATGAAACAACGTATGAACTTTTTCAAAAAGGAGAAACAGTGGGGATTTTCCAATACGAATCTCCAGGAATGCAAAAACATTTAAAATCTTTGCGACCAACAGCTTTTTCAGATTTAATTGCAATGAATGCGCTTTACAGACCAGGTCCTATTGAATACATACCAAGTTTTATCAAACGGAAGCATGGCAATGAGAAAATAGAATACGATTTACCGGTAATGGAAGACTTTTTAAAAGAAACTTACGGTATTACAGTTTATCAAGAACAGGTTATGCTTTTGTCACAAGAGTTAGCTGGTTTTTCTAAGGGAGAGGCAGATACTTTAAGAAAAGCAATGGGTAAGAAAAAAGTAGACTTGCTAAATAAAATGAAGCCACAATTTCTTTCACAAGGTCAAGAAAGGGGTCATGATACTGAAATTTTAGAAAAAATATGGAAAGATTGGGAGAAGTTTGCTTCTTATGCATTTAATAAGTCACATAGTACTTGTTATGCTTTAATCGCTTACCAAACAGCATATTTAAAAGCACATTACCCTGCAGAATATATGGCCTCGGTACTTAGCAATAATATGAACGATATAAAATCTGTTACTTTTTTCATGAAAGAGTGCAATAGAATGGGATTGAAAGTACTAGGGCCAGATGTCAATGAAAGTTGGTACAAGTTTGCAGTAAATGAAAAAGGCGAAATTAGGTTTGGTCTTGGCGCTGTAAAGGGGGTGGGAGAGGGCCCAGTTAAAAATATTTCTTCAATTCGAAAAGAGACTGGAAAATTCAATACAATTTTTGATTTTATAAAACGGGTTAGTCTTAAAGACTGTAACAAAAGAGTAATTGAAAGTTTAGCCATGGCAGGAGCATTTGATTCATTTAATAATTTTCATCGTGCTCAATTTTTTAATGTAGACGAGAAACAGGTTTCATTTGTAGAAAAATTATTAAAGTTTGGGCAGGCTTTTCAGTCAAAAAGCAATTCCCAGCAGGTAAATATGTTTGATGCCATTGGAGAATCTCTTGAATTGGCTGAGCCACAAATTCCACCGACAGAAGAATGGAGCAATTTTGAGCTTTTGACAAAGGAAAAGGAGGTAGTAGGCATTTATATTTCAGGACATCCATTACAAGATTATCTATTAGAACTAAAATATTTCTGTGATATTAATTTAAAAGTTCTCAATGAAAATTTACAAGAGCTTCCAGAGAGAGAATTTTCTTTTATAGGATTAGTAAGTAGTGCTGCTAATTTAGAAAGTAGAAGAGGAACCAAATACGGAGTTCTAGAGCTTCAGGATATGGAAGGTCAAATGGAGTTTAGGCTTTTTGGTGAACAATATTTGAAATTCATGCATTTTTTAGTGCCCGGTAATTTTTTACATATTAAGGGAAAAGTTCAACAGCGTCCAAAATACTATAAGTCAGATGAATTTCAAAAGGAATATAGAATTCAACAAATTGATGTTTTGGATGATATTCGAGACAAATTGTCTAATTCGTTGTATTTAAAATGGGATTATGAAAGTTTAAAGGAGGATCAAATTAATGACTTAGAAAAATTAATGGGAAAGTACAAAGGGAAAAAGCAAATTATTTTTGAACTATTAGATTCTGAGTCCTCTACTTATGTGACCTTAAATTCAAGAAAGTTTATGTCCAACGTATCAAATGAGTTAATACATGAGATTAGTCAGTTAGATGGATTTTTGGGTTACTCTATTAATAAATCAAATATGGTAAATTATTTAGAAAAAAATAATCCTTAATTATTCTCGGTAAAAAACATTATTTCGCAACATATTTAAACAAAATATATATCTTTGATGATAATTTAAATTTTTAAAAATGGCATTAGAGTTTACGGAAGAAAATTTTGAATCTACGGCGTTAAAGTCAGACAAGCTTGTTATGGTAGATTTTTGGGCTGAATGGTGTGGTCCTTGTCGTATGGTGGGGCCTCATGTTGAGGAACTTTCTAAAGAATACGAAGGAAAAGCTGTTGTTGGAAAAGTAAATGTCGATCTTCATGGTGGTATTGCTGCTCAGTTTGGAGTAAGAAATATCCCAACAATTGTATTTCTTAAAAATGGAGAATTAGTTGATAAAGTTGTTGGTGCAGTTCCTAAGGACCAACTTGCAGAGAAGTTAGATGCTCACATTTAATTTATCTTACCAGCATTACACTTCCGTTTAATTTAATTTGTTCTTGGTCATTTTTAAGTATGTAAAAGTATTGCCCTTCGCTTAATTTTTTTCCATTACTGTTTTCTCCATTCCAATTATTTTCATAGGGATTTTGATCAAATACTAGATTGCCCCATCGATTGTAAATTTTTATATCAAATAGATCATTGATTCCATAAATTACAAACTCGTCGTTGACTACATCATTATTAGGACTAAAAATATTTGGAATAATAATTTCATTAGGAAAAATAGTAATTTCCAAACAAGAGGTATCAAAACAATTAAACTCATTCCCAGCTATTAGACATACTGTATAATCCCCTGGATATTTGTAAATATGAGTAGGTTCGTATTCTATACTAGTGGAATCGTCTCCGAAAGACCAGTTATTAACAATCGAAGAATCTATTGAGTTTTGAAAAAAATCAATAGGTTCATCAGGTTCCATTATTGTAGAGTTATAGTTGATAGATATATTGTGATAGTTGGTATCAATTAGAAGAAAGTTGGAGGTATCTCTGCAGTTATTGTTGTCTAAGACAACCAATTGATAATTATCTGCAATAAGATTGGATATATCTAAAGAGTCCGATAAGAAATTGTTCCAATAAAACTGTATGCTATCTGCAGTAGATGTCACTATAATATTAGAAATAGCTCCATTTTCTTGTCCACAATCTTCATTTTTTATTACCACAAAAGAAGTATCAATTTCTGGTCCTGAAAGGTCAGCAACATTGAAGTTGTGACTAGCAACACATCCCATCCCATCTGTTAATTCCAGAAAAAAGCCACCTCCATTTAAGTTAAATGTATCTAGAGTTAAGGAGCTTTGGGTATTCCAAGTCCAGCTGTAGGGGCTTATTCCTCCGACAATATTAATTCCACTAATGCTTCCATTTTCTTGGTTACATTTTTCACTTTCGACAACAACGTTTGAACTATCAATTATTAAATCAGGAACATCTATACAAAATTGGTGAAAATTGCTAGCTCCACCTGTTGAGGCAGTAAAACCCCAGAAAACCATAGGGTTGCCGTTAAATACATTATTTACTATGTCACCAGTATAATTTAAAACAAGAAAATTATTATAATAGACGTTTAATAAAGTTGCTACAGGGTCCCATGTAATTCTTAAAGGTTCAGCGATGCAGTTTTCAATTTCTCCTAGGTCGTAGGGCCCTGCAATATTATTGGAAGAAGAATGAATAACATCTCCATCCAAATTAATTGAAATATGGTCGTTAAAGATATCTCCATGAGCTGTATTTTGATAAGTGTCTAAATAAACTCCTAGCGATGGAGAAACACCCCCCAAACCCATTTGACCACCTGAAGAACCAATACTGGTGTTTAAAGGCTGAAGAGCAAACACCATTCCATCTGCTCCTGCCCACTGACTTGTGTTGTTGCAGCCTAAATTTACAGTAAAGCTATAGTCAAAAGGTTGGTTTAAATCGATTTGGTTTATATTCCAAACAGAACCTGCCTTATTGCCCATATCTGGCGTAAGTTGGTAACATTTACAGTTTATTACACTAGCGTCTCCATTAAGTTGAAATTGAGCCCTTACTGGTGCATTAAAAACAACTAATGTCAGCCATAGTAATATTATATTAGAAAACTTAATTTTAAATATTTTAAACAAAAGTAAAAAAACAAATTTCAATCTTATAATATTCTCACATTGATTACGTTTCTTTATATTTAAGAAAATCTATTTTTAAAAATTGTGACTTACAAATGAAAATTGCACTTATTGGTTATGGAAAGATGGGAAAGCTTTTAGAAATTAAAGCCAAGGAGAGAAACCATACCATTTCTAAAATATTAAAAAATAAAAATTGGACTTCTCAAGATCTAATGGACTCGGATATGGCTATAGATTTTTCTAGTCCAGATTCTGCGTTAGATAATATTCATAAAGCCTTTAAGGCAAATGTTCCGATTGTTGTTGGGACAACTGGGTGGAACAAGGATTTTGATAAAGTAAAAAATTGGTGCAATGAATATAACGGAGCAATTCTACCTTCCTCCAATTTTTCTTTGGGTGTAAATATTTTTTTTGAAATGAATAAGCAGTTGTCTAAAATAATGAATCGGCAAAAGTCATATTCTGCTAAAATAACGGAGACCCACCACACCGAAAAAGTGGATTCACCAAGTGGAACAGCAATTACTACAGCAGAAATAATTCTAGAGGAAATGGACCATTATTCAAACTGGGTCTCTAATACCTCTAATTATGGTAATAAATTACCTATAATTGCAAAAAGACAGGCAGGAGTAGCTGGAACTCATCAAGTCATTTACGAAAGTAATATTGACGAGTTGTCCATTTCCCACCGAGCAAAAAATAGAGATGGATTTGCTATTGGGGCAATTATTGCTGCAGAATTTTTATACAATAAAAAAGGACTTTTTTCTATGAAAGACGTCGTAAAATTTTAAGATGATACCATATATTTTATTAATGCTAATGATCGTTGTTTATTTCTTTTCTCTTGGAAAGATTTTTGAAAAGAATGGACGCCAAACGTGGGAGGGTTATGTTCCTATTTACAATATTTATGTGTGGTTAAAAATCATAAAAAAACCATGGTGGTGGATTTTCTTTTTCCCAATTCCATTTGTGAATTTAATTGTTGCTGTAGGCTGTAATGTTGAAACTGCAAGATTATTTGGAAAATATTCTGTAAAAGATACTTTGTTAATGATATTATTGCCTTGGTATTACATGCCTTATTTAGCATTTGATTCTAAAAATGTAGTGGTAGAACCCACAGACTGGTCCAAAGTAAAAGACAGAGAACAGAGAACTTGGCATGACCAAATAACTCTGTTTTTTATAGCTCCATTTGTTGGCCATGGACTGTATTTTATTTTTAGACTTATTGGTTCAAAAGACAAGCCCAATAAAAAAACAATGGCTGCAGACTGGACCAATGCTCTAGGATTTGCAATTGTTGCTGCATCTATAATAAGGTCTCTATTTTTTGAAGCCTTTACAATTCCAACAGGCTCAATGGAAAAAACCATGAGAATAGGAGACTATTTATTTGTAAATAAAATGAAATATGGAGCAAAGTTGCCTCAAACACCAATTTCTGTTCCCTTTGTTCACAATAGGTTGCCTTTCACCTTTATCCCCTCTTATGTAGACTGGTTTAGTTCTGATTATAGAAGACTGTTTGGATATGGTGAAATTAAAAGGGGAGATATTATGGTATTTAATTGGCCTGTTGGAGATTCTGTAATTGTCCATAATGGGGTCATTGCCCACGATTATTATGCCATATTAAGGAACCAGGCTTTTATAAATTGTGTTAGAGATTTAAAAGCTTATAATAGTAATGGAATAAACTTAAGTTACGATAGGTATCAGCCATTAGAATCGAAATATTTAAATTCTGCCAGGCAAAAGTTAATTAATGGTGGCGGTTTAAGTCAGTCTCCAGTTGGCCCTATTGAAAAAACTGGTGGAATTGCTACTCTTCCTATAGATAAAAAAGAAAATTATATAAAACGCTGTGTAGCTGTTGGTGGAGACACCTTAGAAATTAAAGACAATCTCCTTTATATAAATAGCCAGCCAGAAGAAAAAAAAGACGAAGTTGTTTTTACTTATAATTTCTATTTTAAACCTGGGTCTTATATTCCACAAGACAAAATTCTAGAGGATTTTGAAATTTACAGCGACCAGCATACAAGGTCAAATATCGAGAACAAATACATAAAAGTTGTTGATACTTCCTATAAGGATTCCTTAGTTTATACAGAAAAATTAGCTGCTTTTAGTAGAGAACAAATAACTTGTTCCCCAGAGACAGCTAAAATGCTTTCTAGATATTCTGGTTTAGATAGTATGAGTCAAGAAATTCATCCAAGAGGTTTTAATTATTCTGTTTATGGTCAGTTCTATCCATATTTTCCAAACCATCCTTCTTTTGATTGGTCTAGAGATAATTATGGTCCACTAATAGTTCCAAAAAGTGGGTGGACGGTTGAACTAAGCGACTCTACGTGGATACTTTACAAACGAGCTATAGAAGTTTATGAAAAAAACAAAGTTTCTATTAACTCTAATGGAGATTTCCTTATAAATGATAAAATAAGTACTGAATATACCTTCCAACAAAATTATTATTGGTTGATGGGGGACAATAGGCATGGGTCTGCCGATTCAAGATGTTGGGGTTTTGTTCCTGAAGATCATGTTGTCGGAACTGCGTCTTTTGTTTGGTTTTCTAAACATCCTGAGACTGGAATTAGATGGGATAGAATTTTCTCCACTGTTCACTAATGAAGACTGTCCTTAGTTCGGTCTATGCTGGTAATCTTATGTATTATTCAGTTCTTGCAAAATCTTCACAAGTATATATAGATGGATTTGAGAATTTTCACAAGCAATCTTATAGAAACCGGTGTGTTATATCTAGTCCCAATGGACCACTTAAGTTAATAATTCCTATTATTAGAATTTCCAAAAACATTGTCAAGGATGTAAAAATTGACAACCATCAAAATTGGAGAAAAATCCATTGGAAATCTTTAGAAAGTTCTTACAGATCTTCCCCTTATTTTGAGTTTTATGAAGACGAATTTAAGCCGCTCTATTTCGAGAAGAAAATAGAATATTTATTGGATTTTAACCAACAAATTAATTTAGTTCTTTTAAGATGTTTAAATATGGATACTGAGGTTATATTTTCTGATTCCTACATAGAAAAAGGAGGGAAGGTTAATGATTTTAGGGATATAATTCACCCAAGTTCAGTACCAACAGAAACAGTTAAAAAAATGAAATATAGCCAGGTATTTCAGGAAAGTCAAGATTTTATTTACAACCTAAGTGTTTTTGATTTGTTGTTTAATCAGGGTCCGTTGGCGAAACAATTGCTGGATTCATAGAGTAGTTACAGGCATTGCTAATTACATTCATTACTTCAGTTCTTATATTCATACTTATTAATTTATGATTTTCAGCATCTGGATAAACTCTATTGGATAGAAAAACGTAGAGAATACCACTTTCAGGATCTGCCCATGTTAAGTTTCCTGTAAATCCAGAATGTCCAAAGCTATCATAGGATACACATTCAAAACAGGTTGGTCCGCCAGCGCCATCTCTAACGGGTTTGTCAAATGCAATTCCTCTTCTGTTTTTATTAGAATTGTAATAAGGAGAGGAGGTATATTTTTCAATAATATCAGAATTTAAAATAGTATCTCCGCCATAAGTACCTTTGTTTAAATACATCTGCATGATTACAGCTAGGTCATTTGCGTTTGAAAAAAGACCTGCATGTCCGCCAACTCCGCCTAAAAGAGCAGCCCCTTGGTCGTGAACATATCCATGAATTAGTTGATGTCTAAAAAATGTATCATTTTCAGTTGGTGTTATTCTATTTAAATCCCATTTGTTAAGTGGGTTATAACCGATATTTTGAAGTCCAATTTTACTGTAAATATTTTCTGCGATTAGGTCTTGGCTATTAAAGGTGATTTTTTTAATTATTTCATTGATGAAGTAATACCCGACATCGCTGTATTTATATTTTTTATTTTTATTTATGTCTGTAGAAAGTATTCTTTCAAAAATAGTATCTCTGTAGGAGCTTAGCATATATAAGTTTTTTGCAACTAAGCTTTGGTGAATATTGGACGGAAGCTTGCTGTAGAGTTCGTAGGATGGCATTCCATCATTCAAGGTTTTAATATAAAAAGGTATCCAAGAGGCCAATCCAGCTTGGTGGGTTAAAATTTCTTTTAGTACTAAATTTTTATATTCTGTGGAGTCTAATATTTCTGGTAAGTAAGATCCTAGGGTAGAGTCTACACTGAATCTATTTTCTGACTCTAGTTGCATTAATATTAATGCAGAGCTTGCAATTTTTGTGATGGAAGCCAAGTCATATATGTCAGAATTTTCAACTTTTTTTGAACTACTATCGTAGGTATGATTTCCGAAAGATTTGTTAAAGAATACATTTCCGTCTTTGGCAGCTAATATTTGACAACCTGGCATTGCATGGTTATCTATGCCATTATTCACTATAGAATCAATTTTGTAAAGTATACTATCGTTTATATCTAGCTCACTAGGGTTTAGATAGGAAAGTCTAGTTTTGGTAGTGGATAGTCCATCTCCAGATTGGTAATTTTCACATAAATTATTTTCTAAAGAATTACTACAGGAGAGACCACCAAAAACAACTTGGCTAGCATGTTTAAGATTTTTTGGTTTAGAGTTAGGGTTGTATAATATTGCTTGACAGCTGTTGATGATAAGGTCTTCAAAAAAGAGTTTTTTTCCGTGAACATAGTTTAAAATTATTTTATTTTTTGAACTTATTTCTTGGATTAAATTGGCAATTTCAAAGTGAATGGTGTCTGTGTTTACAATAATTAGATTAAAACTTTTTAGTTCTTTTTCCATTGCTCTAATCATTCTTTTAGAGGAGAAAGTGTTGAAATGAAAATGGTCAATATTGGTATAGTTGTCGCAAGAGGCTTCAAAGCTATTTAAGTTGTTGGAAGAAAGATTTAAGGTTGCAATTTTTAAAGTATCAAGTTTTTTTAAGGGGATTATATTTCTCGAGTTTTTTAAAAGAACAGTAGAATGAAAATTTGTAGAATCGTTAGAAAAAAGGCTATTGGACCATATTATGGCCAATAAAAACACCCATAATTTTAAAATAATTTTATTCATTTATCTTTTTAACTAGAATATTATCTCAATATTAATTTTTATTTGTTTAGAAATTATATTTATTAAAAAAGTTTAGGAAAAATAAAATGTTGATAAAGTCTTAAATAATTTGAAATTTATTTTAAAATTGTAATTTAATGTTATTACTAACTTTAAAATAAATGAAATGAAAAAAATATACCTTCTAACTTTAATTTTGGCGATTTTTGCTTCTTGTAGTACAACATCAGATGTCGTCTCTAATAAAAGAATTCAAAAGAGAAAATATACCAAAGGATTTAATATAAAATCTCAAAATAATAACCACAATCTTGCATTAAAAGACCAAAGTAGTTCTCTCTTTAGTTCTGAAGTATATGTAGGAATTAATGATAAGACAAATACAGATTTAGTTTTTGCTTCTAAAGAGGGTGTTATTATTGAGCAATCTATTTCTAACCAATCTCTAAGAACAGAATTAAAAAACCTAAATAGTGTATTGATTAAAGAAAAGAAATCTGCTAAAACCAATAAATCTGTTAATACAGCTTCATTAAAAGGTTTGAAAAAAGAGTTTAAATCCAATAAAAAAGAAGCAACAGAAAATACAAATAAGGTATATGGTGCTGATAGTGAAGTTGAAGAGCCAAAAGTGCATTGGGCAGCATTAACTGGAATGATTTGCGGAATTTTAGGGTTATTAGTTACTCCTTTTTTATTCGCGACACTTGGTGTAATATTTGGCGGAATTGGTCTAAGTAAAATTAAAAAAAACCCCGAAAAATTTAAAGGAAAAGGTATGGCTATAACTGGTTTAGTAACTGGTATTGTAGCAATAGTTGTTGTTTGGGTATTAATAGGGTTATTACTTGCAGTTGTATAATTAATACCTTTTAATGGGCGATTATGTGGAATTGGACTTATTATTGATTTAGTAAAGTTATTAACTGATACATATGAAAAGTAATATTTAACTTTTAATATTATTTTAATTATAAAGTGGTCTTTATTAAGACCACTTTTTTTATTTAAAATTTATATTTTTAATAATGAATCTTGTTTTATTAAACTTATTTTGAAAGTTATAAAAATGAAATCAATTTATAGTTGCTAGAATATGTGCAGAAAATTATTTAAGCATAAAATATTTAAAATTACTCTAATAATAATTCTATTATTAGGACCTTTAATATTATTCTTTTTACCATCCGATTATTTTGACCAAGGACAGAGTGTTTGTCTTTCAGTTGTTTTTTTTGATTTAGAATGTTATGGATGTGGTATGACAAGAGCACTTATGCACTTAATTCATTTTGAATTTTTTCAAGCATATGAATACAATAAATTAGTAATCTTAGTTTTTCCTCTACTATTCTTATGGTGGATAAAAATAGTTTTATCACTATTTGGCAAAAAGATTTTAAAATGGTTTTAGTAATTCTCGAAATTCATATGGTTATAAAAAAACTACTAATCATTATTTGTTTTTATCTTATAAATATTGCAGCATTTGGGCAATGGTTTAATTTAGGAGTTCACGAAGCAAATGTTCAAATGATAGAAGACAACGTCGGCTATCAATTTTCTAACAACTCAGGTTCTACACCAGCGGCAGGTATTGTAAATAGCATTTCTTTTACACAGGATGATTGGCAAATGGAAACAATTGTAAATACTGGTGGTGGAACTTATTCGGGCTGTTGCCCAATTAGTAACTTACATTTTCTTGACTCGGATGTTGGTCTTCGCAGCGAAGGATTTCAAGGTGTATATAGTTTTCAAAAAACAATAGACGGTGGTGTGAATTGGTCTAATCTTCCTGGAAGTATGGTTTTCCGCCCTACAGATGTATGCCTTATCAACGATTCAGTTGCATATGTTGCTGGTAACTTCTATGGCCCCCCTTTTGCGAAACTCTATAGATTAACGCCATCCTCGTTTACCCAAATATTTACTGGAGACACTATGTCATTTCATGCTAATTATACAGATAACAGAGGAAATATGGGAAACATCGAATTTGTCAATTCAGATATTGGTTTTATTATTGTAAAAGACACGAATCAAATCTCCTATCTTTTTAAAACAATTGACTCTGGTGTAAGCTGGAATATAATGTTCACTGATTCGATAAATGAACTCACCTCTGTTTCTTTCCCAAATGGATTAATAGGTTATGTAAGTTCTACCAATGGTAAAGTATATAAGAGTACTGATGGCGGTGATAATTGGATAGGCACTCACCCTTCTACCATTCAGGATATTAATTCGATAGACTTCATCGATGACACTATTGGATATGCCGTTTGTAACTCCGGACAAATATATAGAACCATTAACTGAGGAGTGACTTGGGATGAGGAGGTTTCTGGATTAACATCTAACATCATCAAAGTCAAGATAATTGACATCAATGCTGCTTATTGTATTGATGAGAATGGAACTCTTCTTAAAAATAAATTTATCCTTTCTATTACAGAAGAAGAGAACCATGAACAATCATTTTTGGTATTCCCGAATCCAGCACATCAGACCATCGATATTTCAATGCTAAATAACTCAATAATTGATGACGTATATATTTATGACCAAATCGGATCTTTGGTATCTTCTGGAAAAAAGAATCAGATTGACATTTCTAATCTGGTATCAGGCATCTATTTCATTTTAATCAAATCAGGAGATAAATATCTTTATTCAAAATTTATTAAAAACTAATTACAACAAAAATGTAAAGTGTATTAAGACACAGTTTATACTCACTGTTATTTGCAATCCATAATCAATTATCTGTCAATAATTTGTAATTTCTGATCTTATTGTATACATAATATATTTTCCAATGAGAGTCTTTTCTGCATTATTTATTCTTTCATTTATAACACTTTCATCTTGCGAGAAATGGGAAGAAAAAGAAAAAGAAGCATACTATTACCATTCTACCGATTTCAAACCAGTTGATTTAAAATCAAATTCAGAAACAATTTTAAATATTAATGTTGATGATATTGAAATTCTTTACACAGTTTTTTTTCAAGAAAAAAAAGTTTGGAAATATAAGTTAGTTGCAGAGTCTTCCGAAATCCAAAATCGCTCAGATAAATCTGATAATATTTTAGTCTATGAAGAAGGTGTGGCTAATGTAGATGATGATCTTAACATTCTCTTTATTCCAGACTCCAACCCTGCTGGTTCTTATACAGGTTATTTCGAAAACGACAAAAAGAATTTCAAGGTTTCTTTGCCTGAAGTTTATAATCGTGAAATAAATTTCTTGGAAAATTAGATTACTAGACAAAAAGTCTCAAATCTATGTCCTAGCTCACTGTATCAACGCAAATCATTTAGCCTCTAAGTTTTACTAATTAATCTTAAGCATTGGTGTCTAATACCTTATCGGAATGGTATTCACCAGCATCTAATTTGGTTTTGATTTTATTAAATGTACTAATGGTATATTCAACATCTTCTAAGGAATGAGAAGCAGTTGGAATTAATCTTAATAAAATAACATCTTTAGGAACCACAGGATAAACAACAATGGAACAGAAAAGACCATAATTTTCTCGTAAGTCAAACGTTAAATTAGTTGCCTCTCCCAAAGTTCCGCTAAGCATAACAGGAGTTACACACGAATTGGTGTTGCCCAAATTAAAACCAGAACTTTTAAGTCCCGATTGTAAGGCATTGGCAATTTCCCAAAGTTTGTCTTTTTGTTCTTTGGCTTTTAGTAATTCTAATCTTTTCAATCCACCAACCACTAGTGGCATAGGAAGTGATTTAGCAAATATTTGAGACCTCATATTGTATGCTAAATAATTAATAACATCATCTGTGCTACAAACAAAAGCTCCTACGCTTGCCATAGATTTTGCAAATGTTCCAAATAAAACATCTATTTCATCTTGAATACCTTGCTCTTCCCCTGCACCTTGTCCTTTTTCTCCAAGAGTTCCAAACCCATGCGCATCGTCTACAAATATTCGGAAATTAAACTTTCCAGATTTTCTATACTCTATTATTTCTTTAAGTTTTCCCTGGTCACCACTCATTCCAAACACACCTTCTGTTACTACTAATATTCCACCGCCAGTCTGGGTAGCTATTTTAGTGGCAACAGTCATTTGTTTTTCAAAACTTTCCATGTCGTTGTGAAGAAATACTTTTCTTTTTCCCTGGTGAAGTCTAACACCATCTACCATACAAGCATGAGATTCACTATCGTAAACTATAACATCGTTTCTATCTACCAAAGCTTCTATAGTAGACATACAACCTTGATAACCAAAATTTAATAAGTAACACGCGTCCATGTCCATAAAGTCAGCAAGTTCTCTTTCCAACTTTTCATGTTCGCTAGTTTGACCAGACATCATTCTAGCACCCATTGGGTAGCCAAGTCCCCATTTTTTGGAGGCTTCAGCATCTGCTTCTCTTACTTCTGGGTGGTTGGACAAACCTAGATAATTATTAATACTCCATGTAAGTACTTCTTTTCCTTTAAAAAACATTCTCGGAGCAATATCTCCTTCTAACTTTGGGAATGTAAAGTATCCATGAGATTCTTTAGCATGTTGTCCCAAGGGGCCTCTGTTGTTTTTTATTTTGTCAAAAATATCTTTCATAATACTGATTCTATATAGAATTTTGCCCAAAATTATAACACTTTAATCGCTTTTAGAACTTTTGTTTTAGTTTTATTAACATATCTATTCACATACTTTATCAATTATCTTAAATATTATTAGGAATATAATTCTATATTAGAATTGACTTTTCAAATTGTATAAATCTTTTACAGAATTAAAATATCTTGTACTTATCTTAAAACAATAACTTGTTAAATGAGTAAATTAATTGCCTGTTTTCTTTCTGTTTTTTTGTTGTCCTGCAACAACGAAAACGAGTCTAAAAGTTTAGCAAAAGTGGTTCAAAGTTCAGAATTAAAAACTCTTGAAAACAAAGATATTATACTACAAACCGCATCATTTGGGAATTCTAGTACCAAAAAAACTGTAAAACCGAAAAATTTTGAAAAAATTGAAAAAAATATTTTACTTGGAAAATTCGATTATAAAAAAGACAGTAATTTTAGTATTGTAAGTTCTAAATACTCTTCAAAAACAATTTACCTTAGAAATGAAGTATTGCTAAAGTTTGATCAAATGTACAATGCTGCCCTTAAAGATGGTATAAAACTTGTAATAATTTCCGGAACAAGAAGTTTCAACCATCAAAAATATATTTGGGATAGAAAATGGGCTAAAAACATCCTAAAAATGGATAGTATTTTCGCAGTAAAAGAGATTATGAAATATAGCTCCATGCCTTCAACCTCTAGACACCACTGGGGAACGGATATAGATTTAAACAATTTAGAAAATAGTTATTTCGAAATAGGTGAGGGGAAAAAAATATTCGATTGGTTGGTTGAAAATGCTTTTAAATATGGTTTTCACATGACTTACGACAACCAAGAAGATACCAAAAGAACTGGATATAAAATGGAAAAATGGCATTGGTCTTATATGCCAATATCCGAGCAATTTTTAATTCAATTCAATGAATATATTAATTGTGAGAATATTTCATCTTTCAAAGGATCTAAGTTTGCTTGTCATCCAAAGGTTGATGTAATTAAAAACTTTGTTAACGGAATAAATACTGATTTTAAAAAAATAATAAATGTTACTGAATAGAATTTGGGTGGCTTTAATTGCCATAGCTATGATTATGGCCTGTGGAAAAGCATTTATTTTTCATGATTTTGACATTTTTAAACTCTTGGTGGAAAATCTTTTTGAAAGTGTAAAAAATGGTTTTGAAATGGTTATTTACCTCACTGGTGCTCTTTGCCTTTGGATGGGGGTGATGAACATCGGAGAACAAGCAGGAATTGTTTCTTCTCTATCTTGGTTTGTTTCTCCTCTTTTTTCTAGATTATTTCCTGAAATTCCAAAGGGACATCCAGCTTCAGGTGCTATAATGCTGAATTATAGTGCCAATATGTTAGGGTTAGACAATGCTGCAACTCCCATAGGTCTAAAAGCTATAAAACTTTTACAAGATTTAAACCCATCTAAAGATACCGCTAGCAATGCTCAAATTATGTTTTTAGTTTTAAATACATCTGGTTTAACCATAATTCCTGTAAGTATTATTGGCTATCGAGCAATGGCAGACGGAGCAACTGACCCAACTATAGTTTTTTTACCAATTTTATTTGCTACTTTTTTTGCTACTTTAACAGGCTTGATTCTTGTTGCAATCAAACAAAAAATAAATCTTTTTGATAGAGTTATTTTCGCCTACATCGGAGGATTAAGTTTTCTTATTTTTGGCTTACTTGCTTGGTGTATCTACTCTCCAGATTCTGTTAATTTCATATCCTCATTTGTGGGAAATTTTATATTACTTATCACCATTACTGGTTTTGTGATTTATGGTTTTGTGAAAAAAATCAATGTTTATGAAAGCTTTGTAGAAGGGGCAAAAAGTGGATTTGATATTGCACTTAGTATTCTGCCTTATGTTATTGCTATTCTTGCGGCTGTTTCTCTTTTTAGAACTTCAGGTGCAATGCAATCTCTATTTAGTGGAATTGAGTATGTTCTGGTATTTGTTGGAGTAAATTCTTTAGAGTTTATAGATTCTCTTCCTGTTGCTTTTATGAAACCTTTTAGCGGACCTGCAGCAAGAGCACTGATGTTAGAAATTTTCCAAACCAATGGTGTAGAGTCTTTTGTTGGAAGACTTGCTTCAACTTTTCAAGGTTGCTCTGATACAACCTTTTATATTTTAGCAGTTTATTTTGGTTCTGTAAAAATTAAAAAAATTCGCTACGCTGCTTCCGTAGGGTTAATTGCTGATTTTGTGGGGATTGTTTCCTCCATTTTCTTAGCTTATATATTTTATACTTAGTATTCCAACAATTATTTCCTTCCAATTATAACAAAGAAACCTATATTTGAAAAAAATTTAATTTGAGTCACCAAAGAGAAAAATATTTTGAACGTTCACTTAAGCTTTTATCCAAGTTAAATAATGGTATTCCTCTACTTACTTTTATTACAACCTTTGTTTTTTTAACAATGTTGTCTTGTTCTGATTACAACAAAATTTTGAAAGGAACAGACTATAATTTAAAGTATGAAAAAGCTCTGGAGTACTATGAAAATAACCAGTGTTACAAATCCTTGCCACTTCTAGAAGAATTAATGTCTTATTTTAGAATGA
>ERZ807291.363-NODE-363-length-76339-cov-7.204053_pt1 | contig 76339 bp, 72 predicted proteins | sample MGYA00521257_ERZ807291 | MGnify/ENA primary metagenome ERZ807291 (study PRJEB31413, sample SAMN03169783) | marine metagenome | biome: Marine; feature: Water; material: Subsurface seawater | place: North Sea | collected 2011-04-28 | depth 1 m m ... | reverse complement strand
GCTGCCCTGACAACAGATATCGAGATTATTCGTTCGGGACAGGGCGCCGACCAGATCGTGGGCGCGTTTAACACGACGGCTGCCGATCAGTTCCAGGTCTATGCCGGTGAAGGCGATGACCTTGTGTCATTTTTCTCTGTTACAACGGCCAATCTCGACCTGAGCGCGCTGACCACGTCCTACAACGCCACAACGAGCGAATGGACCGTGAACTATTCCGGCAACAACAGCGCCCAGACCCTGACACAAGCCAACCTGACCGGCTTCGACCCCAGCGTGAGCAATCTGAGCAGCCTGTTCCCTGGCGCCAACTTCCTCGGTGCCAACATCATCGATGGTGGCGCGGGACAGAACACGTTGTTCGGTTCAGAAGGTTCGGACGTGATTTTCGGTGGCATCAACACCAGCGACCAGGCGCCTGATCTGGCCTTCGATGACAAGATTTACGCCAATGGCGGCAATGACATCATGATCGGTGGATCGGGCTACGACACCTATTACATCGCACGCGGCGGCGGCGATAACTTCATCTTCGATGGCAACACCGAAGTGAACAACTTCTCCAACGGCCTCGTCTTCTTCGAAGGTTTCGAGAATGGCGACAATGTCACGATCGACTATGAAGATGCGCAGAGCAACGATCTTGGTGTGGGCGCAGGCGATGTCCAGTTCACAAACAACAATGACGGAACATGGACGGTGTCCTTCACAACGAGCACCGGTTCGGTCACCTTCGCGGGCGCCGAAATCAGCGACATCAACCTGCAGGACAACAAGCTTGGCGGCACTGGTGGCGTGACCACAAAATACAAATACAACGATCAGGGCACCGCCGGCTTCGGTGACGACACCTACGATCTCGTCCCCTGATCAAAGCGATTTGGTCTCAAATCGATTTGCGACATCAGAGAACCACGCCGCAAGTGGCGCGGTATGACTCTGCAGCTGTGAAAACTCGACACCGCGCGCACATAGCAGTCGCACACCATTTTCGGTAACCCGAACCTTGTCACCATTCAGGCACATGTCCTCGTCCCACCAAGGCCCATCATCCTTGTGATGAACAATCAGGGCCAGGCGTACCGCCGTATGGAACGTCGCATATGTCGAGAAATCGATCCGCGCCTGATCTGCAGAACGATTGTCGGGGGCGTTGGCCACAGCAATCTCCGCCAGACCTGTAATTTCAGGAACATATTCATCGGCCAGCAGCCACGCAAAATCATCCAGCGCGTTCCGGGCACCACAATGCTCCCAGTCAAACCACACAACCTCATCATTGGGGCGCACCACCGCATTTCCCGGGCGCGCATCCCATTTCAGAAAACAGGGTGAGCCCATCTGAAGCATCTCCGCAATCGCCGCGAGATCAAGCGTCGGCGCGGGAACATCAATCGCATCTCCAATTCGGTTGGGCGTATCCATGAGTTCGGCAATCCAGCGATCTGTCACCCCCAACCGGACAACCTTTTCATTCAAACCGGTTTCAGTGCCGATGCGGTGAATCCGGGCCAATCCTTCAGCGGCGGTTTCCAGCAACATCCGGGATCGATCGAGATCATCCCCCACAAGGACAAGTGGCAGCCGCGTGCCTTCGATGCACTCCTGGATCAACCATTCCCCGTCATAGGCAAGCGCCGCGGGAACCGATGCGCCATGGGTGTGAAGGGTACGCATGACGTGGGCTTCAAGCTGGGACCGCTCACGCCGCTTGCGTCGTGTGGCAATGACCGAGCCATCTGAAAATACAACACGCACCGAACGTCGCGATCGGCTCGCCGGCCATTCCACGGTTTCTGCTTTCCGGCCGAGCAATTTCTCACACGCCGCCATAGCGTCTCGGCCAAAAGCCTCCGGAAATCGAATGCGGCGGGTCGCCAAGAGCCTTGTTACCGCGACAGCGCGGCAACGCCAGGCAGAGCCTTGCCTTCAAGCCACTCCAGAAATGCACCACCGGCTGTCGAAACATAGCTGAAGCGTTCAGACACGCCTGCATGATTGAGTGCAGCAACCGTATCACCACCACCAGCCACCGACAGCAGACCACCTGCTTCTGTCGCCTCCGCTGCTGCAATGGCGACCTGAACCGTCCCCGCATCGAACGGACGCACCTCGAAGGCCCCCAACGGGCCATTCCAAACAAGCGTGCGAACTTGATTGAGCTTTTCCGACAGAGCCCGAATGGTTCCGGGCCCAATGTCGAGAATCATCTGGTCATCGGGCACCGCATCGATTGGAACCGTTCGACTCGGAGCGCCTTCCTTGAATTCCGGTGCAATCACAACGTCCGACGGCAGAATGATTTCACATCCCAGCCCGTCCGCGCGCTTGATGATTTCAAGCGCTGTCTCTGCCATATCATGCTCGCAAAGGGATTTTCCGACATCGATCCCCATGGCGTTGAGGAAGGTATTTGCCATCCCTCCGCCGATGGCAAGATGATCAACCCGTTCGATCAGGTTCCCGAGAAGGTCCAGCTTCGAGGCAATCTTCGCACCCCCAACCACAGCCATGACCGGATGCTGGGGCGATTCCAGAGCATTGCCGAGCGCCTCCAGCTCCGCCTGCATCAAGCGGCCGGCATAAGCTGGCAGGATATGGGCGATACCCTCGGTCGAAGCGTGGGCGCGATGCGCCGCGGAGAACGCATCATTGACATAGACGTCCGCAAGGGCAGCGAGCGATTGCACGAATTGCGGATCGTTTGCCTCCTCACCGGTGTGATAACGCGCATTCTCGAGCACGAGAATCTGCCCATCTGCCATTGATGCCGAAGCTTCCATCGCGGCATCGCCGATGCAGTCCGGTGCAAACCCAACCGCGCGGCCAAGCACTTCACCCAGTGCCTGCGCGACCGGAGCCAGTGACATGTCGGGAACGCGTTGGCCTTTTGGCCGACCGAAATGTGACGTGATCAATACACGCGCGCCTTTGTCTGCCAATTCAGAGATCGTCGGCGCAAGGCGCTCAAGACGCGTGCGGTCCGTCACCTTTCCATCGGCCATCGGAACATTCAGATCGGCTCGCAGCAGGACACGTTTTCCTGCAGGCTCAAGATCATCGAGGGTCGAAAACGCGCTCATGGAGTTATCTTTCCTGAAAATTCAATCGGACTATAAATCACAGCTCCGCGCACTCTTATACCAGCCGTCCCGAAAGGGTAAAGAGACCACATCTTCTCAGCTGAGGCGGGACGCCCGGACCTCGATATGCCGCAGGCCGAACATCAGGGCGCTGCCTATTCCTGCAGCAATCAGCAACGTGACCGGCGCAAAATCCCAGCTCCCTGTATTGGTCACAACCCAGGCCATGGCGACAGGCCCCACAAGCTGGCCAAGCTGCGACCCCTGCATCATCAGACCCGTGGTGGCACCGACCAGACCTGGTGACGGCGCGACAACGGGGGTGGAGGCGAACAGGCTCGCCGGGATCAGCCCTGCAATAAAAGACAGGAAAACCGCAGCCGCCAGACGCACGAGAAATGGCAATCCATCGTCATACATCAACAACGCGCTTCCTGCGATCAGCACAAAGGAAAGAACAACCAGGAAAATGCGGGACACGCCCCGCTGGAGTGCAACCCCGGCAATGATGTTTCCGAAGATGTTTACCGCCGTCACCAGCGCCACGAGCGCGGAAGCCGATCCCAGTCCAAGTGACCCTGCCTCAGTGTAAAAGGTCGGCAACAAGGCCACCACCGTCACATGAATCGCAGAGTAGGCACAGAAGGTCATCGCAAGGGTTATGGGTCCGATGTGCGTAAAGGTACGCAAGGCCTCCCCAAAGGGCGGCGGGGACAGCTGGGCAGCGCGCGTGACGTGCGGTCGTGTCGCCAGTAAAACCAGCCCAAGAACGACCAACGCCAGGACACCGTTCACCGCCCACAATCCGCGCCAGCCGATGGATTCGAGAACGACCGGCGTGATCAGAATCATGATCGCGACACCCGCAGGCCAGTACCCGCTATAGAGACCAAAGATCAGCCGATGGTCCCGCTTGTTGCTGGCCGCAAGAAACATCGGCGGCGCCACCGACGCCACGACAATAAAGCCAAAACCCTCAAGCACCCGGCTCAGCAGGAGCAGTGTAAAACCCTCCGCCGCGGCGCCGGCAAAGCTGGCAACCGCCATTGCGAGAAACCCGACAACCATCAACCTTCGATGTCCTAGTCGGTCCCCAAGCGCGCCGGCAATCATGCCGAAGGTGATGCCGAGCAGGTTGAAGATTGAAATGACCCAGACACCCTCATCGAGAGACAGGCTCAGTTCAGCGCGAATGACAGGCAGCGCAGCTGGCGCCTTGCCGATCTGAAACGCGGCGGCCACGGCGGCGAGAATCAAAACCGAAACGGCAATCCAGTTGGTCCGCGGCGACGCATCGTCACCGGGTTGATCAGGAACAGACATTTAGAAGAAATCAGGCCTTCGGCGCCACGTGGAGGTATAGGCGCGGACCGCTCAGGGACACGGTCGGGCGATACTGTGGTGCCGTCTGATGCGGAACAACATCGCGAACGAGAGAATCCAGCATCCAGGCCTGACCGGCCATGCTCACAGCAAGCACGGCGTGCTGACGATTACGTTTTTTGTCGACCACCAGAACAACCCGCATACGGTCCGCGTGGAAACCAATCCGGTTGAGAAGCTTATACTTGGCGAGCGCGAAATCTTCGCAATCACCACCAATCTCAAAAAACGTATCCGTCTCAGCCCAGAAATCACGGAGCCCGTAATTGTCGATGTCCTCGACATAGGGCATGCGATTGGCAAAATCATTGACCATCTGCATGCGGCGCATCGGGTCGAGGGATTTCGCACTGTCGAGAATCTTTTCCCAATGGGATCCGCCCGCCGTAGACGCCGGGATCAAATTATAGATGGAACGCGCAAAGTGTTTGGCCGTGGCCTCATCAAGCGGCAGCGTGGCCGCCCGGGCACGTGGCAATTTCTCGACGGTATCGCCGATGAAATATTCGCGGGTTCCAAAAAGCTCGGGAAATGATCGTGCGGAAAAGGAGACGTCGTCGAGTGCCGCGGTCGCAACAGACGGGCGCGCTGCCAACCCGGCAACCGCACCAGCGCCAAGCGCTGCAACAAATCCGCGACGTTTCATATCCATCCCCCAAAGACGGCGTTAAGCACCTGTTTACCATCAGGGAGAGAAAGGCCCAATCACAAAATGGTTGGATGGTTAATGCCGGAATCGCCAGATCCGTCAGTCGGTCAGGGCCACAGCCAGATCCAGCAGCATTTCATCATTGCCATGACCGGCAATCAAACCCAGACCCACCGGACCATTCGGGGTTTCGCCCAAGGGAACCGAGACCTGTGGCAACCGCGCAAGTGGGGCCGTGCAATTGTACATCTCGTTATTGTTGCGCAGTCGATCATAAACCGCCTCGTCCGCACCGCCCTGCGGCGCAGCACTGGGAGCCGCAGGCACCAGCATCACAGCATTATCGCCCAGCAAATCCGCCATATAACTCTCGACCAGTGCGCGCCGGGACTTTGCATCCGCAATCTCTCCGGGCGTATAGGCCGCTCCGGCCTCGAACCGGTCACGAAATCCTGGCCCCATCTCAGCTTCACTCTCGCGCATCCAGGCCAGATGTGAGGTCGCCGCCTCCGAACCCCGGATCACTTGTATGGTCGATTTCCATAGGTCATAGCCACGCAATTCAGCCAATTCACTGGGACGAAGCACCTGCAGCGCACCGACGCGTTCCTCCACCCGCGCGATGGCAGATTCCAGAGCCTCTCGCACATTGTCATCCGCGAGATCGAAGGCGTCCTCAGCCAGAAACACCCGCTGCGCGGGCACCGCGAGGCTTTCGTCAAGAAGTACACTTCCAATTGTCCGCAAAAGGCCGGCATCACGAGCAAACCAGCCACAGGTATCAAGACTGGGTGCAAGAGGCATGATTCCATCGAGCGACACACGACCATGACTGGGGCGAATGCCATAGAGGCCGCAGAAACTGGCCGGCACCCGAACCGATCCACCGGTGTCTGTTCCCAACGCAAAATCGGCCTGGCCATTCGCCACGACCGATGCTGACCCTGAAGATGATCCGCCCGGGACCCCGCCTTCCACACGCGGGTTGACCGGCGTTCCGTAGTGATAATTTTCACCAATCAGGCCATAGGCAAATTCTTCGGTGATCGTCTTGCCAACCATATCGGCACCGGCATCAAGAACACGCTGGACGGCCGTGGCATGCCGGGTCGCCGGTTCGTGGCTGTGATACCAGTCGGGATTTCCGCCACCGGTCGTTTGACCGGCCACATCGATGATGTCTTTGACCGCAAATGTCAGCCCGGCCAACGGCCCCTCACCCGACCCTGTGACCTGAATATTGTCATGGCTGCAAAAGCCCGACACAAAACTGCGATAAAGGTCACCCATTTGAACTCTCCACATCCATGATCACGCCCGCATCACGTAAAGCAATCGCAATTGCAAAAAGCATCTCGTCATTGCCATGTTGCGCAGCCAGGCCCAGACCCAACGGCAAACCATCCATGCTGACCATCGGCAGAACAATCTGCGGTAACCGGCCAAGCCCTGCAATCGAGCCAATCGGCTCATTGGCCGAACGAAACGGCTCGATCTCTTCGTCGCTTCCCCCCATCAACGGGGCGACACCCGGGGCGGCCGGCAGGGCAAGAACGGCCCCATCGGCCAACAAGTCATCCAGATAGCTGGAAATGTCTTCACGCATCGCGACAGCACGATCAGCTGCGTCGGCCGAAACCGCCGCGCGGGCCGCAAACCGCGTCGCAACACCCGATCCGAAGGTGGGTTTGACGGCTTCAATCCACGTTTGATGTTCAGCCCAGGCTTCGGCCCCCCACAGCGTCCGGGCGACATCGGCCCAGGCTGGCAATCCGTGGACCGGCGCTGCACCTTCGGCCACGCGCACAGGCTCAGACTTGCCCAACAATCCCTCAACGCTGTTGATGGCGCCAGAAAGCGCCTGAGATGCATCGGTATCGAGCAGATCAAAAACATCCTCCGCCACAAGAAATGAACCTGCGGCAGGATTGCCCGGAGCACCATCGAGAATCACCTGGCCCACTGTTTCCAGAATTTCCGGTGTCCGGGAAAACCACCCCACCACATCCAGGCTCGATGCCAACGGCATCACACCTGCCATCGGCACACGGCCGTGGCTGGGTCGTATACCGTAAATGCCACAGAAGCTTGCCGGTGAACGCACCGATCCACCCGTATCAGAGCCGAGTGCAAAATCCACCAGACCTGCAGCCACAGCAGACGCCGACCCCGAAGAAGACCCACCCGAAACGCGCCCGGGCGCGTTGACGTTGCGTGGTGTCCCGTAATGGGTATTTTCACCTGTCAGGCCGGTCGCAAGTTCTTCCGTCACGGTCTTTCCGCGCAGGTGCGCCCCGGCATCAAGGCAGCGCTGGATCGTGGGTGCTGTAGCAATCGCCGCATCATGCGTACGCAGCCAGTCCGGATTGCCGCAACCCGTCACATGACCAGCGACATCAATGATGTCTTTGGCAGCAAAATCCAACCCCGCAAGGGGGCCGTCCTGCGCGCCTGCGATCTCGAACTTTCCATGGGGCACGAAGGCGCCAACCGTATCGTCCATCCTGATGATCTCCGACCAAGAAAATTGTTCCCGATAAGCCTACGATCCACGACCGGCTTGCACAAATTCAAAGCTCCAGATTACGCTGCACCCATGAATACGCTTGCGACACCATCACACGACATTTCAGACCCGGACACCCGGATCGACTGGCGCAACCTGATCTGGGTCGCGCTCGCGCTTGCCATCATGATTGCGGCCATTCTCAGTACCAGCGACTGGTTTCTGAACTTCGTGCATGTAATCACCGGCCTACTGTGGACCGGGATCGATCTATTCATGGGCTTTGTGATCGGCCCCATCATGCGGCGGGTCAGCTTCCCGGTGCGCCAGTCCATCATCACGCGATTGATGCCTCGCATGATGTTCCTGCTTCCCACACTTGCCATAATTGCCCCGACGGCGGGTTGGTTTCTGGCCGTCCAGCACGGCTACCTGGAGCTGGCCTTTCCGGAACTCTGGTGGCTGATCGCCGCGCTGGTCATCACAACAATCCTCAGCATTCAGGGGATCGCAATCCTGCTGCCAACCAATATCCTGGTCTATCTGGAGATGCGGAAAGCCGAACCCGATGGCGAACGGATCGGCCGCCTGATGCGTCGCTATGTGCGCGTGGTGGCGTTTCAGGGCTGCATGCAGGTGCTGATCATCGTCATCATGGCGCGCTTCGCAACGGGCCTCTAGCGCGCATCGTTCAGATGCCCCAGCGGCAAGGCGGTTCGGTAGCTCACCTGCTTCAGCGCAAAGCTCGACTTGATGCTCGCCACGCCGGGAATGCGGGTCAGATGCTCGAGCAGGAAACGTTGGAAAGCCTCCAGATCTGGCGCCACCACACGCAACAGATAGTCACTGTCACCGGTCATCAGATAGCACTCCATGACTTCTGGTCGCGCAACGATCTCCCGCTCGAAATTCTCCAGCGCATCATCAACCTGCCGCTCGAGAGACACCTGCACAAACACACTCACCGGCAAACCCACTTCTGCGGGGTCGAGCAATGTGACGTAAGCGCGAATCATGCCTTCAGATTCGAGACGCCGAACGCGACGCAGGCAGGGAGATGGCGACAGATGCACTTTCTCCGACAGATCAACATTGGAGATACGCGCGTCTTCCTGCAGCATATTGAGGATATTACAATCAATCGCGTCTAGGTCTTTTACCGGCATATTTACTCCATGATATCGTTATATTGCGCCATTTATTGCTCAAGTATCGGTGTTTCGCGCCATCTTCGCAATTCTCCGCTGTCGCTTGAATGCTAGCCTGAGGCACAACACGCAACTCAGGTCCCGACGATGTCCAAGAAAGCCTCTGGCAAAACCATTCTCTCCAATATCGATATCCCGATGCTCGAGGAGCTGGAGCGGAAAATTCTGTGGCTGTCGTCCTGGACGATCCACAACGCCAATCACATCCGCGAAAGCCGCGACGGCCTGAAGGTCGGCGGACACCAATCGTCCTGTGCATCCTCCGCCACGCTCCTGACCGCGCTTTACATGCACACCCTGCGGCCCGAAGACCGGGTTGCAGTGAAGCCACATGCCTCGCCGGTTTTCCATGCGATCCAATACATGCTGGGAAAGCAGACCCGCGAGAAACTCGAGGACTTCCGCGCGCTGGGCGGCGCGCAATCCTATCCGTCCCGGACCAAAGATATCGACGATGTCGATTTCTCCACCGGCTCGGTTGGACTTGGGGTTGCCGCAACCCTGTTCGGTTCCATCGTACGGGACTATGTGCGTTTGCATGAACTCGGAGACGAACGTCCCAACAATCGCCTGGTGGCCCTGATGGGTGATGCCGAGCTCGATGAGGGCAACGTCTTCGAGGCCTTGCTCGAGGGCTGGAAGCATGATGTGCGCAATCTGTGGTGGGTGATCGATTACAACCGCCAGAGCCTTGATGGCGTGGTGCATGACTACCTGTTCCAGCGGATCGCTGACTTTTTCAGTTCAGTGGGCTGGAAAGTCGTAGAAATCAAATATGGCAAGCTGCTTGAAGCCGCGTTCACGCGGCCCGGTGGTGATCAGCTGCAGTCCTGGATCGACAATTGCCCAAACCAGCTCTATGCAGCCCTCACATTTCAGGGTGGCGCGGCCTGGCGCACACATCTCCAGAACGATCTCGGCAAGGTCAAAGGCATCAAGGCTCTGCTCGATGACCATGACGACGACGCCTTACAAAAGCTGATGACCAATCTGGGCGGTCATGACATGGCTGCCACGCTGGAAGCTTTCACCAGTGTCGGCGATGACGACACGCCCCATTGCTTCGTCGCCTATACGATCAAGGGCTTCAACACACCGCTGGCCGGTCACAAGGACAACCATTCGGGCCTGATGAACCCCGACCAGATGGACGGCTTCAAAGCCAGCCACAACATCCGGGATGGCCATGAATGGGAGATTGCCGAAGGACTCGATGTCAGTGAAGACGGATTGCGCGCATTCCTGAAGGACGCGCCCTTCGCCCAACGGCCCGTACCGTCCAGTGTGCCTGCCGTGCCGGTGCACACCCTGCCCGCACCGGCCGGAGAGCGCATGTCCTCCCAGGAAGCATTCGGACATATCCTGAATGACCTTGGCCGGGGTGACAGTGAGCTTGCGCGGCACATCATCACCACGACGCCCGATGTGACCGTCACGACGAACATGGCGGGCTGGGTGAATCAGCGCGGGCTCTTTCGACACGATGAAATCGAGGACACCTTTCGAGAGGAAAAAGTGCCCTCGGCCTTCAAATGGTCAATGAGTCCTTCCGGGCAACATATCGAGTTGGGTATCGCGGAGAACAATCTCTTCCTGCTGCTGGCCGCACTCGGCTTGTCGGACAAGCTGTTCGGCGCGCGCCTTTTGCCTGTCGGCGCGCTTTATGACCCTTTCATCGCACGTGGTCTGGATGCTCTAAATTATGCCTGTTATCAGGATGCCCGCTTCATGCTGGCCGGAACGCCATCAGGAATCACGCTGGCCCCGGAAGGCGGCGCCCATCAGTCGATCAACACACCACTGATCGGCCTGACCCAGCCGGGCCTCACGACCTTCGAACCGGCCTATGCCGACGAACTGGCCCACATCATGGGCTGGGGCTTTGAGCACATGCAGGCCGATGATGGCGGCGCGGTCTATATGCGTCTCTCGACCCGGGTGATCGATCAGCCACAACGTGACTTTTCTGCCATCTCCGATGATGTCATCGCTGGAGCTTACTGGTTGCGCGAACCAGCGCCCGGCGCAGAACTTGCCATTGTCTATTCCGGCGTGATCGCGCCCGAAGCGATCAAGGCCCATGATGCGATCCTCGAAGACATCCCGGATGCCGGATTGCTCGCGATCACCTCAACGGACCGCCTGTATGCCGACTGGCAGGCAACCACGCGCGCCTATGCGCGCGGACCCAACGTCGCGCCGTCCCATATCGAAACGCTGCTGTCTCGGCTCGCCCCCGATGCGGGTCTGGTGACAGTGATGGATGGCCACCCGATGACTTTGGGCTGGCTCGGCAGCGTGGCCAGTCATGACATCGCTGCGCTGGGCGTGGAAAACTTCGGGCAATCCGCCGATTTGCAGGACCTTTACCGGCTGCATGGAATTGATGCGGATGCGATCCTGGACGGCGCTGCGGCGGTCATCACCAAAGGCATGCGCAAACGCCGTGGTTATCGATTGGCGGCAGAATAGGCTCAATGGGCGTTTCCGCGACGCGCCATATAGACAACAGCCCCGACGATCACCGCACCCCCGACCCAGGTCCAGATGGTTGGCACCTCGGCAAACAGGAGGAAGCCAAAAGTCGAGGTCACAATCAGACGTGAATAGTCATAGGGCAACACGGCAGATGCCTCGGCAGCCGTGAACGCCTGAGTCAGGCAGTAATGCGCACTCAGAGCGGTCACGCCCAGCATGGACATCCAGACGAAGGCCATGGGCTCGGGCCATGACCAAAAGAACAGCGCTGGCACGAGCGTGATCGGAACAGACACCATCGCCAGCCACGCAATCGTCGTTTCCGGCGAATCCCGATGGGATAGTGATCGGATCATCAGGTTGGAGGCCGCAATGAAGACCGCCGATATCAGCGGCAGAACAAAGAATGGATCGACCTCAGACATGCCGGGGCGCAGGACAAGCCAGACCCCCACAAACCCAACCAGCGTTGCGATCCAGCGCTGAAGGCGCACGACTTCACCCAACAAAAGGGCGGCACCGATTGTCCCGAACAAAGGCGCAGCAAAGGTAAGTGCCGAAACCTCTGCCAACGGCAGTTTTGTCTGGGCGTAGACGAGCAGGATCAATCCACCCATGGAAAATACACTGCGCAAGATCTGCGCGCCCGGGCGTTTGGATCGCAAGGTCGTTCGGCGATGCCGCAGGATCCACGGCAGCATCAGCAGAAACAGCACAAAGGAGCGCACAAACGTGATGACCATCGGGTCGGCACCGTCGGCGACAGAAAACCGGACCAATGGCCCCTGGGTGCCAAAGAAAACCGACGCTCCGAGCATCCAGATCGCGCCACGTGCGGGTCCGGGCAATGCGGCAAATAGTGACGCGCCGTGGGACATGCGCGTCATCGCGTTCACACCACCCGATTGGGAACCGGCTCACCGGCCAGCAACAGATTGAGGCCATCCATGAGCATGTCGCCCATCGCTGCCCGGGCGTTGCGTGCTGCACTGCCTATATGCGGCGTGATGAACACATTGGGAAGCTCGAGATAGGCCGGGTTCACATTGGTCGGTTCGCCGTTGAACACATCCAGACCGGCGGCCGCAACCTTGCCGGACTTAAGCGCGTCAATGAGCGCGTCATCATCGACCAGCTCGCCGCGCGCGATGTTCACCACGATCGCGCCATCAGGCAACAGCGCGATACGTTCGGCGTTCAAGAACCCGCGCGTCTCGGGTGTCGATGGCGCGGTGATCGCCAGGAACGGACTGGCCGGGAGCAGACTTTCAATCGATGTGTAGTAGCTCGCACCCGCCTCCTCCTCAAAGCTCAACCGGGTACGGTTGTGATAACGAATGGTCATGTCGAACCCGCGGGCGCGCTGGGCAAGAGTGCGTCCGATGCGGCCCATGCCGAAAATACCCAGCGTACCGTTCGTCACATCTGTGCCAAGCAGCAACCTTGGCGTCCATTCGGTCCATGCGTGCTTGCGCATCAAGGCCGCCCCCTCGGTTGCCCGTCGGGCGGCACCGAGCATCAACAACATGGCCACTTCGACCGTGGGATCGTTAACCGCATCCGGGGTACTCAGCACAGCGATGCCACGCGATTTCGCCGCGTCGAGGTCGATATGCTCCATCCCCACCGAAAGCGTCATGATCGCTTTCACGGTGTCAGGCAGCCGTTCAATCGTCGTCGCAATTAACGGCTCTGTCACACAGATCAGCAAAGCATCCATGCCATGAGACGCCGCGACAATTTCATCTGCGGACATGATGTGATCGTCTGGGTTCAGCGTCGCATCGAATTCCGCACGGAGACGATTTTCATTCGCCTCCATCAAGGTGCGCGTCACGAGAATTCTGGGTTTACTGGTCATCACCGTTGTTCGTTTTGTTGCCCCGAACATTGCTGTTAGCATTTTCAACGAGAATAAGCACAACGCGTATGCCCAATACGCGGAGGACCCATGCAGGAGAGAAACAACATGCGGCTCAAAGGAAAAATCGCCATCGTCACCGGATCAGGATCGGGCTTCGGCGAAGGCATAGCCAAGACCTTTGCCCGCGAAGGTGCCACCATCGTCGTCAATGACGTGAACACCGTCGGCGGCCAGCGCGTGACCTCCGAGATCACCGCAACTGGCGGAACTGCCAGCTTCTTCGAGGCGGATGTGACCAGCGCGAGCGAGGTTCAGGCTTTGACCGATCACGCTGTCAGCACCCATGGGGGTCTGGATGTTCTGGTGAACAATGCCGGGGTTGCCCACAAGCGGAAGTCGATGCTGGAGGTCAGCGAGGACGAACTCGACCGCATTCTTGCGGTCAACGTGAAGGGTCTGTTTCACACGGCCAATGCCGCCATTCCCGTCATGCGCAAAGGTGGTGGCGGCGCGATCGTGAACATCGCCTCCACCGCCGCCGTCCGGCCGCGCCCCGGCCTGACCTGGTACAACGCCTCAAAGGGCGCGGTTACAACCCTGACCAAATCCATGGCCATCGAACTGGCCGAGGACCAAATCCGCGTCAACGCGGTCAACCCCGTCGCTGGCGAAACACCGCTACTGCCCACATTTCTGGGGGAAGACACCCCGGAAAACCGTGAGGCCTTCCGTCAGACGGTGCCCCTGGGGCGCTTCTCGACGCCTCAGGATGTTGCCAATGCGGTGCTGTTTCTCGCATCGGATGAAGCATCCCTGATCACCGGCGTGTGCATGGAAATCGACGGCGGTCGCTGCATCTAGATCGTTTGCCTATTCCGCATACACGGCCGCGGCGAGTTCTTCATGTGTGGTCATCCAGACCCAATCGATATCCTTCACCGCTTCGATGGCCGCCTTGTACTCAATCGCGCCAAAGGGACGTCCGAAGACATGGGCATGGGCGGTGATATCGATCACGGCCGGCGGACGGCCGATGGTATCGTATTTGTCGACAATCCGCTTGAGGGTCTCGGAGTAAACCTGCGGCGCGTTGCCGTAACGCATGTAAATCGGCAGGTCGTTGATTTCCATCGTGAACGGCACAGCGGCCAGCGGACCGGCTGCCGTATCGAGGCGGTAGGGCAGATCGGTATTGAAGTGATCAATGTGCCAGGTGAAGCCGTTTTCGACGAGCAACTCACACGTGTTCGGACTGAAGGTGCCGCGCGGACTGGAAAACCCCTTCGGCGCCTTGCCGATCACATCCTCGAACAACTTGATGCCCTTTTTCAGGTCGGCTTCTTCCTCGGCGCGCTCCTGGTAGACCGGCAGGGTATTTTGCATCCAGGCATGAGCCCCGACAAAATGCCCATCCCCATCAATACGCTTGAGCAGTTCAGGCCATTTCTCGGCAATGATGCCACTGGCATAGGCCCCACAGGGCACACCGAGATCGCCCACAATATCGAGCAGGCGGGGTGCACCATGAGTCATGCCGTACTCACCCCAGGAACGGGCCTGGGTGTCGAGAAAGCCTGCCTTGAGCGGGTTTCCCATTGGGCCAATGCCCGGGGCCGCATCATCCGTCCATGCCTCGCACATGACATTTACAGAGACGGCAAGCGCCTTTCCTTCAGGCCAGCCTTTCGGCGCAGAATTCACGTTCATAGATTTTCCCCCGGGTGCGTTTTCTGTTTCTTGCGGTCGAGCCGCTGCCCTGTGATGATGCGACATTCGCGCATGCGATCCAACCGTCACGATGATGGCGGGCCGGAAATAATTCGATACGGACGGGGAGCCCTCTATGCTGAAGACCACGATTACAGGCAGCCTGCCCAAGCCGGCATGGCTTGCAGAGCCAGAAAAACTCTGGGCCCCATGGGCCGCCAAAGACCCCGCACGTCTGGAAGAGGCCAAGCATGACGCGGTGCGACTAGCGATCCGAGATCAGGAAGAAGCCGGGATCGATATCGTCACGGATGGCGAACAATCGCGCCAGCATTTCGTGCACGGTATCCTTGAGAAAATCGACGGCATCGATTTCGACAAAAAAACAACGATCGGCATCCGCGATGATCGCTATGACGCGGATTGCCCGACGGTGGTCTCTGCCCTCCGCCGCAAAGGACCGATCCATACTGACGAGGTAAAGTTCGCCCGCGCGCATACTGACCATCCGCTCAAGTTCACCATGCCGGGGCCCATGACCATCGTTGATACGCTGGCCGACGAGCATTATGGCGACCGCCCGAAAATGGCGATGGCCTTTGCTGAAATTCTGAACGAGGAAGCCAAGGAACTGGTTGCCGCCGGTGTTGATAACCTTCAATTCGACGAACCCGCCTTCAATGTCTATCTCGACGCGGTTCCCACATGGGGCGTTGAAGCGCTCAATCGTGCGGTTGAAGGCCTGGATTGCACGACGGCGGTCCATATTTGTTACGGCTATGGCATCGAAGCAAACCTGCAGTGGAAGGCCACGCTGGGCGACGTCTGGGACCAGTATGAAGCCATCCTGCCCGCGCTCTCGGAAAGCGACATCGATCAGGTGTCACTGGAATTCGCCGGATCGCGGGTCCCTCTCGAAGTGATCAAATTGCTCGACGGCAAGAAGGATGTGCTTGTTGGTGCCATTGATGTCACGACACTCACCGCCGAAGCGCCGGAAGAGGTCGCCAAGGTTATTCGGGACGCCATGGAGTTCACCTCACCGGAACGGATTTTCCCCTGCACCAATTGCGGCATGGTCCCCCTGCCCCGTGAGGTTTCTCAGGGCAAGCTCAAGGCACTGGGCGCTGGTGCCGCACTGGTCCGCGCGGAGCTCTAGTTCCCATGGCGCATCATGACATTAACGGCGCGCAGCTCTGGGTGGAGGACGACGGTGACGGCCCGGCAATGGTTTTTGTCCATGAGTTCGGCGGCGACCATCGGTCATGGCGACATCAGGTCGATCACTTCAAGGACCGCTTCCGGTGCGTGACCTACAGCGCCCGCGGCTATCCGCCTTCAGAGGTTCCTGAAAGCGAAGACGCGTACGGACAAGACATCGCCACAGCTGACCTTCTTGGCGTACTGGATGCGCTCAAAATCGAACAAGCACATGTGATCGGACTGAGCATGGGGGCCTATACCGGTTTGCGGTTTGCTCTCGCCCATCCTGACCGGGTGACATCGCTTGTCGCTGCGAGCGGCGGGTCGGGCTCATTCCCCGACACACGCGCGCATTTTCTCGAAGAAACTCGTGCGCTGGCGGACACGATTCTCGACCGGAACTCCCTGAACCTGCCCGGCTTTGCATCCAGCGCCACCCGCATCCAGCTCAAACTCAAAAATCCGAAGGGCTGGACGGAATTCGCGAACCATTTTGTCGAACATTCGCCCATGGGCTCGGCCTATACCCTGCGACGCGTGCAGGCGGGACGGCCCTCGCTCTATGAGCTTGAAACCGAACTTGCCGCCATGACGACCCCCACCCTGTTGATGATCGGCGATGAAGACGAACCCTGCATCGACACAAACATATTTCTCAAACGCACCATGCCAAGTGCCGGGCTCGTCACCTTCCCCAAGGCTGGCCACCTGATCAACCTCGAAGACCCGGCAGCATTCAACGAAGCAATCGATGACTTTCACGCAGCCCTCTCAGCGGAATGCTGGCACCTGCGTGACGCCAACACCACGGGCGCCAGTGCCTATATTTCCGAGGAAAAATCGTGAACCCGAATGATCACGTCGTATCCGCCAAGGCGCTCAAACGCTTTGCTAAAGACATCTTTCTAAGTTCAGGCGTGGCAGATGAACACGCTGAGGTGTGGGCCGACATGCTGGTCTGGGCCAATCTGCGCGGCATGGATTCCCACGGCGTCCTCCGCATCCCCCGCTATATCGCCTATATGAAGAACGGCAACATCCACGCCCGCCCCGACATGAAGGTCGAGAAACGCAGTGGTGCCATCGCCGTTATCGATTCCGACTGGGCGCCGGGTCCTGTCGCACTTTCCGCAGCGATGGACGAAGCCATTGGCCGTGCCCGTGAATGCCATCTTGGCTGGTGCATCGTGCGCAACATCACCCATGGCGGCGCCATCGGCTATTTTGCCATGCAGGCCGCACGACAGGGCTTTGCGGGCATCGTTATGACAGCGTCACGCCCGATGATGGCCTATCATGGTGCGAAAACAGCCGGGGCATCCACCAACCCAATAGCCATCGCCGTCCCTGGCGGCGAACACCCACCGATGCTACTGGACATGTCCACGGCCACAGTCTCTATGGGAAAAATTCTCGCCGCGCAGGACACCGGCACACCGATCCCCGACGGCTGGGGCATTGATGCCGACGGGCACAACACCAACGACGCCAACGCGGTCGAGACTTTGATGCCACTGGGCGGCGCCAAGGGTTCGGGGCTTTCGATGATGATCGAATGCCTCGTCAGCCTGTTCGCGTCCAACCCGTTGATCACGCCCAATATCGGCCCGGACGCCAAACCAACCGGCTACCGTCAGAATGGTCTGGCCGCCGCGATTGATATATCGGCGTTCACCGAACTCGACAGCTACAAGTCCGATATCGACGATCTGGCAAAGGGGCTGAAAGGACTGCCCCGCGCCGATGGTGTCGAGGAGATCTATGCACCCGGTGAACGGGGCGACAAGGTTCTGACTGATCGTATGGCCAACGGCATTCCACTCGCACAGGGCACATGGGACCGTTTGAAGTCAGAAGCCGACAATCTCGGCATCGCCATGCCGGACGCGCTATAAAGGTATGAGGATCGCTCCGGCCCCCCTCCGCGGAGGGCCAAGAAGGGCGACCACGGATGTTAGGGATAAAGGCCGCATGACCTCTGCGCATGAGCCTACGAGCGCACGTTCACCCCGCAAACGGCTGGTCCTGCCGATGTTGGCGGTCTATCTCGTCGTGAGTGCTGCGATCGTTGTAGGAACGGCCTACTGGGCGCGAGATCAGGCCGAAACGGCCGTGCGTGAACGCAGCGACGGCACTCTCAATCTGGTCATCGAAAACCTGCGCGGCGAACTCTCAAAATTCATCTATATGCCGAAACTGCTCTCTTCGCTCGAATCCATACCACGCGTGCTGGCCGCTCCGACCGACAGACAAAGCATCGACATCCTGACCGAGGAACTCGGCAATATCGCCAATATTTCCGGGGCCCAGGCAATCTATCTGCTCGATGACACCGGCCACCAGATAACATCAAGCGATGGGGCCACACCCCAGCCACGGGGCACCGCGAGTTCTGCCGACCAGCCTTATTTCCGCGAAGCCATGCAGGGCCGTCTCGGCCGCCATTTCGGTGTGGATGCATCCACACGGGGCCGCAGCTACTTTTTTGCCCATCCGGTGCGCCGACAGACTTCAATAGCAGGTGTCGTGGTCATTCGGGTCGCGATGGACAATCTCGAACCACTCTGGTTCTCCGCCGACAGCGAAATACTCGTCGTTGATGAAGACGGAGTTGTATTTCTGAGCAGCCGCCCGGAATGGCGGTTCCAAACCCTCAACCCTCTCGACACCCAAACCCGAGATCGGCTGGTCCGCGAAGGTCGGTATGCCGGACAAGCACTCGATACATTGCCGTTCACCGACGGACCGGCAGATGGGATTGCACGACTGCAACCACCACCCGGCCAAAGCAATGGTCGACCCGACACAACAACCGGAACAGACTTTCTTGTCCATGAACGTGAAATGACCGATTCCGGCTGGCGCGTGCTGATCCTCACAAACGCCCTGACCACCCAACGTCAGGTCGACACCGCGATCGTGGCCGCGACGTCCGTTCTGCTCATCATTCTGCTGATTGCCACGAACATCTATCAACGTCGCCGACGCATGATTGAACGGATGACAATTCAGGAAGCCGCGCGCCAACAACTCGAGGTCCGCGTTCTTGAGCGCACCCAAAACCTGACGGAAACGAACACCAAACTGCGAGACGAGATCGAGGAGCGACATCGCGCCGAATCAGAGCTCAGGACAACTCAGGCAGAACTGGTTCAGGCCTCCAAAATGGCGGCTCTGGGTCAAATGGCCGCCGGCCTCAGCCACGAACTCAATCAGCCTCTCGCCGCCATTCGCTCCTACGCAGAGAACGCGGCCGCTTTTCTCGATCGACAACGTACCGAAACGGCAAAGTCCAACCTGACCGGCATAGCAGAACTCACCGACCGCATGGCGCGCATTATCAAGAACCTTCGCACCTACTCCCGCAACGAACAGGTCGCGGCGCGGCCAGTCCGACTGCAACAAGCCATTCACGAGGCGCTTAACCTGCTCGAAGGCCGGCTCACTCAATCGGATATCACGGTTGTGCTGGACTCCCCGGACAATCTGCCGCTCGTTTTGGCCGGGGATGTTCGTTTACAACAGGTCTTTGTGAACCTCTTCACCAATGCCATAGATGCGATGAAAGATACGCCCGAGCGCAGCTTGTCGATCCGAGCCACATCTGATGCCGGCGGTGTTCAGGTTTGTGTTCAGGACACCGGACCCGGCGTTCCCGCAGAGGTTTTGGAAAACGTTTTCGACCCGTTTTATTCCACCAAGGATGTTGGCGAGGGCATGGGGCTGGGCTTGTCCATTACGCATGGAATCATTCGGCGGTTCGGCGGCGTCATTACCGTTTCGAACGCCCGCGAGGGTGGCGCGATCTTTACAGTGACCCTGCCACGCGCCGAGCTCGCGAATGAGGCCGCCGAATGACCCACGATGTCATCCTGATCGACGATGAAGCGCATTTACGTACCGCCTGCACTCAAGCCTTCGAACTTGCAGGCCTCTCGGTGGCGGCTTTCGATTCTGCCGAGAGTGCACTGCACGAGATCGACAGAAATCACCCCGGCATCGTCGTAACCGATGTGAAAATGGCAGGCATGGGAGGGCTTCAACTTCTCACCACAACCCTGGAACGTGACCCACAACTCCCGGTCATCCTGATCACCGGTCACGGTGATATTTCGATGGCCGTGAAGGCCATCCAGGACGGCGCATATGATTTCCTGGAGAAGCCCTTCGCGAGCGAGCGACTTGTCGATGTCGCCCGCCGCGCCCTTGAACTCCGCCGCCTCGTTCTGGAGAACCGGGCGCTGCGCAGCGCTGTGGACACCGGGGACGGGCTTGAGCAGCTCGTGGTTGGAAGAACACCCGCAATGGTCCGTCTGCGCGAACTGATCAACAGTTATGGCGCCACCGACGCCGATGTCCTCGTCTTGGGCGAGACCGGAACTGGCAAGGAACTCGTTGCGCGCGCTCTTCATGAGCGATCCGCCCGCGCCAAAGGTCGGTTCGTTCCCATCAATTGCGGAGCACTTCCCGAAAACATCATTGAGAGTGAGTTGTTCGGTCACATTCCTGGCGCCTTTACCGGTGCGACCGCAGCGCGGGTGGGCAAATTCGAATATGCCCATGGCGGCACATTATTTCTCGACGAGATCGAAAGCATGCCTCTCGATCTGCAAACCCAGCTGCTGCGCGTTCTGCAGGAACGCACCATCGTTCGGCTGGGCACCAACGAAGAAACTCCTGTCGATGTACGCATCATCGCGGCCACCAAATCCGACCTTGCCGAGAAATCGGAGAACGGTCAGTTCCGCGCAGATCTATTCTTCCGCCTGAACGTGCTCGCTCTCGAGGTCCCACCACTGCGTTCACGTCACGAGGATATTCCGCTTCTGTTTGCGCATTTTCTTGATCAGTTTGGCGCCCGCTTCAAGCGCGCACCCGTGTCTCCCGACCCCCGTGAACACGCCATCCTGATGGCACGAGCCTGGCCCGGCAATGTCCGGGAACTTCAGAATGTCGCCATGCGTTATGCACTCGGCTTCGGTCTGGAGCCAGCTGACACAACCCTCGGGGCGTCAGCCTCCAACAACGAAGACTTGCCTGATCGGGTCGCAACCTTCGAGCGCGCCATCATTCAGCAAACCTTGCTTGCCAACAACGGCAGACTCAAGCCGACCTATGAGCAGCTGGGAATATCGCGGAAAACGCTCTACGAGAAAATCCGGAAGCACGGTTTGCAGGCCCGGGAAGACGAAGCGGCGGAATAATACACACGCAAACAGAATGTGTCGAAATCGACCCATTCGCTCAAGCCGATGGGTTGATGAGGTGACACCGTTCGTGCCGCAAGAGCATGGCTGGAACGACAGACAACCCATAACAGCATGATTTTTCTTGATTTTCTAATGGGTCGTAGAAAATCAACCCCCCCTCCGAAAGTGGCATCGCCATTGCTTAGATAAAAACGTTGAATAAGAAATCGGCCTTGCGCCGCAACCAAACAAAAATGCTCACATGGGAGAGCCTCGATGAAAACGATCCTTCTGGCGGCCGTCGCAACGGTCGCAACAAGTCTCACGCTGGCCAGTGCGCCAGCCCACGCAAACTGTGATGCCGGCGAGACCGTTATCAAGTTTGCCCACGTCACCAACACCGACAAGCACCCCAAGGGGATTGCTGCCTCGCTTCTCGAAAAGCGTGTCAATGAAGAGATGCAAGGCAAGGCCTGCATGGAGGTGTTCCCGAACTCCAGCTTGTATGACGACAACAAGGTCCTTGAGGCCATGTTGCAGGGTGACGTCCAGATGGCAGCACCTTCTCTGTCAAAGTTCGAAACCTTCACCAAGAAGTTCCGCCTCTTCGACCTGCCATTCGTATTCGAAGACATCAACGCGGTTGATCGCTATCAAAACTCCCCCGATGGTCAGAAGCTGCTCAAGTCGATGGAACGCAAAGGCCTGCTCGGTCTCGCCTTCTGGCATAATGGCATGAAGCAAATGTCGGCCAACAAACCACTGTTGAGCCCCAAAGATGCTGCTGGCCTGAAGTTCCGCGTGCAGCCCTCCGACGTACTCGTGGCTCAGTTCGAAGCCCTCGGCGCCAACCCGCAGAAGATGGCGTTCAGCGAAGTGTATGGCGGCTTGCAGACCAAGGTTGTCGATGGTCAGGAGAACACCTGGTCGAACATTTACGGCAAGAAATTCTTCGAAGTGCAGGACGGCACCACCGAGACCAATCACGGGATCATCGACTATCTGGTCGTGACCTCAACTGACTGGTGGGATGGCCTGAAGCCGGATGTGCGCGACCAGCTTTCACAAATCATGAAAGAGGTCACCCAAACCCGCAATCAGGAAGCCACAGCAGTTAATGAGCGTGCCATGCAGCTCGTGATTGATGCCGGTGGCGTTGTCCGCAAGCTGACCCCGGCCCAGCGCCAGGAGTGGATCGATGCCATGAAGCCGGTCTGGAGCAAGTTCCAGGACGAAATTGGCCTCGACACCATTGAATCCGCGCTGACCTACAACAAGAACAGCTAGGTCTTGGACCTGCAATCCGGGGCGGCCTGATGTCGCCCCGGACTTCACGCGATAACCACCGGCCCGGACACCTCCGGGCCGGTGGAACGCGCGCCAGCCATGGGGGCTCTGATGGCGACGGACTTTCCGAAAAAATTCGGTAGCTGGGTCAATAATATCGAGGAGACGTTCATCGCGTTGATCCTCGGTCTGATGACAATGCTGACATTTGCCAATGTCGTCGCGCGCTACGTCTTCAATTCAAATATTCTCTGGGCGTTGGAAACCACGGTGTTCCTGTTCGCCTGGCTCGTGCTGATCGGGGCGTCATACTGCGTCAAGACCCGCGCACATCTTGGCGTTGACCTGCTCCTCAAGGCGCTGCCGTCGCCAATCAATCGCATGGTGGCGATCCTTGCCGTATTGGCTTGCGTCGCGTTCAGCGTCTTGTTGCTGTTTGGATCCTGGGAGTACTGGGCGCCGTTTGCCGGCAAACGCGCCTTTTATCAGGTCGACGACATCGTGATGCCAGAGTTTCTCCAGTTCCTCTCGACCTGGCTCAACGAGGGTGAACGCTACGACAAGCTGCCCCGCTTTATTCCGTATTTTGGCCTGCCTCTCGGGGTCGCACTTCTGACGATCCGGTTCCTGCAAGCCGCCTGGCGTGTTGTCTCAGGTCAGCAATTGCTGGTGATTGCCAGTCACGAAGCTGAGGAAATGCTCGAAGACGTCGCCACCCGCCAGAGCGAGGTGCGCTAGTCATGGAAGCTCTGCTCCTCTTCGTACTCGTGATCTGCCTGCTGATGATCGGTGTCCCGATCGCCGTCGGTCTGGGCCTGTCCTCGATCGCCTTCCTGCTAATCTATTCCGACGCATCGCTGGCTTCGATTGCCCAGACGCTCTTCAATGCCTTTGCCGGGCACTTCACCCTGCTGGCGATCCCGTTCTTCATTCTGGCCTCGGCCTTCATGTCGACCGGTGGCGTGGCCCAGCGCATAATCCGGTTTGCGATTGCCGCTGTTGGTCATTTCCCGGGTGGCCTGGCCATTGCGGGCGTCTTTGCATGCATGCTGTTCGCCGCCCTTTCAGGCTCGTCTCCCGCCACGGTGGTTGCCATCGGCTCCATCGTGATCGCCGGCATGCGACAGGTTGGCTACACCAAGGAATTCGCCGCCGGTGTCATCGCCAATGCAGGCACGCTCGGCATTCTGATTCCACCCTCCATCGTCATGGTTGTCTATGCCGCCGCTGTTGATGTGTCGGTCGGGCGCATGTTCCTGGCTGGCGTGATCCCGGGCATCATCGCCGGACTGATGTTGATGATTGCGATCTACATCGTCGCCAAATGGAAGGGGCTTCCCTCCCAGCCGCGCGCCACGTTCAAGGAACTGTTTAGTGCGGGAACCGCCGCAGGCTGGGGCCTGTTCCTGATCGTGATCATTCTGGGGGGCATCTATGGCGGCATTTTCACGCCCACCGAGGCGGCAGCCGTTGCGGCCGTTTATGCCTTCCTGATCGCAAACTTCATTTATCGCGATATGGGCCCTCTCCATGGAAAGGATGGCGAACCCATCCGCCTGCGCGACAAACCAAGCGCGCTGATCACGGCCTGGGTTCACCCGGACACCAAACGCACCCTTCTTGAGGCGGGCAAGCTGACCATCATGCTGATGTTCATCATCGCCAACGCCCTGATCCTCAAGCATGTCCTGACCGAAGAGCGCATTCCGCAGTTGATCACCGAAGCGCTTTTATCTGCCGGATTCGGACCAATCATGTTCCTGATCGTGGTCAATCTCCTGTTGCTCATTGGTGGCCAGTTCATGGAACCCTCGGGCCTGATCGTCATTGTGGCACCGCTGGTCTTCCCGATCGCGATCGAACTGGGCATCGACCCGATCCATCTCGGCATTATCATGGTGGTGAATATGGAGATCGGCATGATCACACCGCCGGTCGGGCTTAACCTGTTTGTCACGGCGGGCGTGGCGGGGATGTCCGTCATGAGTGTCGTCCGGGCAGCCCTGCCCTGGGTCGGCATCATGTTCATCTTCCTGATCCTGGTGACTTACGTACCGATCATCTCGACCTTCCTGCCCACCGCACTGATGGGGCCGGAGATCATCACGAAGTAGGCCCTCTGCACCCGCATGCTCTATTTTTAAGACGCTGGCACCCGGGCGCAGCCTTGCGCTAGGCTTTTGACGTCATGACCGTCACGGACCCCGACTACACACGCCAGGTGCGCGAAACACCGCATCGCGCATTGCCTTTGCTCGATCTTGGGCCGCTCGCGCGTGGTGAAATCGACGGGCTCGCCCAACAGTTGCGCGACGTCGCCGAAGGCATCGGCTTCATGTGTGTCGTCAATCACGGGGTCCCTGAAAACACGATCACGCGCATGTTCGACCAGGCGCACGCCTTTTTCGATTTGCCGCTGGACGACAAGATCGCCCTGGAGATCGATCCCCATGAACGCGGCTACCAGCCGCTGCGGATGACCGTGGTCCGGGAATCTGACTATTACGAGCGCCCGCAAAACGACTTCTATGAATCCTACAATTTCGGGGTCGACTATGCCGACGACCACCCGCAGGTGCTTGCGCGAAAACGCATGTATGGCAGCAACCGATGGCCCGCCGGCGCGCCAGAACTTCCCGGTGCTGCGCATGACTATCTGGAACAGATGGGCAAGCTCGCCAAGAGCCTGCTGCCTGTCTGGTCACGGGCGTTGGAACTGCCGGACGGCTTCTTCGAACCGTATTTTGACCGCGCACATTTCTATACTCGACTGATTCATTATCCGCCCAAGCCTGATCTGGCGACGGATGAAACCGGCCACGGCGCCCATGCCGACACCTGCTTCAACACCTTTCTGCCGGCCACGGAGCAGGCGGGATTGCAGGTGATGGATACAGATGGAACCTGGATCTGGCCGGAAATCCCGGCCGACAGCATCGTCGTGAATTTCGGGCAATACCTGAACCGCTGGTCGAACGGTGTGGTACGGGCCACCCCGCACCGGGTGATCCCGCCGGTGGAGAAGGATCGATTCTCACTGCCGTTTTTTGTGTGTCCGAATCTCGATGCGGTCGGTGAATGTCTGCCGAGCTGCAGCTCGGCAGACAATCCCGAAAAATTCGAACCGGAGTCCTTCTGGCAGTTCCACACCGGCTATATGAGCCGGGTGTACCCGCATTTCGAAGAACGCTGGGAAGCCGAACAGCCGAATTAGGCTGACGGCACCTCGATGCCCAGCAGCGCCGCCGCATTGGCACCCATCACCAGAGCCTTGTCGTCTTCCGACAGGTTCTGCACCGAATCCACATGGCCGACCGGATCGGTCTCTGCCATGTCGTAAGGGTAATCCGTACCCATCACGATGTGATCTGCGCCCCAGGTCTCGATCAGGTAGCGAAGCTGGTGCTCGGTGAACACGACGGTGTCGAAATAGAGCTTCTTCACATACTCGGAAGGTGCCTTGGTCAGGTTCACCCGGCAATCATCACGCAGGTGATAAGGGTGATCGAAACGACCAACATAGGACGGCACATAACCACCACCATGGGCGATGCAGATTTTCAGACCGGGATAGGTTTCCAGATAACCATCAAACACCAGATGCCCAACCGCGAGAGCAGATTCGAGCGGATGCCCGATTGTGTTGCGGAAATAATGGTCGGTCATGCGTTCTTTGAAGCTTGTCCCGATGGGATGCATGAAGATCACAACGCCGAGCTCTTCGACACGGGCGAAGAACTTCTCCAGCCCGGCGCGGGTCAGGTCTGTCCCGTTGACGTTGGTTGAAATCTCAACGCCCTTCATACCGAGGTCGTTCACGCAGCGATCGAGTTCAGCTACGGCAATATCAACATCCTGCAACGGCACCGTGCACAGACCAACAAAGCGGTCCGGGTGTTGTCCAACGACTTCAGCGACGCGGTTGTTAACCACATGCGCCGTGTCGCGTGCGAAACCGGCCTCATAGACATAGTTGTAGTGGAACGGGGACGGTGAAATCGCCTGCACATCAATTCCGGCCGCATCCATATCCGCGATCCGCACCGACGGATCGGTCAGCTTGTCGAGAATATCGGTATGCTGCTTGGCGTTGATTTCCGACGTCAGCGGGTTGGTGTCCACATACAGATTGCGCTGATCAGCCGCCTTGGCGTCTTTCAGCATCGCATCGGCAGCCGGCACGTGCAGGTGACAATGGATATCAACGGTGAAGTGCTTCTTGCCGTCGGTGACCGTACGGTGGTGGCCCGTGTCGCCAGCAGGCGCGTGGTTGTGGGCCGGATTGGAACAGGTAAAAAGCATTGTGCTTCCTTTTCTGAACTCGTCCTTCTTCAGGCTCCGAACGAGTGGATACGAATAACCTCATGCTGAGCCTCTCGGAGCATGAGGGCGGGATTCCTCTCCCTTAAAGCTTCAGCAGGCTCGCGGCATTCTCTCCGAGAATGGCGCGCTTCTGATCATCGGTCAGGTCGGCGCCCATGACATGTCCGACCGGATCGGTCTCTGCCATATCATAGGGGTAATCGGTCCCCATGAGGACGTGATCAGCACCGTAGTATTTGGTGATGAACTCGAGCTGCTCATTCGAGAACACAACCGTGTCGAAGAAGAAGCGCTTGAGATAGTCGGTCGGCACCTTGCCGGCCGGCAGCTCGCGCTGCATATCGCCGCGCAGCGGGTGGGCATGATCGATACGGGCCGGATAGGCGCCCAGGAAACCGCCACCATGGGCGAGGACAACCTTGAGGCCCGGATGGCGATCCATCACACCATCAAAGATCAGATAATGCACGGCAACCGTGGTCGCGAGCGGATTGCCGATGATGTTGGAGAAGTAATGATCGGCAAACCGGTCGCCTTTTGCATAACCCGAGGGATGGATGAAGATGATCACATCGAGCTCTTCACATTTGGCAAAGAACGGATCGAGGCCGGCCTTGGACAGTTCCTGCCCGGCGACATCAGCATTGATCTCGACACCCTTCATGCCGAGTTCCTTCACACAGCGCTCCAGTTCGGCAACCGCCATCTGCGGGTCCTGCAACGGCACGGTACCCAGCGCAACGAAACGGTCGGGATGTTCGGCAACGGTCTCGGCAAGCCTGTTGTTTACGGTCTGCGCCACATCGCGACCCAGATCCGGCTCGGCCCAGTAGCAATAATGGTTGGGAGCGGTTGAAATCGCCTGCACGTCAACGCCAGAGGCGTCCATTTCGGCAATTCGCAGCGCGGAATCCGTGGCCCGCGGCATGATTTCCTGCCCATGGGCCATCTGGAACTTGCGGGTCGCATCATTGGCAAACCACAGCAGCGGCTCGTTCTTGAGATCGAAGACATCTTTCACCAGAGCATCGGCCTCGGGCACATGCAGGTGACAATGAATGTCGACGGTGCGCACACCGAGTTTTTCCACCTTGATCCCGTGTCCGCCTGACGCGTCGGAAGGTGCATGGTTCGCGCCGTGCGCATGGTCGTGGCCGCATTTGAAAAGCATCGTGGAAGTCCCCTGGAAACAGATATCGGTCAAAAGATGCAAGCATCCGTGTTGGGCGCGTGATTATCACATCAAAAGGCGCACGAAAAGCCAGAGCGGCACTTCGATTCCAGCACGCTGTATGATATTCTTGGCCCAACACATCACGCGTCCCGAGGGAGTACTCACGATGGCATCCGGTCAGTTTGGAATTTCACAGCATGTCGAACGCCGCGAGGATGCGCGGCTTCTCACTGGCGGCGGCGCCTATGCCGATGACACCGGCTTTGAGGGACAGGCCTTTGCCGCATTCCTTCGCGCGCCCATCGGACACGGCATTATCAAAAGCATCGACACCGCTGAGGCCGCAGCCGCGCCCGGCGTGATCAGCATTTTCACCGGCGCAGACCTGAAAAACGTTGGAATCGGGGCGATTCCGAACGTCACACCATTCCTCAACCGTGACGGTTCAGAAATGTTGCGCACCCAGCGGCCCGCCGTGGCGGTCGACAAAATTTACCATGTGGGTGAAATTCTTGCGGTGGTGGTCGCCGAGAGCACGGCACTGGCGCAGGATGCCGTCGATCTGATCGAACTGGATGTGGACCCCCTCCCCGCGCTGACCGACGTGACCAAAGCGATGGATGCGGATGCACCCCAGCTGCATGAACACATCCCGGGCAATGTCTGCCTCGACTTCCAGATCGGTGATGAAGACAATGCAACAGCGGCCATCAACAATGCCGCCCATGTCGTCAATCTGACCCTGACCACAAATCGGCTTGTTGTCGCCTCCATGGAACCGCGCAGCGCGTCCGCACGCTTCCTGCCCAACTCAAATGACGGGGCCGGCTGCTATGAATTGATCAGCGGGTCTCAGGGCGTGAACGCCATGCGCAACATGCTGGCCGGGGCGATCTTCAATGTTCCCCATGAGCAGATGCGCGTCATGACAAACGACGTCGGCGGCGGTTTTGGCATGAAGACCCAAGCCTACCCTGAATATGTCGCGATCCTGTTTGCCGCCAAGGCAACCGGCAAGCCGGTCAAATGGCAGGGCACCCGGTCCGAAGCCTTTCTGGCTGACAATCAGGCCCGGGACGGCGTGATGAACGGCGCCATGGCCTTCGATGAAAATGGGAAGATTCAGGCTTTCCGGGTCGACATGATCGCCTCCATGGGGGGCTATCTGTCCTCCCACGGTCCCGCCGCGGCAACACGCAATGTCTGCAATTGCCTGACCGGCTGTTACGACAACCCGGCGCTGGAGTATCAGGTGAAGTGCCTGATGACGAACAACATTCCGATTGGCCCCTATCGTGGTGCCGGGCGGCCGGAAGCCGCCTATATGCTCGAACGCATGATGGACCATGCCGCACGCGAACTTGGGATCGACCGGGTGGAATTGCGCCGCCGCAACTTCATCAAGCCCGCGCAGATGCCCTACACCACTTCACTCAATCAGGTTTATGACTCAGGAGAGTTTGAAGCCGAGATGGACAAGGCTCTCGCCCTGGCCGAATGGGACAGCTTCGAGGAACGCCGCTCTGAAAGCGCCAAAAACGGCAAGCTGCGCGGTATCGGCATGTCCTGCTTCGTGGAAACTGCGGGCGGGATGCTGCAAGAAGGGGCCAAGCTGATCTTCGCTGATGACGGCACCGTCGAAGCCCGACTGGCCGTGCAATCCAACGGACAGGGTCACGCCACCTCCTTCGCGCAGGTCGTCTCCGACCTGCTCCAGGTCCCTTATGAGAAAGTTCGCATCGTTGAGGGTGACAGTTTCGAAACCCCAAATACCGGTTTCGCTTCGGTTGCGTCTCGGTCCATGGCACTGGCCAGCGGCGCGATTTCACTGACCGCCGATGCGGTCGTCGAAAAGGGCAAGGCACTCGCCGGGCATGTGCTCGAAGCCGCCGAAGCCGATATTGAATACGCCGACGGCAATTTCAGCGTGGCCGGCACCGATAAGATGGTGAGCATTTTTGATCTCGCCGCACAGGCAAAGTCACTCGACGGTTTGCCCGAGGGCGTTCCCAACAGCCTTGATTCCGAGGAAGATTTCGACTCTCCCGAGCAGACCTATCCGAACGGCTGTCATATCTGCGAAGTGGAGATTGAACCCGAAACCGGCGTGATTGATGTTCTGAACTACATCGCTGTCGATGACTGCGGCACGGTGATCAATCCGATGATCGTCCACGGACAGGTCCATGGCGGTGTTGCCCAGGGCCTTGGTCAGGTACTTGGCGAACACGCCATCTACGACGGTGACGGACAGCTGCTGGCCGGTTCTTTCATGGACTACATGATGCCACGGGCCGACGACATGCCTGACATGAAGCTCGGCTTCCATTCCGTGCGCTGCACCACCAACCCGGTGGGTGCCAAGGGTGCAGGCGAAGCCGGCACCACAGGCGCGCTGGCCGCCGGCATGAATGCGATCATCGACGCCATGTCCGTTCGCGGGATTACCGAGTTCGATATGCCGGCCACCCCGCCACGGGTGTGGGCGGCGCTGAACAAGAATTGATTGAACGTCGTCATGCCCGGGCTTGACCCGGGCATCTTCTCAACGCATCGGATGAGATGCGCGGATCAAGTCCGCGCATGACATTGTGTCTGGGGTCGCCTGCTAAGCCGCCGCGGGACGGGCGTCGAAAGTGCGCATCACCATGTGGATACCGTGGAACAGCGCGATAAACGCGCCGATCTCCATGATCTCCGGATCGGAATAATGCACGTGCATCTCATCATAAAAAATCTTGTCGACCTTGGTAGAGTCGAGGAACATCTGCTCGGCAAAGCGCAAGGCAACCTTCTCCCGATCTGAGAACAGGTCCGAATCCTCGTAGTCCTCGCACCCCGCCTCAATCACATCTTCGGTGAGACCTTCGGCAATGGCCTTTTTCGAGCGAAGTGCTGCAAAATAGGGGTCCTCGGCAAACCGCGCGAGTTGGATACGAATGATTTCCTTGAGCTTGTGATCGACGCTCCCGTCACGATGGGAGGACAGCATCGCCCGAAGCATGCTTTTCATCTGATCGGGTTGGCGGGCAAATATGCGGATGAACATCGCATCCGGCACGCCAAACTCCTCGCACTCGGTGATCAGCTCATGGATCTCGGGGTCTTTGATCTCCGAGAGATCAAGCGGCTGCATACGCGACATTATTCAGCCGCCGCGCTTTGCAGGGATTCCGGGCGATCCCCATAGAGGCGTTCAGATTCTTCCTGACTGACCAGACGCCCATCGGGCGCAAACATCGGATAGAATTTCAGGGTTCCAAAGAAGGTGTGGAAGCCGAGATTCATAAACAGGAACATTCCCAGTTCCACGATCTCTTCTTCCGAGAGATGGGCACGCAAATCTGCCCACGCCGCATCATCGAAGGAATCCGGATCGGTCGCGATTGTTTCCACGTACCGCATGATCGCCTTTTCCTCATCGGTAAAGACGTCGCTGGCGGCATGATTGTAAATCCCGTCGTCGAGTGCCTGTTCGTCAAGTCCTTGCTGCTTCGCCGAAGCAGACCGAACATTGCCTCAATAGCTGCAATGGGCCATCCGGGAGAGCATCACCCGGATCACCTCTTTCAGCCGATGGCTGAGCGCGCCCTCGTTGAACGCCCCCACCCAAGCCAGATAAAATTTCTCGGCAATGTCGATGTTGTGACCCATGACGGCATGAAAACCAGGATCGGGCGCCCGCAATTCAAGCGATTTCTCAACATAGGGTTTGAGCTTGGTCTTCTTCAGCTCTTCGATATCGAGCAGAGTGATATTGGCCATGCTTGTTTCCTTCTTGTGCAGATCGATTGTAGGCCGAATCAGGCGTGTTCTTCGATCACTTTCTTAAGCACCTGTTTGCGGTCGACGCCGGTGCGTGTTTCCACCACTTCCCCGCCCTTGATAAACAGGAGCGTCGGAAAACCGCGCACGCCATAGCGCACCAGAAGATCCTGATTTTCATCGCCGTTGACAGTGCCGATCATGACGTTCTCGGGCATGTCTTCGGCGACTTGTCCAAGAACCTTTTTCAACTGTTTGCAGGGCACGCAGGTGGTCGACCAAAAATCCACAACGGTCAGGTCATCACGCGAGAGGACCTGTGCATCGAAATTGCTGTCATCAAATACGACAAAATTATCCTGCGACATTCCAGTTTCTCCCGGTAAACCCGTTTGGGAATTATACCGGGGCGGATATGCCCGGCAAGCCCGCAGAAACATAGCAGACGCGCAGAAAAAAACAGGTCTACCTCGCGGGAACCTGAGATATCTCGTCGGCCGGTGCGGTCATCTTCTGCAACGCACCCTTTGGTGCCGGGAGAGACCAGTCGCGAGTCACCGTAACCTTGGCCACCTTCATATGGTTCATGTAAGCGGCAATTGCGGCCGTACCCGGCAATCCCGCCTTGTCATTGCGCAACGCCCAGGCTTGCGCGAGCGGTGAAAGTGACTCCGCCCATTGAATACGCCGGCTTTTGAGAAGTTTGGCAGTGCCAATGCCCTGTTTCTTCAGATCATCGAGCGCGTCGGCGCCTGCTGCACAATATTCTGCACCCGCCATCGGGACAAAATCGTTGGCCACGTCCTGAATAATCTCGCGAAGTGACTTCGGCAAAGTCGCAAATGCGCGGGCATTAACGGTGACAATAAATGGCACCTGCGCACCAAAGCCCGTACGGGTGTAGTGATCGGCCAGTTTCTTGAGACCCAGCCGTTTCATTTCGGTATTGGGCAGCAGCGCGCCAACAAGAACACCGGCTTCTATGCGCGCGGCCACAAGATCGGGCCGCAATCGCACCGGGATACCATCGACACCATCAAGCCATCCATCAATTCGGTCCGTCACCCCAATCTGCAACCCCCGCACATCATCCAGATTTCTGATCTTCCGGACCGAAATGAAGTTGTAGGCATCAACGGGAATCGCCGAGAGATACCTCTGACGGGCCGAATCAAGCGATGACGTCATGCCGTCCAGTGTCTGGTGGTTGGCGTGATACGCGTTGCCGACAATCCGGCAGGATTCAGTTGTAAACGGCGCGTGAAACGTCATGTCCTGAAGCGGCAGACGGCGGGTTTCATGATTGACGGACACGATGCCGAACATCGCGAGATCATCCTCCACGGCTTCCAGAACGCCGCCGAAATGCGAAAGCGTCCCGGCATGGGTTTCATCCCAGACAATCTCGCCAAGTTCTGCCTCCGCAGCCCGGCGTTTGATCTCGGACTGAAACCCTTGGCGAAAAATCTTCAGCGCCTGATGATTCTCGGGCAGACCACTGGCCACAGACAGATGTCGGGCATCGCCTGCATGCGCCGGCGCAGCAGCGAAAAGAGCCAGGCCGAGCCCGACAACAAGCAGTTTTCCATACATGAGCGCCTCGTTCCTTCCTGGATCAATCTCCGCACACCCGATCTGCGGGCCCGCGATTGCGCGTTTGGCGAAGATCATGACGACGAAAGGTTAAGCAACCCCATACGCGCGCACCCTGTTTCGGCAGATAAGACACAAGCCCGATGCAGACTTGTGGCCCGGCAGAGCCGCGTGGTCTCATTCGTGTCAGGAGGATCAGACCATGAAAACGATCGATATCGGCCCGGGCGGCATGCACGAACACATCGTGCGTTTCAATGAGTTGCAACCCAAGAAAGGCAACTACGCCGCTCTCGGCATCCCCACCGAGGCTTACGAGATGCTGACGGCGAAAACTCTCTACACGCTTCTGGCACCCGCAGACGCTGCGGGGTCACACCAGTTCACCGCCGCCAAAGGTCCGCCAGGATTGTCACTCTCGATTGCGGAATGCCCGCCGGGCGATGGCCCCATGTTGCACGCCCATATGGAGACCCATGAAATCTTCTTCTGTCTGACCGGACGGTTTGAAGTCAGTTGGGGAGATGCCGGAGAACACAATACGGTCCTCGAACCCCATGACATGATCAACGTGCCCCTCGGAGTCACCCGCGCGTTCCGAAACGTCTCCGAAGACACCGCGCTACTCTTCGTGGTGATTCTCGGCACCAACCAGAACGATGTGGGCTACACCAAATCAGTCGGGGCAGAAGTCGCCGAAAAATTTGGACCGGACGTACGCGATGCGATCGAGGCGCACACATCGATGAAATTCAATGTCGGTGCCGACTGACCCCACGCGGAGAGCACACCGAACAAACGGGCTAGAGAAAGTGTTCTTGCAAATCGATCGTTGAATCCTCGCCCAGAATTGCGAAATTCTTGTCGAGCCAGAGATCGGCCGCCTCGCGGCCGATCTCCTTTAGCTTGCTGAGAAAATCCCAGTCCGCATTCAGCTTCGAGGAAGCACCGAAGGCCTCCAAAACATCTTCAGCTTCGATCATGTGCATGAGCATGCGTTTGTAATTCTTGGAATCGAGCTCCCCGTCATCGATCAAACGGGTGACAAAATGTATCGCGCGCATCTCGTGTATCAGGCTCGCATTAAAGCTGATCTCGTTGATCCGGTTTTGTATCTCGCGGGCCGATTTTGGAACGCCTGACCGTTCGAGCGGGTTGATCTGCACAAGCACCACATCACGACATTCCGCACCATAAATCAGCGGATAGATCGCCGGGTTGCCCATATACCCGCCGTCCCAGAAATGTTCCCCGTCAATCTCCACCGCCTGAAACATCTGCGGCAGGCAAGCAGATGCGAGCAACACATCAGGTGTCATCTCGTGATTTTCAAAGACGCGCGCCCGCCCGGTCGAAACGTTCGTTGCCGAAATAAAGAGCTTGGTGGAATCCGCGTGCTGCAGCGTCTCAAAATCGATCAGCTTCTCGAGAACGCCGCGGAGCGGATTGAGGTTCATCGGATTCACCTGATAGGGCGAAAACGTTCGCGACAGGGTCTCCATGAACGCCAGCCCCGGGAACCCATCCAGGGTGTAACCACCACTGAACTTCTCCCAGAAGGTCCGGCGGATAGGGCTGAACCGGTCCATCAGTGAGACCTGATGCCAGAATTCACCGAGAACCTCACGCGCCGCCGCCGGGCCGCCTGCAGCCAGTCCGGCAACAAGCACCGCAGCGTTCATGGCCCCGGCGCTGGTTCCGCTGACCGCCTCAATAACAATCCGGGGATCTTCGAGCAGCCGATCAAGAACACCCCAGGAATAGGCGCCGTGTGCACCGCCACCCTGAAGAGCAAGGTTGATATGTTTGACCGGACCGGATTCGACGTCGCCGCCGGCCCCGCTCATCGGGCCGTCCAACCCCCATCGATGGAAAGCGCAGAACCCGTAAAGGATGCGCCTGCGGGGCCACACAGAAAGAGAACCGTAGCCGCGATGTGCTCGACGTCGACGAACCGCTTGCTCGGTTGGGATGCCAGCACGATATCGCGGATCACCTCTTCGCGGGATAAACCATGGGCCTTGGCCTGATCGTCGATCTGGCCGTCAACCAGCGGCGTTTGCACAAAGCCCGGACAGATCGCGTTGCAGGTGATGCCGGTTTCCGCAACTTCCAACGCGACGGTCTTGGTCAGCCCGACCAAGCCGTGCTTGGCGGCCACATACGCGCCCTTGTAAGGCGAAGCGACAAGACCATGGGCGGACGCGATGTTTATGATCCGCCCGAAGTTACGTTCCTTCATGCCCGCAAGCGCTGCTGCAGTCGTATAAAAGGCCGAAGAAAGATTGATCGAAATGATCGCCTCCCACTTCTCCGCCGGAAACTCATCAACCGGCGCGACATGCTGAATGCCCGCATTGTTCACCAGAATATCAACGCTGCCGATCGCCACTTCGGCGTCCGCGATCAACGCGGTGGCCGCACCACCATCCGACAGATCGGCGCCCGAATAACCGACCGTGACGCCACAATCAGTCGCCAGCGCGGCCCGGGTTTTTTCAATTTCCTCGGCATCGCCAAAGCCATTGAGCATCACATTGGCACCGGCACGCGCGAGTTCACGCGCCACCTCAAGTCCAATACCACTGGTTGATCCAGTCACGACCGCGCCGCGGCCCGAAAGGTCCATATCACTCATCTTCCGCTCTCCTGTGTGCGGTTGTGCGTCGTCGCCCTGGGGAAGGATTATTTCAGGCCGCTTCTTCTGAGCGGCTCAGTTCGAATGCGTCGGCCAGCAACTCGTAGGACCGCATACGCTTCTCAAAATCGTATGTGATTGTCAGAATAACAAGTTCATCGAGACCATTTTCTTCGGCAAAGGCCGTCAATTCGACTTTCAGGGACTCAGGGTCACCCGTGAACCGGTTGGCCTTGTTCGCCTCAACAATACGCTTTTCCTGAGCATTGTAGGGGTAGGCCAATGCCTCTTCGGGCGGCGGATAAGGCAGGTGCTGGCCGAATTGCAGCTTCATGCGCCAGTAATCCCGACTGGCCGCCAGATACTCGGCTTCTTCCTTCGTGTCGGCACAAATCACATAAACCCCAGCGCTCGCCTTTGGGGCTGCCAGGGACGCCGAAGCCTTAAAGTTCGCACGATAGTAGTCAAGGATCGGCGCGCTCGCCTGCGGTGTGATGAAATGCGCAAAGGTGTAGGCCAGCCCGAAATGTGCCGCATAGGCCGCACTTTGGTCACTGGAACCCAACAACCAGACCTCAGGAATTGCAGTGACCGAGGGCGTGGCCCGAACTGCTTTGAACGGCTCACTCGCAGGCACTTCGTCTGACAGAAACGCCATCATGTCGGCGATCTTGGTCGGGAAATACTCAATCCCGATCTCGTTGCCATAGGCCAAGGCCGCCGCCGTCAGGCCATCACTGCCCGGCGCGCGCCCGATTCCGAGATCGATCCGACCGGGATAAAGGTTTTCCAGAAGCTTGAAATTCTCAGCCACCTTCAAGGGGGAATAGTGGCTGAGCATCACACCCCCCGACCCAACGCGGATCGAATCCGTCGCAGCGGCCACACGCGCAACCAGAATTTCGGGTGAAGACCCAGCAAATCCCGCCGCCCCATGATGCTCAGCCAGCCAGTAACGCGTGTACCCCAAGCGCTCTGCAGCCTGCGCGAGCGCGACGGTCTCTTCGAGCGCCTGACGCGGATTGCCACCAGCGCGAACGGGAGATTGATCAAGAACGGAAAGTTTTACCATGGGCGGTTTTCTAGCATGTCATGCAGACAGCGCAATCTCACGATTGCGCTTTATTGCGCGTGTGCAGAAATACGGTTGCCAGAATGCCCGCGGTCACAATCCCGGCCCCGAACACGTTCAGTGTACTTGGGATTTCACCCAGGGTCGGAATCGCCACAAACAGCGCGAGCGCAGGCGCACCGGACATGATCGCAGCCTGTCGTGTCGGGCCGATGGTCATGACCGAGTAAGCATGTCCCAGAATACAAAGGAAAGCGCCGAAGATCCCATGCACCACGACTTGCAGAAGAATGTCGGATACCGGTGCCGTAAAAAGCCCCGAAGGCAGGAAGAGCAACCAGATCGGCACATAAACCAGCGCATTGGTGACCAGAAGTGCCGCAAGCGACTGGATCACGGTCAGCCGCCAGGCTCGCATGCCCGTGTACCAGATCGCAGCAAAAACCGAGGCTCCCAGAAACATGAGATGGCCGCGCCAGGCGCCCGGCACATTCCCGGACACCGCATCCCACCCGACGGCAGCCACGCCGACAACAATCGCGGCGATACCCGCCCATTGCCAGCGGCCCGGACGGTCGCCAACCCAGACCCAGGTCACCAGCGCGGCGAAGATCGGCAACGCTCCGTTCATCATCACGGCGGCATGACCGACCGGGGCGAAGATCATGCCGCCAAAAATCAGCAAGACAAACGGCGCACCGCCAAAGAAAGCCACAACCACATGAGCACGAACATTCACACCCCACGGGTAAGCCCGCAACAGAAAGGGGAACGCGCACAATGCCGCCACACCCATGCGCAAACCTGCGAGATCATAAATGGTCAGTGCATCCGTGGTCGCGCCAAGCCGTCCGGCAATCAGCATCGCGACAAAACAAAGAACCGTGCCAAGCCCGGCCGCGATACCGCCCCAATCTTTCATGATTTCCCCTAAAGCCGCGTCAGGGCGTTCAGCACCTGAGCGGAAATTCCCGTCCAGCCAATCAAGGCATCAGAAGACCGTACCATCTCGATGGTCGCTTGTTTGAAGGCCGGGTAATAACTCTCGGTCGCATCCTCGACAAGCAAGCAGTCGTACCCCCTGTCATTGGCTTCGCGCATGGTCGTCTGAACGCAGACCTCGGTGGTAACGCCTGTGAGAATCAGATGTGTGGCACCGAGCTCATCCAGTATCTCCTGCAAGCCCGTTCCGTAGAATGACCCCTTTCCCGGCTTGTCGAGAACAACTTCTCCAGCCAAGGGTGCGAGCTCAGGCACAATATCGCTGCCCGGTTCACCGCAAACCAGCAAACGCCCCATGGGTCCTTCGTCTCCGATCTTGAGTTTTTGGCGACCACGACGAAGCTTCGCGGGCGGGCAATCCGACAAGTCCGGCTTGTGGCACTGTTTGGTGTGAATGATTGGCAGGTTATGCGCACGGAAGGCTGCAATGAGAGCTGCCATCACCGGAATAATCTCCCGACTTGGTCCCGGATCGAGGCCAAGAGACGAGCCATAGCCGCCCTCTTCCAGATAGTCGCGCTGCATATCGATCGCAAACAGGACCAGCCCGGCGGGGTCAAAATCATAGTCGTAGGGCTGTGCTGAAATTGCAGGCATGACCATCTGTCGCAAATATGATGAACGGTATTCACTATAACAGCCTTGATCGAACATGCCTGCCGCTCAACAATCCCCGCCCATGGCAAACACCACACCTGATTTCGCATCCATCCCGTCACTCGATCGCCTTTTGCAGGCCCCCGAGGTCGTAACGCTTGTGGAATCCCATGGCCGTGAGGCGACCACAACCGTGCTGCGCAACCTGCTCGGCATTGCGCGGGCCGCACTTACAGAGGGCAAGGAGACCGATCTGCGCGAAGGCGCCATTGCCCAAAGCGCAGCAACCCGGCTTGAACGGATGGCCGCTCCGTCTCTCAAACGCGTGTTCAACCTGACCGGCACGGTGCTCCACACCAATCTCGGGCGCGCACCCCTCGCTGAAGAAGCGATCACAGCCATGGCTAATGCCGCGCGGGGCGCCAGCAATCTCGAGTTCGATCTGGCGACGGGAAAACGTGGAGATCGGGACGTACATGTCGAAGAGTTGCTTTGCGAGCTGACCGGCGCGGAAGCCGCCACGGTGGTGAACAACAATGCCGGCGCTGTCCTGTTGCTGCTCAACGCACTGGCCCTGCGCAAGGAAGTCCCAGTCTCACGCGGTGAGCTTGTGGAGATCGGCGGGGCGTTTCGCATCCCTGACATCATGTCACGCGCGGGCGCAAAGCTTGTCGAAGTCGGCACCACCAACCGGACCCATGCAAAGGATTTCGAGGAAGTTCTCAATCCGCGCACCGGCTTGATCATGAAGGTCCACACCTCGAACTATATGGTGCAGGGTTTCACCGCGAGCGTTGCAGAAGACGTGCTTGCCGGTATCGCCCATGCCGGAGATGTACCCTTCGCGGTAGACCTGGGCGCAGGCGCACTGGTTGACCTTGAGACATGGGGCCTGCCCCACGAACCCACGCCGCGCGAAACGATCGCGGCGGGTGCAGATATCATCACCTTCTCCGGCGACAAGCTTCTCGGCGGCCCACAAGCCGGGTTGATTGTCGGCCGCAAAGACTTGATCGCGAAACTCAAAAAGAACCCGCTCAAACGCGCATTGCGATGCGACAAGGCGACCCTCGCGGCGCTCGCCGCCACGTTGCAGTTGTACCGAGATCCCGACCGGCTGACCGAACGGTTGCCGACATTGGGTCGCCTGGCGCGTAAAGCCGCAGACATTCGCTCCCAGGCCGAGGCCGTTCTGGATGACGTCAAAACCGCACTGGGAGACGGCTTCGACGTCGGGATCGCCGAATGTTCGGGCCAGATCGGCTCGGGAGCACTGCCGGTGGAAACCCTCGACAGCGCAGCCATCACCATCATGCCCACCGCATCGCGCGGCCGCGGCGCAGCCCTCAAACGGCTTGCCGCAGACCTTCGCGGACTGCCGCTGCCGATCATTGGCCGCGTGCAGGATGATGCATTGTGGCTCGACCTGCGCTGCCTGGATGATATGGACGGCTTCCGCGCACAACTGAAAATACTGGCCAGTCGATGATTATCGCCACCGCAGGACATATTGATCACGGCAAGACCCTTCTGGTGAAGGCGCTGACCGGAACGGATGCTGACCGCCTGCCGGAAGAGAAAAAGCGTGGCATGACGCTTGACCTCGGCTTTGCCTATACCGATCTCGCCAATGGTGCCCGGCTCGGCTTCATCGATGTGCCTGGCCATGAACGTCTGGTCCACAACATGCTGGCCGGCGTCACGGGAATTGATTGTGCTTTGCTCGTGGTCGCCGCCGATGACGGCCCCATGCCCCAGACGCGCGAGCATCTCGCCATCCTGGATATTCTGGGTGTTTCACGCGGGCTCGTCGCGCTCACGAAGATCGACCGGGTGCCCGCAGAGCGCGTGCAGGAAGTTCAGAACGAAATCTCTGAATTGCTCGCCGACAGCTCATTGGCCGACGCTCCGATTTTTCCGGTCTCCGCCATCACCAATACGGGTATCGATGAACTATCTGCCAAGATCACGGCGCTTTCCGAAGAGGTTCACAACAAGGCCGAAGGTGGACATTTCCGTCTCGGTGTTGATCGCGTCTTCACGGTCGCTGGTGCCGGACTTGTCGTAACCGGCACCGCCTTCTCCGGGCAGGTCGCACGTGAAGACCGACTTTGGATCGCCGGTTTTGACACCCAGGCCCGCGTCCGCGGCATCCACGCGAACAACGCCGACAGCCAGACCGGGCGCGCCGGCGATCGACTTGCCATCAATCTCGCGGGCATCGATAAAGACGATATCGCCCGCGGCGACTGGCTGGTGGCCGACCCAAGCCTGCAACTCTACAAGAAACTTGATGTGCGCTTGCGGGTTGTTGCTGATGCGCGCCGTCCGCTGCGGCACTGGACCCCTGTGCATGCGCATCTTGGCGCCAAGAACGTCCCAGGTCGGGTTGCTGTTCTCGGCGCCGAAAATATTGAACCTGGTCAATCCGCGCTCGCGCAACTGGTCCTCGACGAAGCGGTAGGGGCCTGCGCCCATGACCGATTTGTAATCCGCGATCAGTCAGCGCAAGTCACTCTGGGCGGCGGTCATGTGATTGACCTTTTCCCACCACGCCGTGGCCGCGCGCGGGCCGACCGGCTCGCCGTGCTGAACGCTCTTGATACGCCGGACCATACATCCGCACTCACCAAAACGCTGGCCCTGTCGGACACCGGTTTCCCCCTGAATGCGTTCCTCGCCACCCGCAACCTGAACGACAAAGAAGCCGCTGCTTTGTTGGCAGATGCGGGGGCGATCATTGCCGGAGACAATGCGGACCGGCTGGCGCTGTCGCCTGCCGCATGGGAAGCCCGCCGCGCAGAGTTTCTCAAAGCGCTCGACGCATTTCACACAAACAATCCCGATCGCCTTGGCCCGGCAGCCTCGCAGCTTCGTCGCAGCCTTGGCCGGTTTGTGCCCGAGCCACTTTTCGACGCGCTTGTCACAGCCTCGGTATCCGACTGCACTGTGGCCAGCGACGGCATGTTGCTACACCGGCCCAATCATCAGCCGGGCCTGACCGGCGACGACGCCAAGCACTGGGCGCTGTTGCTGCCAATGCTGGAAGAAACACCCGAAGCCCCGCCCGTTGTGCATGATCTCGCTGCCGAGACCGGTTTAACGGTCGGCGCGGTCATGAAAACCATGCGCCAGGCCGTCCGCATGGGGATGGCGGTTCAAATCGCAGGGAACCGTTTCTTCACACCCGTCGCCCTGCGCGCCCATGCCAAAGTCTTCGTCAAGATGATCGAAACAGACGGCACTGTCGGCGTTTCAGATTTTCGCAAGTCGGCCGGTATCGGGCGAAATCTCGCCGTCGAGGTTCTTGAGTATTTTGACCGGGTCAAACTCTCACAACGTGACGGCAATATCCGCCATCAGGTGAAATCTCTCGAGGATGTTTTCGGCGCGGGGCCCGAAGCCTAAGGGTCCCCTAAGGCCGCACAAACGCGTAATTCACGACCTGTTTCACACCATCAGTCTTCGCAACGGTATCGACAGCTTTATCAAGTTCGGGCTGCGAACGCGCACGTCCCATCAGATAGACCGTGCCGAAGGAATCAACGGCCGTGCGGAAATTCACATCAGCCACACCGCGTGTCGAAACCATTTCCACGCCGACCTTGGTCTCAAGGATCAACACGTCATCCCACGCGAACAGCGTGTCGGCACGGCGGGCCCGATCTTCCTCACTCATGAACACCGCATGCCAGAACAACTCTTTCAGACCGCGCACCTGTTCAACCTGTTGCTTAAATTTGTCGTGTGTTTCGCGATCTTCAAAAATACCCGTGATCAGCAACTTCTGTTCATAGATTTCCGTGGATGCCTTGATCGTGCCGAGCTCCGCCATGATCGAGTTCACGTCAATGACGATGCGGTTGTCCTTGGCAATATCGTCGGTGCTGCGCGCCTCGATGACACGGTCAATCAATGTCTTGGGTGACTTTAGGATATCGCCAAGCTGTGCGCCGGCAGGAGCGGGCACAAGTGCGAGCGCGGGTGCGGCAAGCAAGGCGGCCATCGTGGCTTTTTGGAGTCGCATAAGGATTCCTCTCGAAGTTCCAACCAGCAATCCCATCATTTCTTCTCTCCGTTTTCCGCTAGGCCCACAGCGCGGGTAATTCATTTGTTGCGTCAACCAATCAGTGCCCTACCCCGCAGCCCGAAAGCGCGTCAACGACAACGCACGGACTTAGAACACCAGCATTCAACTTCTGTGATAACCACCAATTGTGGCGAGGATGGGGAAGATTCCCGACCAAAACAGGTTCCAGCATCTCTATTCCGTGATCGTGCACCATTCGAGCAAAAGTCGGTGTTCCTCGGGCACGTGATCCCATTCCGTTTGAGGAATGATCAGCGGTTCCTGCTGTCCGAAATTCACCTGATCGCGAAACCATGGTCGCTGATAGGTGTTGTAGAGCACCGGACGCGGCGCATCTGATCTGTTTTCCGTGCCGCCATGCCAAACCCGGCAGTCAAACAACAAGGCATCCCCAATCGGCACCTCGGGTAAAGCCGGGGGGCTCTCTGGGTGCTCATGAGACACCGTCAAATGGCTCGCGGGATAATAAGCCGTCGTTCCGTTTTGCGCATTCATCGGGACAAGTGGCACGACCAGAGTCAGGCAATAGGATGGTAGCTGGGTGCCCATCGACTCATCTTCGAACAGAAGTGGCATATCCAGATGCGGTTCCTGATCCTTCGCACCCGGCAAAGAGGTCACAGAAACGAAACTCCCCAGCCTCACCTGATAGTCCAAAAGGGCTTCAAGAACTGGCATCACGGAGGGGTTGGCATAAACCAGCGGGTCGTTGAACGGACCGGCAAGTGCCACGGTGATCATGTTCCTTCGATCACCCACATGCAAAGCATCGTCGTGCAGCATATCCCGGTGATACGCGGCATACTTCGCCTCATAGGCGAGGTGTAAAGCGCTCACATGATCTGGCGTCAGGATCTGCTCGAAATGCATCACGCCAACTTCGGCAAACCTGTGACAGATCTGCTCGCGGACCAAATCAGGGAGCGGACCATCTTGTGAGAGCCGAATTCGGGGAATGTCCTGTATTGCGCTCATAAATCGAGACGTTCCTTGGGTTTGCTTGCGTGAGGGAGATTAACATCGGACACTCCTGAGACCCATCACCCATTGAGCGGACCAGAAGATGCACCCTCAAACCATCGGCGAATTTACCGTGCAATCCGTAATCGAGCATGTCGCGCCCTATATCGCGGCGACAGAAATGCTTCCCTCGTCCACGCCGGAGGCTCTGGCCGAACACATGGATTGGATGGCGCCGACACATATCGATCCCGCAACAGGCTTTCTGATCATGGCCTTCCAGAGCTTCGTCCTCCAGACCCCCAACCACACCATCCTCATCGACACCTGTGTCGGCGAGGACAAAGAGCGTTCAAGCCCGGATTGGCACATGAAGAAATGGCCCTGGATGGGCAACCTCACGGCTCTGGGCCTGACCCCGGAAGATATCGACATCGTCATGTGCACTCATCTGCACCCCGACCATGTGGGTTGGAATACCCAGCTTCTCGATGGGCGCTGGGTGCCAACCTTTCCCAATGCAAGATACGTATTCGCGAAGGATGAATACCACCACTGGGAGCAGGAAAGCGCACGCGGCGCCGAACGTATCGGGCTGACCTTTATCGATTCTGTCCTACCGGTGATGGAGGCCGGTCAAGCCATTTTGGTGGACCATGATCATGAGATCGAAAAGGGAGTCTGGCTTGAACCGACGCCAGGTCACTCTCCTGGTCATGTCGTCGTCAATGTCGAATCCCAGGGGCAGCGTGGTGCGTTTATTGGAGATTTGATGCACCACCCCATCCAGGTGCCCCATGCTGACTGGAGCACTTGCTATTGTTGGGACTTCGAAATGTCTGCCGCAAGCCGCACGAAATTCGTCGACCAACACACCGACGCAGGCACGCTCATTCTTCCCGTGCACTTCGCAGGCGGAACTGCCGGGCAGATCGTTGATGCCGGCGGCACACCCAAATTCGCCTTTGCGGCAGAATAAACTCAGGAGACCCTCCAATGGCGCAAGTCACGCTGGAACAAGCCCAGAAAATCATCGAGGTCACGCTCGCCCACGGACGGGAGACGGAATGCCTGCCATTGGGCGTGGCCATCCTCGACCCCGGTGGACATCTGTTCGCCTTTGCCCGCGAAGACGGGACCAGCTTTCTGCGACCGCAAATCGCACAAGCCAAGGCCTGGGGTGCATTGGGAATGGGGATGGGCAGCCGCGCTCTGGTCGAACGACCGGACCGGTTTATTCAAACATTGAATGCCGCGACCGACGGACGCGTGCTCAATGCACCCGGGGGCGTATTGATTCGGAACGATTCTGGGGAAATACTCGGCGCCGTCGGCGTCACGGGAGACGTTTCGGACCGGGATGAGGCCTGTGCCATCGCCGGTATCGAAGCCGTCGGCCTTATCGCAGATGCTGGCTAGGAGCCAATCATGACCATTTCAGTAATTCAAACCTATGACGTAGATATCGAGCGCATGCAGGAGAAGGACGGCTGGGCCATCTCCGAGTTCCGGCTCCCCATCACCGGGGAGACCGGAAGCGCCACCACCGTGTTTCATTCTATCTTCCGGCCCGGCTCCACCCACGCCAAACACCTGCACACGGTCAGCGACGAAATTGCTGTGTATTTGTCGGGGAACGGCGTCGTCGGCCAGGGCGACAGCCGGGCGGTCGTCTCGACCGGCCATTGCCGATTGATGCCCAAAGGCTCGGAGCATTTCTTTTTTAATGAAACAGAATCCGAAGACGCACGCGTCATCGGATTCTATATGAACGCACCCGATGTGGTGGGAACCGGTTATGAGTTTTGCGGCACCGTCACAGAAGACGATATCAATGCGCCGCGCGACGGCCTCAATGACGGCATACTCGTTGAATTGGACAATGTCCCATCCGTGACCGATACGCTGCCCGACGCCTGGTCAGGTGTAGCGGTCAAGAATCCAATCGGCAGCCACAACGGCAGCCCGAACGCCTTGCTCCACGCCACCATTCCGACGGGCGGCGCCATTGACGCGCATAGCCTGAACAATGCCGAAGCCATTTACTTTGTCGCGAATGGCGAAGGCGAAGCTGAGGGTGATGCCGGGCCAGAAAGCATTCAGCCCGAAAGCTTCGTATTCGTGCCAAAGGGCAGCAGCCATACAATTCGAAACACCGGATCGAAGGCGCTGGAACTGTTCGTTGTTCTCACGGGTGCAGGCGGGCTTTCCGCCGCAATCTAGCCTAGCGGGCGATGGTGCCCTTACCGAGAAGACCACTGATGGCCAATGCAATCGCATAACCGAATGGCAGAACCATCACGGTCGACAACAAAGGCATCCAGAAGAGGACAAACGGCTCGGGCCCGCCACGAACGACGAAGGCAATCACGGTCACAATTGCGGTGACTACGGCACCGATATAAGCCTCACGATGGAGATCGTTGAAGTTGGCCAGACGCCCCTTCGTACCGTCTTCCCGCGGCACAGGAAGGATTGCGTTCAGAATCAGCATAACCACCGGCATGAGAACCAGTGGCAACACAATAAGAATAATCAACTCGCCATTGCTCATGACCCATCTCCACAAAATCTTTCGGCTTGCCAAACTTTGCCGACCCCCAATCAATACAATGATCGTGGCCTCCGAGACAAGCCGCCACGATTGCATCGCGGCAGGCAAATGTGCACGATGTTTCTTGTCGTGCGTCGCAAGACGCGATTGTTCAACGAGAAGGACTTAATATGTCAGACAAGCTTGGCATTGGTTCGGCCTTCCCCAAGATGACGCTTAACCTCGTCGATGGTGGAACGCTCGACCTGCCGGATGGTCTCGGTGATGGATACCGGGTCATCCTGTTTTATCGTGGCCACTGGTGACCCTATTGTCGCCGTCAGTTAGTCGGCTTCGCAAACCAGAAAGCAGAATTTGAAAAAATTGGCGTGACCGTTGTCGCCGCCAGTGTCGATCCAATCGAGAAAGCCCAGGAAGTTGCTGATGAAGTAAACTTCCCCGTTGGTTACGGTGTAACCCGCGAAATGGCTGACACGCTTGGTTCCTACTGGGAAGACCGTCGCCAGATCATCCAGCCTTCGGAATTCGTTTTGGGACCCGATGGCAATGTGATGGCCGCAAGTTACAGCGATGGGCCACTCGGCCGGATGGATGCTGAAGACATCGTCAAGATGGTCAATTTCTACGAGTCCATGAAAAACAAGTAGCGTTCACCCCTTTTGGGTCCTGACGTTTGCGCGCCGCACCGGCTTTCCGGTGCGGCGTTTGCATTACCATCGGGGGGACTTACGCGAGAGCACCCGCACCGCTAAACTTCGCCTCATAACCAAGAACCAGGGAGACACACGATGCTCGCATTTGACCTTGAAGCAGAACAGATATTTGACCCCAAGAAACACGTCGAGAAAATTCTCGGCAAGGTTTCCGATGGTGACGTGACGGTGGCCTGCTGGGAACCCGGACAGGTCAGCCCGAACCATTGTCATCCCGATTGCACCGAGATCTATTTCTGCTGGGAAGGCGGCGGGATCATGCGCACGCCCGATGGAAAGACCTTGGACATCAAGCCGGGATCTTTCGTGGTGCACCCTCCAGGTGAGGTCCATGAATACGAGAATGGTCCCCAGCGCACGCTGCTGTTTCGGGTGCGTTATGGCACCGATATGGCCCCACGCATGGTCAACTGGCCGTCCCAACCAGACTTCCAACAGACCGCCGAGGACATCGCCTATTTTGAGGCCAATCCCGTCTGAGAAACCCCTAATTCACATTTTATATGTGTGAATTAAAATAATATACGTTGTTCGTATGGGTTTTTAGCCTATATACAGTCGCGTTCTTCATTATGCGCGACTGTCGAAAGGGCTATTGCCATGCGAAATCTTCAAAATAACCCCGTTCTCCGCGGCTTGGCCGTGTTTGTGCTGGCGATCGGTCTGTTGTCACAGACCGGCGCCTCAGCGCAGACAAAGCTGAAAGTCGCCTATATTCCGATCATGCCGATGGCACAGCTCTTCGTCATGGAAGGTGAAGGCTGGACCAAGGAAGCCGGACTTGAGCTTGAGCTCACCAAGTTTTCCTCCGGCCCCGCAATCGTTCAGGCCATCGCATCGGGTGATTTTGATGTGATGTATTTTGGCATCGGACCGGCCATGGTTTCCCGTGCCCGCGGCGTCCCCCTCAAGGTTGTGGCCAGTGCCGGCATCGAACAGATTGCCGTGATCACCCGCGGTGATTTTGGGGCCACGATGGCCGCCGCAGCCACACCGGCCGAAGGTGTGCGGAAATTCACCGCGGATACCGGCCGCAAGCCGCGTATTGCTTCGCTCCCAAAAGGGTCAGTCCCCGACACCGTGCTACGCCACTGGCTGATCAAAGTCGCCGGGTTGACCGAAGACGATGTCGAGATCGTCGGTATGGGTGCCGGCAAAGTGCAGCAGGCCATGCTGGCCAAATCCGTCGATGCCGCCTCGATCCTCGAGCCCATCCTGACCATCATCAGCGAAAAATTACCCGATGCCCGGATTGCTGTCACAGGCGGCGAAATGCTTCCCAAACAGCCCGGCGCGGTTCTCGCCGTCCGTGAAAACATCATCGCATCCGATCGCGACGCCGTGGCCAAGCTTGTTGACCTGCATGTACGTGCCACCAAGCTGATCAACGAAGACCCCGACCGAGCGGCAAAGCATATTCATGCCGCCCTCGGTCAGGGCCTGATTCCGCCTGCCGTGATCCAGCGCGCCCTCCGATCTGCGTCCAACAACTTTGTCGCCGATCCCAATGCCATCATCGCGGCAACCAAGGTCATGCATGACTTCTCAGCCGAGATCGGGACTCTCAAAAAACCGGTCCCCCTCGATGAACTGTTTGATGTGACCTTCTACAAGCAGGTGGCGGAGTAACCCATGTCCAGACGCACCCTTCTTGGTGCGGGCGGACTTTTTGCTTTTCTCCTGATCTGGGAGTTGGTTGCGCGCAGCGGTGTGGTCGAAGCCACATTGCTGCCCGCACCCAGCAAACTGCCCGCTACGCTAATTTCAGAAGTCACGCTGGGATTCTGGCACCAAATGGTGCTCGCCAGCCTGAACCATTACCTGATCGGTCTGATCAGCGGTTCGCTGCTGGGAGTCATCGTCGGCGCAGCCGTCGCGCTGTTCCCGGTTCTCGATGACGTCCAAAGCTGGCTTGCGCGATTGTTGCGCCCGATCCCGCCGCTGGCATGGATCCCGTTCGCGATCATCTGGTTCGGGATTAGCGAAACAGCCGCCGCATTCATCATTGCGATCGGTGTGTTCTGGATCAACTATTTTACAGCCTATACCGCCGTCCGCGCTGTCGACCCGGATCTGATCGAGCTGGCCTCATCCTTTGGCCATCGCTCGCTGGGTGCAAGCCTGCGCAAGGTAATTCTGCCCGCCGCCGCTCCCGGAATTCTCTCAGGCCTGAGGGCGGGCCTCGGACAGGGCTGGATGACAGTTGTCGCGGCCGAGCTGTTCGGAATCACAGGGATTGGTCAGCGCATGAACGAGGCCGCGGGCCTTCTCGCGACCGAAGTCGTTATAGTCTACATGCTGACCATCGCGTTGCTTTACGGCATCAGTGACATGCTGTTCGTGGCCGCTCAGAACCGGGTGCTCCGATGGCAGCGATAGTGAACCTGAACGGCATTGCGGCGACTTTTCCCGGTGCCGAAAAGCCTGTCTTTGCGGATATCGATCTTTCCATCGAGCGCGGGGAGTTTGTGATCGTCGTGGGTGCCTCAGGCGCTGGAAAATCAACACTCCTGCGTGTGATCGCGGACCTTCTGGCGCCGTCAGCCGGCACGATCTCGCATGAGATCGAAACCCGGACTGATCGTCGGGAGATCGCGATGGTGTTTCAGGAAGCGCGCCTGATGCCATGGCGAAAGGTCAGCGACAATGTCGCGCTCGGCCTGGAAGGTCTGTCTGTCTCCGTCGATGCGCGCAACCAACGCATCGCAGATGCCCTGAAACTCGTCGGACTTGCCGACTATGGCGACCGATGGGCCCATGAACTTTCGGGTGGTCAGCGACAGCGAGTCGGCATAGCGCGTGGGTTGGCGGTCGATCCGGACCTTCTGTTGATGGACGAACCCTTCGGTGCGCTCGACGCGATCACCCGGCAATCCCTGCAGGACGAACTCCTGCGCATCTGGGAAGAGACCGGAAAATCAATCCTCTTCGTCACCCACGACATAGACGAAGCCGTTTATCTGGGCGATCGCGTTCTGTTGTTGGGCGGTGCCCCGGCGAAGGTTGTCCGAAGCTATGATGTCGACGCCCCGCGACCGCGTTCGCGGGAGGGCGAAGACGTCGGACGTGTGGGCGCACAGGTCAAAGCCGACCTTTCCACTTTGTTTGATGAAGGCGGCGGAATCTGACCATGCGTGTTGTTCTGCATGCCCCGACCGCGAATGCCCTGCAACGCGCGCGCGCCAATGCCCGCAATCTTCGGCGGCGGCAGCCAGATGCAGAGATCATGATTGTGGTGAACGCCGATGGTGTCCCGGCTGCTCTCGAAACAAAGGACGCAGAAACCGACGACCTCCTGCGGATTTGTGCCAACACCCTCGCCGCCCGGAAACTGTCGGCACCCCGCGATATCAACGCGGTCCCGGCCGCGGTGGAAACAATCGCGCAGCTTCAAATCGAAGGCTGGGTTTATATCCGCGCCTAGATAAAGCGCGCCCTCTAGTCCCGGAAGTTCAGATACTGAAGCGGCAACGTGAGTTTCATATCCTTGATCAACTGGATCGTGGCCGTCAGATCATCGCGCTTCTTTCCCGACACACGCAGTTCATCGCCCTGAATGGCAACCTGGACCTTGAGTTTCGAAGCTTTTACTGCTTTGACGATTTTCTGCGCTGCTTCCCGTTCGACACCCTGCTTGATCGTCACCGTCTGGCGCACCGTATTACCAGACGCCATTTCGGACGTTCCGAAATCAAAAGCACCCACATCCACCTTGCGACGGGTCAGGTAAACATTGAGCACTTCCTGAACCTGCTTCAGCTTCAGGTCATCATCGGCCTTCAGCAGCAAAGTTTCGTCTGTGCGCTCGATCGAACACGCGCTGCCTTTGAAATCATAGCGCGTACCGATTTCGCGCATGGCCCCCTGGATTGCGTTGTCGACTTCAGGAATTTCGGTGCGTGAAACCACGTCAAATGACGGCATGGCAGTCCTCGATTCTCCCAATGGGATCCGGATGGATATTGATAAGGTGTTTCATACCGGACTCTGACAAGGATTGCAGCTTTCGGGAAGCCTCCCCCTACATCTAACGGTGGATTTACGTCCGCGCATAGGCGAGGCTTGGCCATGCGCATCATTCCGCTTCTGCTTGTTCTATTGCTGCTCGCGAACACCGACGCCAGCGCAGCAGAGCGCCTTGGTCGTGACGTCACGACGGCTGGGCTCGCCGGGAGTTTCGTGCGCCCTGACGGCAGTGGTCCCGCAAAGGCCGTCCTGATGATCGCTGGCTCAGGCCCGACCGACCGTAACGGCAACAGCAGGCTGGGCGTCGATGCCAACTACCTGGAAATGCTGGCCGGCCACCTGGCTGGCGCGAATATAGCTTCGCTGCGCTACGACAAGCGCGGCGTGGGTGGCAGCAAAGCCCTGGTTACCTCAGAGGCCACGCTTCGATTCTCTGATTTTGTCGGGGATGCTGCAACCTGGCGCAATTGGCTCCACGGCCAGCCGGGCATCTCTTGTATCTTCCTGCTGGGCCACAGCGAAGGCGGCCTGATCGCAACCCGCGTGGCTGAAAAATCAGAACCCGCAGGGCTGATATTGGTGATGTCCCCGGGCCGCACGTTTGGCGCGGTTTTGAACACGCAGCTCAGCACCGTCCCCATGTCGAAGACGTTACGCAACGAAGCGCTCTCCACCCTCAAGACGCTGGAAAGCGGCAAGCAAGTCGCCAAGGTAGACCCCAAACTCGACAACATTTTCCGGCCCAGCGTGCAGCCCTACCTGCTGTCCATCCTCAACATAGATCCGGCACAAGCACTCGCAAGACTCACCACACCAGTGCTTCTGATTTCAGGAGGCTATGACCTGCAGGTCAACGCAGCGGACTTCGAGGCCCTCAGACAAGCGCGCCCGGACGCCCAGGTGATCCGCATTCCGAAGATGAACCATGTCATGAAAGACGTCACAGGGGACCGGAAGGCCAATTTGGCGGCCTATCGCAACCCGGACCTGCCGCTTTCCCCGGAACTTGCCGCCGCCGTCACAAAATTCATCACCACCACACCCTGCCCCACAGGCAACAGATAAATTCCTCATCATCCCCTTGTCCGCAGCGGCCGGGAGTCCGATTATGGTTGGTGGAGGAGGACCGTTCCCCGGTGGGGCGCCCGGTCTTCAAAACCGGTGAGGGGCGTTAGACGTGCCTGGTGGGTTCGACTCCCACCCTCTTCCGCCAATTTCCGCGTTATTGCGGGAAGGGTTCAGCCCCTTGGGTGTTTATGGTGACGTACAACCAACGCCAGCAACCGGCACCAGTCAGACTGAAAGATTCATGACGCCAACGGTTCCCATTCGCCGCGACATCGTTCTGGTTGGCGGCGGCCACAGTCATGTTGATGTGCTCAAGCGTTTTGGCATGAAGCCCGAACCAGGCGTACGCCTGACCCTGATCGCGCGCGACATGCTGACCCCCTATTCCGGCATGATCCCCGGATACATCGCCGGTCACTATTCTCAGGCCGAAGCCCATATTGATCTGCGACCGCTGGCAGCGTTTGCCAAAGCACGGCTGATCCATGCACCGGCAACCGGCATCGATCTCGACAATAACTTTCTGGCGCTCGCGGGCCGACCGGCCATTCCCTTCGACCTGCTGTCGATCGACACCGGGTCCACGCCCTCCACGCTAGATATTGAAGGCGCGGAATACGCCCTTCCCGTCAAACCCATCGATCGGTTTCTCGAGGCCTATCACGGGCTCACCGAGCGAATTCGCACGCATGAGGGACCGTTTCATCTGACCGTCGTTGGGGGCGGGGCTGGTGGCGTTGAGCTGATTCTCGGACTGAGCTTCCGTCTTCGGGAAGCGGCCAAAGAACTGGGCCGCGAGCCTGGGTCATTCAGCTTCACGCTGATTGAGGCCAACAACGTGCTGTTGCCCCGTTACAACGCGGCGGCACGGGCAAAGATGGTGCGCGCCCTGAAGACACGCAACATCGACCTTCGCCTCGGCGCAGCTGTCACAAGCATTACTGCGACGCGCGTCGAACTCGCGGGCGACAAGTCTGTACCCAGCGACCAGACAATATTGGTGACCTCCGCTGGTCCACCCAAATGGCTGGCCGAAACAAGCCTCGCACGCGACGATCACGGGTTTGTCCGGGTGGACGACCATTTGCGCTCCCCGTCACACCCGCAGGTGTTTGCGGTCGGAGATGCTGCGTCAATGGACAGTCACAACCTGCCAAAGGCGGGCGTCTACGCAGTTCGGCAGGGGCCCTATCTGGCAGAAAACCTGCGACGCGTTGCGACGGGGCAAGCGCTGAGAATATTCAAACCGCAGGGCCAAACCCTCGCGCTGATCACCACCGGCGAACACTATGCGATTGCCGCGCGTGGGCCTTTTGCTTTTGAAGGCCATTGGGTCTGGCGCTGGAAGGACTGGATCGACCGGCGGTGGATGAAGAAGTATCAGGAGCTGCCCGACATGAATGCGGGCAAAGGCGCAACAAACGACGTGCTGGAGGACATGCGCTGCGGTGGCTGTGGCGCCAAGGTCCCCGCTCCCGTCCTGCGCCGTGCATTAAGCCGGCTTCCAATCCAGACAATTGAAGGTCTCGATCAGGGCCTCGACGCGCCCGACGACGCTGCCGTCATGACGCCTCCGGCGGGAAAATCCCTGATCCAGACAGTGGATCAGTTTCGGGCCTTTATCGACGACCCCTTCCTGTTTGGACGGATCGCGGCGAATCATTGTCTGGGCGACATCTTTGCTATGGGTGCCGACCCCCACACAGCTCTGGCGGCCGTCATGTTGCCCCATGGTGATGACGACAAAATGGGTGGCGATCTTTATCAGCTGCTCGCCGGGGCGACCGAAACCCTTGCCGAAGCCGGCGCTGTGCTTGCCGGAGGTCACACCGGCGAAGGTGCAGAAATGGCCTTCGGCCTGACCATCAACGGCTATGCAGCACCTGAGACCATCATCCGAAAAGGCGGTCTCCGTCCCGGCGACGCCTTGATCCTGACCAAACCGATTGGAACCGGCGTTCTATTTGCTGCAGATATGCGCGCCGAAGCACGTGGTGACTGGATCGATGCTGCACTGACATCCATGCAAACCTCGCTAAAACCATGTGTGCAAGTCATGCGTGACCACAGCGCAACGGCCGGAACCGATGTCACCGGGTTCGGGCTTGCCGGTCATCTTCTGGAAATGCTTGAGGCGTCCTCGACCTCTGCCGAAATTGATCTGGACGCAATACCCGTTCTCGCTGGCGCTATCGAACTGTCCCGTCAAGGTGTTGAAAGCACGCTACGTCCCGGCAATGAAGGCTCAGCCGGTCATGCTTTCGCACCAACAAATCATCCGGTCCATCCGTTGCTGTTCGACCCGCAGACGTCTGGGGGACTGCTGTTCAGCGTTCCCGAACATCGCGCAGAAGTATGCCTTGCTGACCTGCACGCGGGTGCCGCGCCAGCTGCCGCAATCATCGGAAAGGTCCAAAAACGCAAAAGTTCCGAATGCCAGATCAGCTACCGCAACTAGCCGTGGATTGTGCGATGCCGCTGATGGGTTGGCACCATGGCCGTAGGCGCAAGCGCCTTGAAGCCCGGATGCTCGGTCTCCATCGCCCAGTCCCGGATCACCACCAGAACCTTGCCCAGCGTGGTCTCCCCCCACAGCCAGTTGCCTATCTCCAAATCACTAACCCGCGAATCGGGGCGCGCGATAGCAGCCTCCATATAGTAGTAACGCATGTCATCAGCCATATGCTTGAAGGCAAGATGCGGCGGCTTGTCCGCAATTGGGGATCCCGAATCCTCGCGCGCAACGGTGACCTTGGCGATATACGCCGCGATTTCCTCGGGTGTCATACCCGAGATACCGAAATTCGTCCGGCCTTTGCGATTCTGCTTGGATTCCTCATACCAGGGACGTAGCAGCGCGATTTCCTGTTCGAGAGCCTGACGGATCAAGTCTTCATCACTGAGGTCTTCGACAGGTGCCGCAAAATTAACCGGGCAGGCCCAGCCCTCCGGATCAGGTTCGGCACCCGGGGCGTCATCGGGGAAGTCCTCAAGAACAGGACCGGATTCGCGCGCCAGAAGCTCAAGACACTCACGCAGAACGCGACGCTGAAAATCCGGCTCGTTGGGCGCACCCAATGGGCGGCCCAGTTCAAAGGGCACCGCGAGTGTGCGCGGTGGTTTGATTTCTTCGGCATGTTTGCGGATCAACGCGATCTGCGTTGTCGGAATGCCTTCTTCTTCGAGATAGTGTGCAAGCCCGCCCACGGCGCGCGTGCATTGGGGTCAGACAGGGACGAGCGCAACAGCGTCGACATTGTCTGCCTTGAGAACCTTTGCAAGATCACGGGCGATCGGCTCCATCACCGTCGGCGGTGTGGCCCCCATGAAGGAAAAATGACGACCGGCAACCGAGCCGATCACGCCTTCTTCGGCCAACTCACGGAGCCGGTCGATCGGGAAGGATGTGTTCACGTCCTGATAGAAACCGCTGCGATCAAAATTGGTCGACACATGGCTCATAGTGAGTTCACCCATGTCGTATGTATCAGGGATGATCCGATAATCACCCGCACCCGGCGTAAACGGCGGGTCTTCGCGCCGATGCAGGCCGGCCGTGGAAATCAATGCCACCCGGCACTCATCCAGCGGTTTTGGTGTCACCCAAGGCGTGTCACCGTATTCCGGTAACTCCTGATTGATCAGCGCATCGCGCAAATGTTCAGGCATTTCACGGACGTGAACCATTTCGTCTCCTCAATCCATCAGACGTCTTACTTTGAACAAAGCCTAACAGTCGACCGGGATCGCGACAACGGAAGGCAGCGAAAAGCACCTATTCCGCCACTGCAGGTCCGGGGACGCGCATTCGTCCACTGAAACACCAGCCGATCGCAGATTGACCCACCCCACAGCGAAAACTCGGCTCTGGTCATCAAACGACATGCGTACTTCACTTCCTCAAGCGCCGCCACAAAACGAGCGGACCACGCAATTCAGAGCGCCGACTGGCTTTCAGTCAGCTTCAATTTTCCGGGAGGAAACAAATATGAAAAACACGATCAAACCAGCCCTGCTCGCAGGCAGCGCCGCCCTCGCGCTGACCCTCGCGGCGGCGCCCGCCAACGCGGACGGCCACAAGTTCGGCAGCACCATCACCACCTATGAGGGTGCCGTTGCTGCAACATCGTTGGCCGAACAGTGGATCAAGGGCGAGCTGCCAAATCCAAAAGTCACCTATGACGGCCCGACGATCAATTATCGTTATGCGTCCTATCTGCCCGGCGTTGCCGGCATCGAGAAGCTGAACACGCAAGCTCTCGAGCAGTTGGAGCGCGAGTCCAATGGCAAGATCAAGGTACAGAAGTTCCATTCACAGTCGCTGCATCCGCAGCGCGAAGGCTTCACCGCCGCACGTGACGGGATTGCCGATTACACCGCCTGCTTCATGATCTATGAGCCGACAAGCTTCAACATGCTGCACGGCATGACACTGCCGTTCCTGTTTGACGATTCAGCATCAGCAACCATGACGGACGTCGCGCTTTACCCGAAATACTTCAAGGACGAATACGAGAACCTTGGTGTCTATCTCGGCCGTGGCATGGTGACGCCGCCCTACAACGTCATCGGCAACGACAAATACGAAACCCTGGCTGATCTCAAGGGCTCGAAAATCCGTGCTGGTGGCCGGATGCAGTCGGAATCCCTGAAAGCACTGGGTGCTGTCGCAATCAATATCCCGTCGGGCGAAGCCTATACCTCGCTACAGCGCGGACTGGTGGACGGCGTGGCCATGAATGATCCGGTCTTCCCGATCTTCAAGCTGCAGGAAGTCTCCAAATACCACAATGATGTCAGCCTGTTCTCCGTGAACCTCGAATACTGCGTCAATCCGGAGTTCTTCGATGGGCTGCCCGACGATCTGAAGACCGTCTATTACAACTGGGCCCAGAAGACGAACCTCGCACTGGCACAACTTTTCTATGAGCGTCAGTCACGTCGCGTGCGTGACGCCGTCTTCAAGAAAGCTGGCCTGGAGATGATCAAGCCGAGCCCGGAAGAGCGTGCCAAGTGGGAAAAGATCATCGCCCCGGTGACCGAGGAATGGATCGAAAGCAACGAGAAGGCCGGTCGCCCGGCCAAGGCAATGCTCGCCGATCTCATGGCAAACCGTGACAAGTTCGCAAAAATGAACTGGAACGATCAGTTCCAGATGGTGATCGACAGCCCCGTAAAAGGCGTGATCGACTACTAGTCACGTTGATCTGAAGTCACAGCATCGGGCGGCTCATATCTGAGGACAGAGCCGCCCGGAACCGTGAAATGACGACTGGGGGAACAGTTCATCATGACTTTCATCATCGAAAAACTGCTCGCGCTGGCCGATCGCGGCAGCGACTTTCTGCACACATTTGCGACATGCGTTTGCATTCCGCTATTGGCCGCCATCGTCACAGCCGACGTGATCATGCGCTATTTGTTCAATGCGCCTTTCGACTGGTCGATTGAATTCAATGAAACCCTGCTGACGCTGATCCTGTTTGGCAGCCTGCCTTTCACCACCAAGGTGAACGGCCATATCCGCATGGAATTGCTCTACCGACATTTTCAGGGTGGTTTGAAAAGAATCGCAACGGCGCTGTGGGCTGCCTCAGGCCTGTTCTTCTCTGTCTTGCTTGCCGTTCGCACCGCGAATGAAATTCCATTCCTGATCAAGATCAACAAGAACACCGAATATCTCGGCATCCCCGTCTGGACCCTTCGCGGGTTCGTCTCACTCTGCGCGGTTCTGATGGCGCTCTACTTCCTTCACCTGCTGTTCTTCGGCATCCGCAAGACCGGTGACGAGGAAACCTGGGAAGAACAGATCGCCGAGGGGGAGAAATAGAGATGATGGAATTTATTGATCCCACAACCCTCGCAATTGCCGGCATTGTCCTCATGCTGGCGCTCATTGCGATGGGTGTTCCGATCGCCTTCGCCATGGCGGTGGTTGGCGCCGCAGGCTACTGGGTGCTCGTTGGCTATAAGCCCGCCCTCACACAAATTTATATGAATGCTGTTCAGAAAGGCAGTGAACTGGTGTTCATTGCCTTGCCCTTGTTCATTCTGATGGGGCAACTCGTCTACCAGTCAAAGCTGGCCGTGGATTTGTATGACTGCGTCCAGAAGTGGTTCGGGCGCCTGCCCGGCGGACTGGCGATCACATCCGTAGCCGGTTGCGCAGGCTTCGGTGCCGTCACCGGGTCGAGTGTGGCCGCCGTGGCCACGATTGGCCCGATGGCGATGCCGGAAATGCGGCGTTACAAATATGACCCGCAACTCGCCACGGGCGCGATTGCCTCAGCAGGCACACTGGCCATGCTGATCCCGCCGAGCGTGATTCTTGTGGCCTACGGCATCTGGACGGAAACCTCGATCGGTCACCTGTTCATTGCCGGCGTGGTTCCCGGGATTGTTCTGGCAACCATGTACGCGCTCTATATCTGGGGCCGCTGTCTGATCAATCCGGAGATGGGGCCCATCGGCCCCAAATACAGCTGGGGTGAACGTTTTGCTTCAACCTGGAAACTGATCCCGGTTCTGACCATTTTCCTTGTTGTTCTGGGCGGCATCTATGCTGGCATCTTCACACCAACCGAAGCCGCCGGGATCGGCGTCAGCGGTGTTGTGGTGGTGATGACGGTGATGGGCCGGTTCAAATGGCCCGCGGTCAAGAGCGCGCTGAAAGACACCGGGCGCACCAGCGCCATGATCTTTGCCATCATTGTCGGCGGCCACATCATCGGGGCTTTTCTCAACGTCACAGGTGTGACGGATGGGCTGATCAGCTGGATCGCAGAACTTGGCGTCAATCGTTACGTCGTACTCGCGATCTTCGTTCTGATGTATTTGATCCTCGGTGCGATCCTCGATGTCTGGGGCATGCTGATCCTGACCCTGCCATTCGTATTTCCTGTGATTCTGGCACTTGGATTCGATCCGGTCTGGTTCGGCATCTTCATCGTCGTCATGGTCGAGATTGCCCTGATCACACCGCCCATCGGGATCAACGTCTACGTGATGCACAACCTCGCACCGGATGTTGAACTCGTCGATATCTTCAAGGGCGTGATGCCATTCGTGGTGGTTTCCCTGATCTTCGTCGTGTTGTTGACGGCATTTCCACAGATGGCGTTGTTCCTGGTCGATTTGTCGTTCACGAACTAGAGACCCGCACGCGCTATCGCGCTATTCGATACGCCGCCACAGCCTCTTGTTGTGGCGGCGTTTTCGTATCCTCAAACCACCAATGAAAGGCACTGACATGATCCTCGAAATCCGAAACTACACGCTCAATCCCGGCAAACCGGCCGAATACTGGAAGCACTATCAGGACGGAGGCTTCGCAGCCCAGGACCCGCGCATGCACGAACATCTCGTCGGATACTTTCAGTCCGATGTCGGAGCTTTGAACCAGATCGTGCATATCTGGAAGTTCGACGATGTCGCCCAGCGTGACGAAATCCGCAAAGCGAATTACGCGCGCCCTGAGTGGGATGCTCATCTGGCGAAGATTCGCCCACTTATGGTGTCACAGGAAACGACTCTGCTGGTCCCCTCACCCGTGCCGGGCATGTGCCCACTCGTCGAGCAAAGCTAGGCCGCGCGCATATCCGCAGCCGTGGTGCCAGTTGAGGTGTTCTCGGCGTATTTGCGCCAATTCTCGATCAGCACATCGAGCGAAGCCGAACCTACCGAAACCGACGGCCGACGGCCCATCAGCTGCAGCCAAGCCTTGAGCAGTACGCATTCATCCGGGATTTGAAAATCACGGTAATGGGTTAACACACCCAGACGCTGCATATGAGGCAGGAAGGTCAGGTCGACCAAAGAGATGTCATCTCCCATCCAGTAAGACCCATCACCGAGTTTGCCCAGACCCTCGTGCTCCATCATGAGAAGCGCATTCGTCAAACGTTCGCGTTGAAACGCCTGCGCATCGGCGTCCTGCGCGAGCATGAGTTTGTAGACATGCGGGGTGAAGCGCACATTGGCGAAATCGATCCAGATTCGGGCCTGTGCCCGACGATATGGATCGCTGGGCAACAACGGACGCTCAGGAAACACCTCTTCAAGGTATTCATTGATCACGGCTGACTCAAAAATCACAGCCCCGTTGTGACGCAACACCGGGACTTTGCCGTAAGGCGAAATCTCCAGAAACCAGTCCGGTTTGTCATTCAGGTCAATGGCGGTGAGATCAAACTCGATCCCCTTTTCGATCAACGCCATCCGGGTGCGCTGCGCAAACGGACAGGTTGATGAGCTAATGATTTCGACGTCGGCCATGATTGTAAGTCCTTCGTTCCAGTACTTGCGGTCTAATACTTGCCCAGCGCCTTGAGCACACGCTCGGGGCTGACCGGCTGATCCAGAACACTCGCCCCGAATGGGCTGAGCGCATCATTGATCGCATTGAGGATCGCGCCGGGTGCTCCCGCCGTACCCGCCTCGCCGGCACCTTTCGCGCCAAGCTCGGATTCCTTGGTCAGGGTTTCCACATGCGCAATCTCGATATCCGGCATCTCGCCTGCCATCGGCACGAGATAGTCGGCCATGTTGGCGTTCAGGAAGTTGCCGTCCAGGTCGTAACGGCATTCTTCATAAAGAACACCGCCGATGCCCTGAACAATGGAGCCACGCACCTGCTCATCGACGAGCAGCGGATTGATGACCTTGCCGCAATCTTCAACGCAATAGAATTTGAGCAATTGAACAGAGCCGGTTTCCGGATCAACTTCGACCGTGACCGCCTGAAAGCTGTTGGTCATGGCAACCGGGTACTTTTTGGGAATGTAGTGGCGGGTCGCCATCATCTCCGACTGGAAGTCCTGCGGCAGGGTATCAGGCCGGAAATAAGCCACCCGCGCCACTTCCTCCAGCGGCATGCGTTCTTCACCCGTTGCCCGGTCGACAACAACGCCAAGACGAATATCCAGCGTCGTGGCCTCTGCCTGCAACAGGATCGCGGCCACATCGAGCACATTGTGGCGCAGGGCCTTTGCGGCCTGCAGCGCTGCTTCGCCCGCGATTCCCGCACCACCTGAGCCACCAGCACCCCAGCCGACCGGCACGTTATCCGTGTCACCGGAGATCACCTTCACCTTGTCCGGTGAGGTCCCGAAGGCGCTTGCCGTCACCTGCTGGATGACGGCCTCACTGCCCTGACCCTGTTCAGTGATGCTGGTCTGGACAATGACGGCGCCTGACGCATCCATCCGCGCAGCCGCGCCATCCTGAGAGGAAATTCGTGCGCCACCCAACCCGTAAGTGTGTGGCCCCGGGTTGGTCATCTCGACCAAAGTGGCAAACCCGATGCCCCGGTAAATGCCTTCTTCCCGCAGGGTTTTCTGCTCGGCGCGGAACGCATCGTAGTCAAACATACCCAGGAGCTTGTCGAGAGAGGCCTCATGGGACAGCCCTTCAAGCTTCAATCCCGTAATGAACTCACAGGGGTAGCTATCGTCTTTCATGAGGTTACGACGACGGATATCCACCGGATCCATCCCGAGTTTGCGAGCACCCTCTTCCATAAGGGTTTCGGTGATCGCAACCGCAACCGGATGGCCGACTGCGCGGTACTGGCTCATCGGGGTCTTGTTCTGGAACACGACCTGCGAGCGTGCCTTGTAATTCTTGTGCGTGTAGGGCGCGCCCACATAATTGATGACCTGCAATGCTTCCAGCGCACTGGTGCGCGGATACATGGAATAAGCACCAACGCCCGTCAGGTCATCCATCTCGATTCCGAGCAATTCACCGTCTTGCGCAAAGGCGGCGCGCACATGTGCGCGGTGATCGCGGGCATGCAGGTCAGTGAGGAAGGATTCAATCCGGTCCGCAATGAACTTCACAGGCCGCTTCATGATTTTCGAAATGGCCGCTGTCGACATCTCATCAGGATAGGTGTGCCCCTTGACGCCATAAGCGCCGCCCACATCGCCGCACATGATCCGCACATTCTGGTTCGGGATATCAAGGTGACGGGCAAACAGGTCCTGCATCATGTGCGGGGCCTGGTGCGAGTGATAGGCCGTCAGGCGATTCTCTGAGGAATGATAGTCCGCGATGATCGCCCGGGATTCAGGACACACACCCGTGTGCCGACCGAAATTGAGAGTCTGTTCGACCACGACCGCAGCATCCGTGAATGCCTTTTCGGTGTCGCCGATATCATGATTCATTTCGAACAGCAGATTGTCACCAAGGTCGGGATGCATCACATAGGAGTCTTCATTCAGAACCACTTCGGGATCAGCGAGTACCGTGAGCTCCTCGAATTCCACCTCAAGAAGCTCAAGAGCATCCTCCGCCTCAGCCCGACTGTGCGCGACAATCGCGGCAACCGGTTCGCCCTGCCAGCAGGCCCGGTCTACGGCCATGGCGTGCTGCGGGGCGGATTTCATGCCTTTGAAATGAGCGAGTGTTCCGACCCAGGGTGTGCAAACCTCGGCAATATCTTTGCCTGTGAAAACCCGGAGCACACCTGGACTGGCCAGCGTGGCCTCATCATTGATCGAAACAATTCGCGCATGGGCATAGGGCGAGCGATAGTAAGCGACGTGCACCATGCGCGGCAGCGTCAGGTCATCGACATACTTGCCTTGCCCCGCAACCAGGCGTGCTGCATTGGCACGCGGAACTGATTTCCCGATGAAGCTGTTCTCGCGGTCAAGAACGCTTTCTTCTTTGCTGTGGTCTGCGACACTCATGGTTTCCGCCCTGTGTTCTTTGTTGACGGGCAGCGTAGAGACTTCGGAGAGACGAATCAAAGGTATGCGGCATGTCGCCGCTCACGAGTCCGTTGCACATCTTTCATGATATATCGGGTCCCGAACGGCCTGATCGGAAAGCGAACATGGACCACGGTGAAAAACGTTATCTCTGGACCGCGTTGGGTCGCGGCCTGAAGGGCTCCTGTCCGCGCTGCGGGCGGGCATCCCTGTTCCGTGCCTATCTGAAACAGGTCGATTCCTGCCCGGAATGCCACGAAGACTGGTCGGTCATCCGCTCTGACGACGCCGCGCCCTGGCTCACGATCCTGATCGTTGGCCACCTGATGGCGCCGATCATGATTTCCATGTCGAAAAGTGGGCGATTCTCACCGCTGGAAATGAGCGCGATTCTCATCCCTGTGCTGATCGGCCTGTCGCTGCTGATCCTGCCCCGCGCCAAGGCGGTCTTTATGGCCGCAATCTGGGCCTTGCGGGCACAGAGTTCCTGACCCACATTGTCATTGCGAGCTGAAGGCGACGCAATCCAGAGGTACCGCGCGCGGAACTGGATTGCTTCGTCGGCCATTGGCCTCCTCGCAATGACGGAAATATCTCTCCGTATTCCTGATATCAGACCCGGGCAGGGGCGGGTTTAAAACCTGTCCCTACAACTTAAAATCGGTTCTCAGAACTTGCCCAATGCCTTCATGATCCGCTCCGGCGTGATCGGCTGATGAACGAGGCTCACATCAAACGGTGAAAGCGCGTCATTGATCGCGTTCATCACCACCGCCGGCGCGCCCGCTGTACCCGCTTCGCCAGCGCCCTTCGCGCCGAGCTCGGAATCCGCCGTCGGGGTTTCCACATGCCCGATGTCGATATCAGGCATCTCTCCGGCCATGGGCACCAGATAGTCCGCCATATTGGCATTCACCATATTGCCTTGATCATCGTAGCGGCACTCTTCCATCAGCGCGCCACCCAAACCCTGGATCACGCCGCCACGCACCTGCTCGTCGACGAGCTGCGGGTTGATGACGGTTCCGCAATCCTCGACGACCCAGTGCTTGAGAATCTTCACGAACCCGATCTCGGGATCGACCTCGACATAACAAGCCTGAATGCCATTGGTGAATGCGATGTTGTATTCGCGCGGCACAAAATGACGCGTCGCCATCAGCTCGGGCTGAAACCCCTTCGGGATCAGGTCAGAACGGAAATAGGAAATCCGCGCCAGTTCGTCCAAGCCCATGCGCTCGTTTTCCGTGCCCAGGTCGACAATCATGCCTTTCTGGATATCGAGGGTAGCCGGGTCAGCCTGAAGCAGCTGGCCCGCGATCTCCTTGATGTTCTGGCGCAGAACCTTGGAAACCTGCAGCACCGCTTCACCGCCGATACCGGCGCCGCGTGACCCCCAGGTCCCGCCACCGGTGGGCACGTGATCGGTGTCACCGGTCACAACCTTCACCTTGTCGGGCGATGTGCCGAAGGCTGACGCGGCGATCTGCGCAACGATCGCATCGGTTCCCTGCCCCTGTTCGGTGATCGAGGTGTGTACGACCAGCGACCCGCTTGAATCGAGCCGCGCCTGTGCACCGTCCTGAGACGAAATCCGCGCGCCACCAATGCCGTACATGGCAGCGCCCGGATTGGTCAGTTCGATCATCGCAGCAAAGCCGATGCCGCGATAGATACCCTTCTCACGCAATGAATCACGCTCGGATCTCATGCCGTCATAATCAATTGCCGCCATCAATTTTTCGAGCGAGGCGTGATGAGACAGGCCCTCAAAGGCAATACCGCTGGCACCCTTGGTCGGGTAGGCGTCATCTGCAATCAGATTGCGGCGGCGAATTTCGACAGGGTCAATCTTCAGCTCACGCGCCCCCTTATCGAGCAACCCTTCGGTCACCGCAAAGGCAACCGGATGTCCCACGGCCCGGTACTGGCACATGACGTTCTTGTTCTGAAACACCACCTTCGCCTTGGCCCGGTAGTTTTTGTGCTTGTAGGGGCCACCGGTGAAATTCAGGACCTGATTGGCCTCCATCGCACTGGTGCGCGGATACATGGAGTACGGCCCGACCCCCGTCAGATCGTCAATTTCGATGGCCGTGATATCGCCATCCGCGTTGAAGGCCATTTTGCCGTGCACCCGATGGGCGCGGGCGTGAATATCGGTCAGAAATGACTCCAGACGGTCGGCGGCAAACTTGACCGGACGTCCCAGCATCCGGGACAGCCCGGCGGCGGCCATTTCATCGGCATAGACATGCACCTTGATGCCGAAGGATCCGCCGACATCCTTGCAGATCACGCGGACATCACCCTCGGGCACGTTCAGGTGCTTTGCGAAGATATGCTGCATCATGTGCGGCGCCTGATTGGACATATGCACAGTCAGCTTTTCATCGGCCTCGTCGTAATCCGCCAGGATCACCCGCGGCTCGAGCGTCACACCCGTGTGGCGGTCAAAGTGGAAGGTCTCTTCGACGATATGATGGGCATCCGCAAAGGCGGCATCCACGTCCCCCGCATCCACGCCGTTCTCAAACGCAACGTTGTCGCCGAGTTCGGGGTGGATCACATGGGTGTCGGGGTCGCCCGCCGTTTCTTCATCTGTCACCGCCGGCAGGACATCGTATTCGACTTCGATCATGGCCGCGGCGTCTTCAGCTTCGGCCCGGCTCTGGGCCACCACAGCGGCAACAGCCTCACCCTGCCAGGCCACCTGATTGACGGCGATGGCGTGCTGGGGCGCGGATTTGAGACCCTTGAAATGGGTCAGAACACCAACCCAGGGCTCACAATATTCGGCCATCTCCTTGCCCGTCACGACACGCACCACGCCGGGCATGCCTGTTGCGGCACTCGTATCGATGCTTTTGATCATCGCACTGGCATGGGGGGATCGCAGGAACACCGCGTGCAGCATCCGGGGCAGCGTCAGGTCGTCAACGAACTGGCCCTTGCCGCGCACAAGCTTGCGCACATTGGGACGCGGCACGACCTTGCCGATGTAGCTGTTGGGGCGTCCAAGAACGCTGGAATCTGGATTGTTTGCCTGATCGGTCATCGTCTCTCTCCAAAAGAACAAGTCCGCATCTGACGCGCGGTTTTGGTTGGCCTATTTATTCCACATTCGGGGCCCGAAGGCGATTGCGAACCGGATGTCGATCCGCATCTTTCATCCCCAGCGTGTCTTCGGCAATCAAAATGCGCTGCACATTCGGCGTGCCCTCCCCAACAGCCAGCATATTCACGTAGGCGGTGATCTTCTTGATCGGATATTCATCGGCCAATGCATAACCGGCAAAAATCTCTGCTGCCGAACTCGCAGCATGCTTGGCCGCATTCACCGCGGCGTATTTGGCCAGCGAGGCCGCCCGGTTTGAAGCTTCCCCGCGATCCATCAACCAGGCCATGCGATGCACAAGCAAACGCGCAGCCGCGATATTGGTCGTCATATCGGCGATCAGATGCTGCACCATCTGGTATTCCCCAATGGGGCTCCCGCCGACGACCCGGTCATTGGCATATTCGACAGCCTGGTCCAGACAGGCCTGCGCCAGACCGACAGAACGGGACGAGACCGTCAGGCGTCCGTATTCCAGCGCGTTCATGGCGATCTTGAAACCTTCGCCCTCTTCCCCGAGGCGATTTTTGAGAGGCACCACAAAGTCATCGAGAAAGACAGCGTTGGAACAAAGCGCGTTCGATAACCCGGTCATAGGGATCGGGTTCGCGGTAAATCCGTCATAAGATTTCGGTTCGACAATGAATGCGCTCACCCCGCGATGACCCGCCGCCGGGTCGGTCTTGGCAAACAAAATTCCGGTGTCGGCCGCGTTCGCAAAGGTGATCCATTGCTTGGATCCGTTCAGCCGGTAGACATCCCCATCCCGCACGGCGGTGGTTTTCATGGAACCCGCTGCGTCCGAGCCACCCCCGGATTCGGACAAGGCAAACATACCGATCTTCCGGCCCGTGATCAGTTCCGGGACGAACCGTGCCACCTGATCCTCGCGGCCCCAGTTGAAGATCGTGAAGGGACAGGTCATCGCCTGCATGTTCATGGCGTAGCCAAATTCCGGGGCCAGTCGGGAAATCGTCTCCGAGATCACCGAGACCGCCATGAACCCGGCATCGCTGCCGCCAAGGCTCTCTGGAAACGCCGCGCCGAAGAACCCGGCATCACCCATTTTTTCGATGATGGAATGCGGAAAGGTGCCGCGATCCTCATACGCGCCCATCGCAGGCAGGATTTCGGTCTTGGCAAACCGTTCGACAGAGTCCGAAAGCGCTACGATATCTTCGGGAAGAGAGAAATCCATAAGCGTGCGTCTCCTTTATTCCTGCCGCCAACCAATCTAACATCGGATGATCCGCAAAACGACGCCGGCAGGACATCTTGAGCGACTCTCTCACAACCATCGAAGACTTGGCAGCCCGTATCCCCGATGGTGCGAAGCTGGCTCTGGCACCCGACTATTCGGGCTGCTCCATGGCCACCATACGGGCACTGATCGCACGCGGTGTGCGCGATCTGCACGTGGTCGGCGTGCCGTCGGTCGGCTTCCAGGGCGATATGCTGATCGGGGCTGGCTGCGTTGCAACCCTCGAAACGGCCGCTGTAACCCTCGATGAATACGGGCCCGCGCCGCGCTTTACTGCGGCGATCAAGGCCGGAAATTTGCGCATCATTGACGGCACCTGCCCGGCCATCCATTCCGGGCTGCAAGCGGCCGAAAAGGGCATCCCCTTCATGCCCGTGCGCGGCATTGTCGGCTCGGACCTGCTGACCCATCGCGACGACTGGACCACGGGCACCGACCCATTTGGCGAGGAAGACGGCCCGATCGTCATGGTGAAGGCCATCCGTCCGGACTTCACGCTCATTCATGCGCCGCTGGCCGACCGTCACGGCAATGCCTGGATCGGGGTGCGCCGGGAGATGATGCTGATGGCCCATGCCTCCCGTGAGACACTGGTGACAGCCGACGAAATTTACGACGGCGATCTGCTCGCCGATGAAAAACTCGCACCCGGCACGATCCCCGGGCTGTATGTCAGCGCGGTGGCTGAAGCCAAAAACGGCGCCTGGCCTGTTGGCCTCTTCGGGCGGTATGGCGGTGACGACGCGCATCTGCGGGACTATCTGGAACGCGCCCGCACCGAAGAAGGCTTTGCCAGCTATCTCGACGAATTCGTCCATGCCCCTCATGCCCACAAGGCCGCAGAATGAGCCAGAGTTTTCTCCCCGAAGAGTTGCTGATCATCACCGTTGCAGAGATGCTGTCCGGGCTACGCCATGTCGCCGTCGGCGCCCAGTCCCCGATTCCGGGCACCGCCGCGCTTCTGGCACGCGCGCAATCGGGCGGCACGTTGCGCGTCTCGATGCTCGGCAGCGAGACCAACTCTCCCTTCACCGATGGAGGCCGTGAATTGTTCGACTGCGCGGCCCAGGGGCGGATCGACGCATTCTTTCTGGGCGGCGGGCAGATCGACGGACAGGCAAATATCAACCTCGTCGGCATCGGTGACTACCCCGACACCAAAGTCCGGTTCCCGGGCTCCTTCGGCTCGGCCTATCTCTATTTCCTGGTGCCCCGGGTGATCCTGTTTCGTGAGGAACACACCGCGCGGGTGCTGGTGCCGAAGGTCGACTTCATCAGCGCACCCGGCGTGAGCGAGGAGAACACCTATCGCACCGGCGGACCCCACGCGCTGGTCACCGGACGTTGTGTCTTTGATTTCGACGACGCGGCAAAACGCTTCAAGCTCAAGAGCGTTCATCCCGGACACACCGCAGAAGAGGTGCGCGAACATACCGGCTTCGACTACGACACCCCCGATCATGTTCCCGAGACACCCGCACCCGATGCCCAGACCCTGACTTTGCTACGCGGTGAAGTCGCCGACGCGGTCACCGAACGCTACCCGAGCTTCGCTGCGAAGGTTTTCGGCGCGGCAAACGCGGCCTGAGACAATTCTCCGCGACTAAAAGGCCTTACCCCGCGCTGAAACAGGCCACAGGGTTTCGACCTTGCCGTTCCGGACCCCGACATACCAATCGTGGATATTCGCGGTCGGGTCACAGTGGCCGGGGACCAACAGAAGCTTATCGCCGACGTTCAGGGCGCCAGCCGGGTCGGTGACCACGCCATGCTCATCTGAACAACTGATGTACTCCACATCGTCGCGGCCATGGACAACGGGCAGGCCGCTGTCGACGGACTGGACTTTCAGGCCGGCGTCGACGACCGCCCTGTCGGCTTTCACATGGCTCATGACCTGGGTGAGAATGAAGCAGGCATAGTCCCATTCACCCGCATCAAACCGATGGCCGTCCTGATCCTTGATCCGCCCGTAATCGGCATCCATGAAGGCATAGGAGCCGCACTGCAGCTCGGTGTAGACGCCCGAATTGCTCTCAAAATTATAGGAGCCCGTGCCGCCACCGGTCACGATGTCCGGCGCCAGCCCGGCCGCGCCCAGAGCGCTTACGATCTCTTTGACCTGCGCGATGGCGGCGTCGAGTTTTTCCTTGCGTGCCGCATAGCTGTCGATGTGCTGGGCCGAACCCAGATAGGCTTGAATCCCGCTGAACTTCAGCCCTGAGGCGGCATCGATATCCTTTGCTAGGGAGATCACCTCTGCAGGTGTCGTCACACCGCAACGGTTCTGGCCGCAATCGATCTCAACCAGAACTTCGAGCTGCGTGCCGTGCCGGCTGACGGCCGCGGACAAATCGGCGACGTTGATGGCGTCATCGACACAGACAATGACCCGTGCGCCCAGTTTGGGCAGTTGGGCCAGACGGTCGATTTTCACCGGATCGCAGACCTGGTTGGACACCAGCACGTCCTTGATGCCGCCGCGCACAAAAACTTCAGCCTCCGAAGATTTCTGGCAGCAGACACCGACCGCGCCGCCGATGCGTTCCTGCAACTTCGCAATGTCGACCGACTTGTGCATCTTTCCGTGTACGCGCAGATGCATGCCGTGCGCCTTGGCGTAGTCCCCCATCTTCATGATGTTGCGTTCCAGCGCATCGAGATCGAGCACAAGGCAGGGAGTCTGGATGTCGGCTTCATCCATACCGGGCAACGCCGGGACATCAAAACCAACTTCGAGACCGTCAAGGTTCACTGGGGCGTTCATCCGGATTTTCCGTTCATCTGGTGCGAGGCATGGACGGATGTCGCCAAGAAAACTAGCATCGACGCTGCGAAAATTTTTCGCATCTGGTAATCCCCCCATTCGTTCCCCATGATCTGATCGAAACCCTACCGCAGGCAAACAAACATGTCCTCAAACCAATCCCCCTTTGGCGCACTGGCCGGCCTCAAGGTCGTGGATCTCGCGCGCGTGCTGGGCGGGCCATACTGCACGCAGATCCTCGCTGATCACGGCGCCCATGTGATCAAGGTCGAGCCGCCACAAGGTGATGAAGTACGTGACTGGGGGCCGCCGTTCCACGAAGGCGATGCGTCCTATTTTGTGGGTGTGAACCGGAACAAGCGATCCATCGGCATCGACCTTTCCAAGCAGGAAGGACGCGACGTCTTGATGCGCATGCTTGAAGACGCCGATGTGCTGATCGACAACTACAAGACCGGCACCCTGGAAAAATGGGGCATCGGCTACAAAGACACATTGGCGGAGAAATTTCCGCGCCTGATCCATTGCCGCATTTCGGGCTATGGCGAGGACGGACCGCTTGGCGGCTTTCCCGGATATGACGCCATCGTACAGGCCATGGCGGGCTGGTTTTCGGTCAATGGCGGCGCCGAGAAAGAACCCACACGGGTGGGTATTGCGGCCGTCGATATGGGCACGGGCCTGTATTCCTGCGTCGCGATCCTGATGGGATTGTTCGAACGCGCGAACTCAGGGCGCGGGCAATTCATCGATATGACGCTTTATGACTGCGCGATCTCGATGATGCATCCGCATATTCCGAACTACTATCTTTCAGGCGGCGAGGTGCCGGGTATTCTGGGCAATCAGCATGGCAACATCTCGCCCTATGACAAATTCCCGACCAAGACCGTCGAAGTGTTCATCGGTGCGGGCAACAATCGTGCTTATGGACGTCTGTGCAACGAACTCGGCCGCCCGGAACTGATCGAAGACCCACGGTTCCTGACCAACTCCACCCGGGTCGCAAACAAGGCCGCGTTGCGTGAAGAACTCCTCTCCGCATTTGCGGATGTGGATGGCGAGGAACTGTCCCTGAAACTGCTCGCCGCCGGCATTCCCTGCGGGCCCGTTCTGGACACCGGCCAGGTGATGAACGCGCCCCACACCAAGCACCGCAAGATGGATGCGAAGCTCGACTGGTACGAAGGCGCGGGCACACCGATCAAGTTCAGCCGCACTCCGAGCGAATTGCGGTCCACACCGCCGGCCTTTGGGGCACAGGCCGATGATATTCTGGCCGAGCACGGGTACGGTGAAGACGACATCAAGGCACTTGCCGATACTGGTGCGCTCGTTCGCGAACGCCGCAAACTTTAAGCTCGACTCTGGAAAGAAACACATCATGCGCTTCTCCCAACGCCGCAAAAATTTCCGCGCCATCCTGAACAGTGCTCGCTGCGTACATCCCGGCTCTGTCGCCGACCCGATGACCGCACGCGTAACCCAGGAAGCCGGCTTTGAAGTTGGCATTTTCGCCGGCTCGGTCGCTTCGATGGCAGTACTGGCCGCGCCTGACCTGATTGTTTTGACCCTGTCGGAATTTGCCGATCAGGCCCGCCGTATCGGCCGGGCCTGTGACCTGCCGCTGCTGGTGGATGCCGATCACGGATATGGCAATGCCCTGAATGTGCGACGCACTGTCGAGGAACTGGAAATGGCGGGTGTCGCCGCACTGTCCATTGAGGACACCGTCCTGCCGAACCTCTACGGGTCCGGGGGCAAGGCCAGCCTGATTTCACTCGAGGAAGGTATCGGCAAGATGAAAGCTGCCCTCGATGCGCGCATCGACCCGGATCTGGCCATTGCCGGACGGTCAAGCGCGGCAGGAATCGCTGGCGTGGACGAAGCGATCCGGCGGGCGACCGCCTATCAGGAGGTCGGCGTGGATGCGTTGTTCCTCGTGGGCGTGAAGACACGCGAAGATCTGGAAACCATCGCCAAGGAACTGACCACACCGATCATTCTCGGCAGCGCATCACGTGAAATGATGGATCGTGACTGGCTCGCGTCACTTGGTGTGCGGGTGTGCCTGCAGGGACACAAGGTTCACGCAGCAGCACTGGAAGGTTTCATGCGCGCCCAGACGGCGCTCGCAAACGGCACCCATCCCGACGATCTCGAGAACGTCGCGTCCGGCGACACGATGAAGCGGTTCATGCGGAACGCGGACTATAGCGACTGGACGAACGCGTTTCTTGAAGGCGATTAAGTCCGGGCGGCCACGAATTCCCGCAACCCGTCAAACATCTCCGTATCGTTGATGATGCGCGGCACCTTGTGCTGACCGCCCAGCTGTCCACGGGACTTCATCCAGGCCGCGAAGGTGCCCGGTGGCACCGCGATCGCATCGGGCATTCGCATTCCGAAATCGCCCGATCGATGGGCTTCGTAGTCTTCGTTGGTTTTTGAAAGCGCGGTGTCCACGGTCTTTGCAAAATGTGTCATCCGCGCTTCGGACGGTGGCGCATTCGCAAACTCCACCACGTACAAATGGCCGCCCCGGCTGTCTTCATTGTCAGCATGTATAGCGCCGACCGACCAGTCCGTGATTTCGGCACCAATAGCCGCAGCTCCGTCACGGATAGCGGCCTCAAGCTCACTCGCGATCAGGTGCTCCCCGAAGGCAGACAGCATGTAGCTGGTCCGGCCCGTGATCTTCACACGCAAAGGATCAAGGCTGACAAACTCCACCGTGTCCCCCACGACATAGGACCAAAGACCGGCGCAGGTTGTGAGAACAATCGCGTAGTTGATGCCGGTCTGGACCGTCCCGACCCAGCGACGGGTCGGTCGATCAGCATCCAGTTCCTCGACCGGTACGAATTCATAGAACAAGCCATTGTCGAGCATCAGACGCAGCCCGTCTTCCGGGCCGGCATCCGCCATCCCGATAAAACCCTCGCTTGCCGGATAGACTTCGCGCAGTTCTGCCGGCGTGCCCGCAATAAGGCTTTCAAAACGATGGCGGTAGGGTTTGAAATCAACCCCACCGTGGATCAGCAATTCCAGATTTGGAAAATACTTCGCCAGTTCCGTTCGGGCATCACCGTGCGCCTGAGCGATCTGGTCAAAGAACAGGAGCAGCCAGGACGGGGTCCCACCGAGAAGACGAATATCCTCTCCCTCGATGGCGGCCACCAGGCGTGTCATCTTTTCTTCCCAGTCGGTGATCTGTGTCAGATCGTCCGGCGGAAAGGTACGTCCGCGGAACCACCAGGGCAGGTTTGCCGACATGATTCCCGACAGGTCTCCGCTGCGGATACCCTTGGCTTCCTGAACAAGATCCGTGCTGCCTCCCAGCATGAAGGACTTGCCCCCGAGAACCCGGCTCTCGGGCCTGTTGCTTAGATGATGGCAAATCAGGTCCAGTCCGGCGACGGTGTTCGACGACACCATCTCATGGGTGCAGGGAATATATTTTGTGCGCCCGGTCGTGGTGCCCGAGGTGACAGCGAAGAATGGAACCGCACCGGGCCAGCTGACGCCCCGCAGATCAGGGAAAGATTTCTTCCAGTATTTTTCGTTGAAATCCTCGTAGCGGCGCAAAGGCACGCGCTTCTGATACTCGGTGACGCTGCGGATATTGCTGAAATCATGGTCCCGTCCAAATTCCGTACGCGCTGCCCGACCGACCAGTCCGAGCAACTGGCGCTGCTGGACATCGGCGGGGTCCATACGCGCGAGCTTCCGCAGGCGACGGCGCGCATACAGACGGGCAATAGACGTGGCATTCAGCATTTACGGGCGTAACTCAATCTTGTGGCGGAACTGACGTTTCACCGTCTCAACCAGCAACGGCACCTGAACATACTCACCACGCAACCATAAATCGAACTGGTCGATGAAATTCGCGCTGTTGATCCAACCATCCTGCCCGCCCAACAGCGCAAACCAGTTCGCATCAGGATCGGACATATCAGAGATATGGCGCGACTGTGAACCAAACCGCGTGAGATGCCGTTTATCGGTATCGCCATGTGCGGTCTTCATCACCGTCGTTGAACTGCCGCTGATCGGCACATTGCCAAAAACGTATTTGTCGCCGACCACAGGGATAAAGCTCAACGGATGTCGCAACCCCAAACGGTGCATGTCACCCCAGACACCAAATTCCTGCATACCTTGGGACGCTGCATCGAGAGCCGGCGTCAGGGCAGAGGCAACCCGTGCGGGTTCAGCTGCCGCGATGGCCTCACCGAGCTGTTCATCGAAGCGGCCGCCAATCTCCATGAGCGCACGTTCTTCCTCGCTCCAGAAGTTCGCCGCAAAGGCAAAGCCCGTCAGCTCAAAAGCAAGCGCACCCTGAGAGTCTGCATCGTAATGGCCATCCCAATCCTGCAGAGTTTTGGCAACCGCATCCTGATCAAGGGTAAGTGTCACACCCGATCGCTGAAGCTGACCGAGCAACAGGTCTCGAAGGGCAACGGCAGATGGCAGGTAAACATCGCGTTGCAATGCTTCGAGGTCAGCCACCCCGATTTTGCCATCACCCGAGAGAAGCTCCCGCAACCGGGAGATCCTGTCGTCATTGGAGAAGTGCCAACCCACCGCAACCTCCGCGTTGGCGGGCTTGTTGTTGGCCGATGCCACATAGCCTTCGGGCGGATCAAACGCAGCGGGCAAGTCTGCCGCGGTGACCGGGTTGGCCCAGGCATCCATGCCATTGGGTGAAACCAGCACATCCGAAGGTGGCGTAGTCGGGCGTGCGGGAAGTTTGACAGCCATCACCTGACCGATATGCCCCGCAGCATCGGCGAACACCATATTCTGGCCGGGAACATGAAACCCGTCGAGCGCACGCCGGAACTCAGCAAAGTCATCAGCCTGACTGACACGCAGCATGGAGGTGATTTCATCACTGGGCTGATGCCCCATCCAGCGCAGGGCGATTTCCACCCCTTCCCCGGCAGACGGCACCAGAGGTGCATCAGAGATCACGGGACCATAGGGGGTCTCGCGAATGGTCATCTCGGTGTCGAACCACCACCGCACACCAATTTCCTCGGTGCGGTGGGTGAAATCGCTCTCGGGCAGATCGCTGACATCCACCAGATCGGTCGAAAGCGCCCGCATATTGGTGCCCCCCCATGCGATCTGTTCGTTGCGTCCGAGCGCGATAAAGGGAACGCCGGGAATCATCATGCCCACCGCATGATAGGATGGCGACTTGTAGCCCGCGAGAACCCAGAGGTTGGGCAAAAACACCCCCAGATGCGGATCGCTGGCAATCATGGCCGAACCCGTACCGGTACGTTCACCCGACACCGCGACCGCGTTGGAGCCCGCCTTGGCAAATCCGAGCAAAAGCTCGTGAAAAACAGATTCCTGATCCCGGGCTTCGGCTCCAATACTGGGGATCGAGTCTCCCCCGATATCGGTGATCCGCGCCCACAGCTCGGGCCAATCCGGGCGGTCACGAAGATCCAGCATCCCGAACCAGATCAGCCAGTTCACATCCGTGGACCCCAGACGGCCAATGGCAATCACATCTTCGGCGGTCCAGGTTTCACGTTTGATGCCGAGCACCCTGTGCTCATGAGGAAGGGTTTCAACATTCGCGATATAGTGGTTCACCCCCGACACAAACGAATCCAGCCAGTCCCGCGTGTCAGCCGGCATCATTTCCAGAGTGGCTTCCGCCCCGCGTCCGAAATTCAGGACACGCAGGGACTTGTCGAGGTCACCGGCAAGCGGACCGCCCAATTCCGAGATTCGTCCACGAACAAGGTGTCGGGCCAACTCCATCTGCCCGAGCCGCAGATGTGCGTGCACCATGCCAAGCGTGACCGCCAAATCAGAGTCGGTCTGCGCCTCGACAAACGGCACCTGCTGATCGTTCCAGTAAATCTCGACCGGCGCCGAAACTGGCGCGCCATCAATCGGAAAGGCGGCAAGCCGCTCGGTGGTGGTCAAAGGCTCGGGCAAGGGGGTGAGAACTGCACAACCAGCGAGAACAGTCCCCATGGCTGTGCCTGCCAGCAAACGGGCTAACCGCATGAACAGAACTCCAAAATCTTGAGGGGAAGATGAAACACCCGTGCGTCAGGAAGGGTCAGAAACATTACGCTGGACGGGAAATGGGAAGTGACGTCATGAATTTCCAGTGTTCTGGGACAGACAGAGTCTCGAACGCCAGCCTATAATGCCGTGGTCATACGGAATCCTTACGCGCCTTCGGAGTCGCCAGATCATGCCGACCCTGGAAACGATCCCGGTCGAAACATTCGTACTGATCGCACTCGCCTTTTTCGGCGGCGGTCTGAGCAAGGGTATTGTGGGGATTGGATTGCCTCTGGTCTCACTGCCTTTCCTGGCCGTACTGATGCCACCGCTCCAGGCGATCGCGATGCTTGCGATCCCG
>ERZ807291.360-NODE-360-length-76503-cov-22.210064_pt1 | contig 76503 bp, 4 predicted proteins | sample MGYA00521257_ERZ807291 | MGnify/ENA primary metagenome ERZ807291 (study PRJEB31413, sample SAMN03169783) | marine metagenome | biome: Marine; feature: Water; material: Subsurface seawater | place: North Sea | collected 2011-04-28 | depth 1 m m ... | reverse complement strand
GTATTTATATTTGCGCCATTTTGTTGGTAATCACCTGTTACATTTATAGACGCGGCGTCAATTACATTAAAACTAACATCGTTGGCGGAAAGATCTCCATGAACCTTGAGGTTGTTGAGAGATACATCGGTAGTTTCGTCTATGATGCTACCACCGGTAAACAACGCACCATTTTGATAGAGATTTCCATTGAAACTAATGTCACCTGCTACTTCCAATTTGTATCCACTAGGGTCACTTATTCCTATTCCCACATTTCCTTCTACAATTAAACTACCTGAATTATCCAGACTAGTCGTATCGTAGTTTGGTCCCACAGACAGAGCGTAGTAGGTACTGAGTTTGTTTATTTCTACAGGGTTGTAAGTTGTTGTTGTTGTTGTGATTGGAATGGTGTATTCAAGAGTGTATCCAGGAGAGCTCATCCCCCCGTATAAAATTAATTTTGTATTGTTATCCATCGGTGATAAAGCACAGTGCCACAAATTAGGCATTGTTATACTACTACTAATTTCAGTAAATACTTTGGTTGTTACATCCAACACATAAAAATTATTATAATAAGTGCCATTAAAAACACCACCATATAAATAAAATTTATCATCGACCATAGTAAATGACATAACAAATCTTATGGTTGGTGCGCCGGTGGTTGTCGGTTCAGACCACCCGCCATTAATTAGATCATATTCGCAATAATGAATAAGACTACTAGAATTCCCGTAATCGGTGTATGCGATCATAGAGAACTTGTCTTGATAAACACCCACACTTACTGAATACTGTGCTGGTATAGACAACGTACTACCATTGTCTAAAAGCGTCCATGTAGGGGTTGCTGCTGCTAAATCTATTTCGTATAAATCTTTTTGAGCTGAGTTAGAGTATCCTCCAAAAGTCACTAGTTTAGATCCATACAATGCTGCTCTCGGGTCACGCCTAGCACTGATTGACCCGCTTGTGGTTACCACGCTCCATACTGGTGTTGCAGGAGAAAGGTCTAATTTATGCAATGTGTTATTATTCGACGACAGGTTCCATCCGGCAAAAGTATATATAGCGTTATTATAGAAAACAGTCGTATGTTGGAAGAATATCGCCGGGGTTACACCAGTAGTAGATAATTGTGCCCAACTATTGGTTGACAGGGTATATTCCCATACATGATTTGTCCCATTGCCCGAATTATTTTGTTTCCCACCAGCAAAATACAATTTATCATTTCCATCTGATACCGATTGTGAAAACAGTGTATAAAACGGCATATTGGTCGGATTTTTATCTACCCATCCACCACTATTTGTAACAGTAGTAGTAGTAGTCGTGTTTGTGATGCTGGCGGTTAATGTTCCTGGTTCCCATAATTTGTCAGTATTGTTCCATATTAACCCGGAACCTTGATTTGTAGAGATTGAGTTGAATGACACATCACTAAGGTCGCTGATAGAAGTAGCGCTTAGGTCGGTGAGACCACCACCACTGCTAGCAACCGCCCCCGCTTCCCACACACTATCCGTAGAATTCCATACTAAGGCTTGTCCGTCTGTGGCTGTGATGGAGTTGAACGATACATCGCTAAGGTCGTTGATAGAACTTGGTTCTTCATCCTTGTTACCATATATTTCTAATTCATTAAACGATAAATAATTATTTCCTACCGTTTTATGAAATACAAATCTAATAAATGTATACGGTGTGGTTGTACTTGCAAAATTGGTAGTTACCATTTCACTAGCAGTATACGAGGTTTTTGTAAAAGAATGATATTCCGTCCAATTTGTCCCATCGTTTCCTACAAAAACCTTTAACTCTCCTGGAGACATGGTTAAACTATTCGCCCTAGCGTATATTACAAATTTTGTAAAATAAACTGGTGAATTATACTCTTGTTGGATCCACATACCGGCGTAACTATTCGTGGATGCTGTGCTACCACTATAAGTATTATTTGTTCCTTGGAATACATCACTACTATGTGCTGTTCCAGAAACAGCTACGTTTGTGTCAAATAAATTTGTCAGATTATATGTCTGATATATTTCCCCATCCTCTGTTGTTGACTTTACATCTGAAGAACTATGAGATACTTTTATTTCAGTGGAACTTCGTTGAACGCCTCCACTACTAGCAACAGTCCCCGCTTCCCACACACTATCCGTAGAATTCCATACGAGTGCTTGTCCGTTGGTGGTGCTGATGGGATTAAATGACACATCACTAAGGTCGCTGATAGAAGTAGCACTTAGGTCTGTGAGACCGCCACCTCCGCCACTTGCCGATATTGTAGTTCCAGTAATCGTAATATTAGTGCCGGCTGTTAATGTATCCTGTTTCGCATCTAAAGCAGTTTTAATTTGTGCTGACGTGGATGGATTCGTATTATTACTACTAGGAGCATTAAACGTTAAGGTTGCTTGTTTTGCGTCTATTTGCGTTTGTAGACTACCTAATGTATTTGTTACATTTGTAGCGAAATTACCGGAATTGTCAAGAGCAGACGCTAATTCACTTAATGTGTCTAATGCTCCTGGTGCTCCATTTACTAGATTAGAAACCGCGGTTGATACAAATTGTGTGGTTGCTAATTGAGTAGTATTATCTCCTGCTGATTGTGTTATTCCAGTTGCTGTTATGGAACCATCTTTTAATAATACTCCATCAATAGTAACTCCTGATGTGTTTGTTTTTTCGCTGATATTATCCGTTGATAATGTTCCGTCAATTGATATATCACCACCATCACCAGTTAATAAAATGGTAGCACTATTACTACTGTTTTTAACTTCTAAATCTCTGAAATTACCTTGTCTTGAAGCGGAAATGAAATTTGTTCCACCAACACTGTAATTTTGAGCAGTAACCGTATGTGCTGTAACAATATTGTCTTTTAATAATACTCCATCAATAGTAACTCCTGACGTGTCTGTTTTTTCGTTGATATTATCTGTTGATAATGTTCCGTCAATTGATATATCACCGCCATCACCAGTTAATAAAATGGTAGCACTATTACTACTGTTTTTAACTTCTAAATCTCTGAAATTACCTTGTCTTGAAGCGGAAATGAAATTTGTTCCACCAACACTGTAATTTTGAGCAGTAACCGTATGTGCTGTAACGGTATTATCTTTCAATAAAACACTATCTATAGTAACACCAGAAGTGTCTGTATTTTCATTAATCGTATCAACTTTTAATGTTGAATTACAACTTATGTCGCCCTCTACCCATAAATTATTCATCGATACATCTACAGTTGAGGTTATATTTGCTTGTGTTCTATTTGTTCCCACAAAATCAAAAGTATCAACTGCTACATCTGAATCTTTTCCTAATAAATTCTTATTTGCTGTAGCGCTCTTTGTATATTTTACTGTTAAATTTTGAACATCTGTTATAGTTGGTCCGGGAATACTGGCAACTTTTGTCCATATGTTGCCACCAGTTTCAGTTGCCGCCAGCGTCGATCCATCTGCCGAGGACGTAATAACAAGCCAATTTTTCGTCGCACCAATGGAGGTAACTTCTGTCCAGGTCACCCCGCTGTTGCTGGAGGTCCATATGTTGCCAAATCTCACAACCGCCGCCAGCTTCGTCCCGTCTGCCGAAGAAGTGATACCGCGCCAGCTTTTCGTAGAACCAACTGAGGTATCTACTGTCCAGCTCGCACCACTGTTGCTGGATGTCCATATGTTGCCCCCACCTACAGTTGCCACCAGCTTCGTCCCATCTGCTGATGAGGTGATACCTTGCCAAGCTTTTATCGCACCAACGGAGGTATCTTCTGTCCAGATCGCACCGCTGTCGCCGGAGGTCCATATGTGGGCACTACTCACAGTAGCCGCTAGCGTCGTCCCGTCGTCAGAGGAGGTGATACCCAACCACGCGTTCGAGCCATCGCCGACGGTAATTTCCGTCCAGGTCGCACCGCTGTTGCTGGAGGTCCATATGTTGCCATTCCACACAATCGCCGCCAGTTTCGTACAGTCTGATGAGGAGGCGATACCCATCCATCGTACCGAACCATTGCCGACAGTATTTTCTGTCCAAGTTGCTCCACTATCAGTAGAGGTCCATATATTGCCATAATACACAACCGCCACCAGCATTGTCCCATCTGCCGATGAGGTAATACCCCGCCAATTTTTCGTCACACCAACGGAGGTCCAGGTCGCGCCGCTGTTGCTGGAGGTCCATATGTTGCCATCATACACAGCCGCCAACTTTGTCCCGTCTGCTGATGAAGTAATACCCTTCCAATTTTTTGTCGCCCCAACGGAGGTATCTTCTGTCCAATCATGACCAACAACACCAAATCCTAATTTTACTTTATCATTTTCAACACTAATAGAATTAGGTGTAATAACAGTTCCTTCGTTTGTCAAAACAAAATCATCTTTATCATATGTTGCTACATCTTTTATTCCTTCTGTAAAATTCAATAATATATTACCCGATGACATTTCAGGTATAGTCATTGTTGGTTTCAAATTTATTAATGTAGTAGACGGTTCCCATGTTTGATTGGTTGTGTTCCAAGTAAGTGTTTGATTATCTGAAATATCAATTGAGTTGAAACTAACATCGCTAAGGTCAGTAATAGATATGCTTTGTGTATTGATGTATTGTTTCTCTATGGGTACGGCGTTCCAAGTTCCGCTGGTTACAGTTCCTACCGATGTAATAGTTGTAATATTGCTAGATTTAACATATATTTTATTTCCCATATACGCATGATTTTGACATTGATAATAAAGTATTTCTGGTGTATTATGCGTAACTTGTATTTCTACATATGCACTACTCTGACCAGCAGAACCAGATGTTGTTACGCCGGTACTATATTGTGATGTTTTGTTTTCATCTAAATAAAAAAGAATAGGATGTGAAGAATTGGTAGAATCACTTTGAACGAAACGATATGTCTTGCCAGGAGTCAAATGAATAAAAGGCGTTTCAATATTGTTTATAAAGTATCCGCTTGAACTACCACCATTATTCGCAGCGTTAGATGTCTTGGAATCAACCAATACATTGAATAAATCCGTCTGAGTACCTTCAACTTTGGTTTGAATTGAATTAATATCAACTGTTTCGCCAGAAATCTCCAAGTTATCTATGATGGCGGTAGTAGCAAATAATTTAATAGACCGAGATGTCCCACTAACATCTAATGCGTACTGTGGTGTATCTGTTAATATACCAATTTTACCGCCTATAACTACATTGGACCCATCTATTATACCGCCTATATTTCCAGAGTTTAAGTAAAATGTATTAAAACTCATTGGAATATTGTATATAATTTATCTCCATTATAAAATTAGTAAAATAACATTTTCTATAAATTATAAATGTTATTTTTCAAGTTTAGTTTATGTAGTTTATATTTACATTTTTATAAACATCTCTCCCTTCTATATTTTGAAATATAAGAAAGGGAGAGATGTTTATTTTCAAACTGTTATTAATAATTAATAATTAATTATTAATTATTTTTTGTATTTTATGATGTGTTTATTTATTATCATTATGATTATATGCCTAAATGACCTTTTATTAAATCAAGTTGATGTTCCAATTCTTCAACGCGCGCCTTTAATTCACCGTTTTCACGTTTCAAGTCGGTAACGTCATTTGTAATGGTTTCTTGATGATTGTCCAATGTTAATATTGCTCCATGATGAAGCGTAAACAACTGTTCTTTGTCCAATGCCAAAAAGTTATCAACTTTATGACCATACACAAATATATCTTCGTAAATCTTGTTAAATACAAATGATTTCGAGTCGTTTTTACAATTGGAAACATCCTTCATAATTTCACTGTTTTTCCGATCAGATACGTAAAATCTCACCGTTGTATTTTCTTTAAATGTAATATTTGCGTCGTGAATGGTTAATTTCCACTTTTTATTTACCTTGCTCCATGAAATATGTTCGGTTGCTTTAAATATGTCGGGAACAAATTCAGTTTGTTTGGTTACTACATCTGGACATATTTGTTGTACTTCTTGTGCAATAAATCCATATACTTCGCGTCCACCATGTTTAATATGGTCTACAAACCCGTAACGCTTTGGACGAAGTTGTTTTACCAATTCCATACAATCATCTGGTATCAAATCTACGATATTTTGCTTGATACGCATATCCGAAGAAGCAAAGAAACTTGTTCCACTCCATATTCCCTTTGAAGCATATATCGATATTTGAGCATCAGTTTGTTGTTGTTTTAACGCAACACCACTTTGGTCCAAATAACCAATGTTGGATATATTTGATGTAGTGTAACTATCTACTGTCAATGGATAAGCAGGGCTATTTGTTCCTATACCAATATAACCACTCGACCCTTCATCGTACAATAATTGCGTTTCTGTAAAGTGATTTCCATCCCATTTCACCAATTTACCAGTTGTTATAGCAGCAGTACTTACATCGTTTAAGTCATTGAATTGTCTTGGAACACCATTGCTTAAATCAATTAAGTCCGTAATTAAATCACCTACTGTATTACCACTTAAACCAGTTACATAATCTTCCAATTCCTTTAAGGTATCTAATGCTGGACCAGCACCTCCTATTACAGCAGATATATCATTGTAAATACGCTGATGAAGAACACTGCTTAAATCAGCCATATCATTAATGGTTTCCTGACTTAAATCGTATATTTCTGTGGAAAGGGTGCTAAATACCAGCGATGACAAATCGGATATAATTTCTGTAGTATCGTTACTTAAATCTGATATTTCAGCAGAAAGAGCGATAGTGTAATTTGATATATCGGTTACTTGCGAATTCAATGTAACAATGTTGGCAGAGTTATCGTTTGGTAGCGTAGACACAAGCCATGAACTACTTGTACTATTGTAACTTAAAAAGTGTTCATTCGCAAGAGAAGTCGTATTTACATCATACAAATCGTTCAAGTAAACATGAGACCAGTATAAGGTTCCGGTGTTGTTTGCTCTCAAGAACTGATTTGTGTTTCCATATGCGTTGGGATAAGTTGCTGTTCCAACACTTAATTGGTCAGTTGTTACAGTTCCTGCTACATGTATGTCCTTAATCTTACGTGAGGTGCTACCAATATCTCTGGTGTTTGTGACATCTGGTAATAAGTCACCGTTGAAACTAATGTCACCGATAGTTGGTTCAATATTAGTGAATTGGGTTCCATTGTATTGTATCATATGACCACTAGTCAATGTTGTTGAATTCAAACTTATATCGGAAAGGTCGGTTAACTCTTCATTTCTTATATTGGTTAATCCAAGTCCGTTGTAATAGAATGAGCCTAATGTAAATCCATCCGTAGTGACAAGATTGTTACTACCATCAACCGATTTGGTGTACGTAAATTTCAACTTGTCTAAGTCAATAGGCACATCTACAGCAGAAGATGATGAAGATGAAGAAGAACTATTTGATGCAATGTAATCTGCTTCAGTAATACCCAACATCTGCATTTCCAATATACCTAAACTTCCAGTAGCTGCTTGTTCAAATGTAGATTCAGTTACAAAACGAAAATACCTGGCTGTTCTTGGAACGATGTCTTCATTACGAATATCACTATATACAGAACGATACTCATTCGCAACATCATCATAATAGGCACTAATTTGTCCTGAAATAGGAATTGCGTTAAATGTATGAACCAAAGTCCACGGTCCATTAACATTATCACTACTCAAAAGTTTAGCTTTTTGAGGTCCTTGCCAGGTACCGTAGTCTGCTCCAGCATTACGAGCCCACAATCGGTATTCGTATAATACTACATTTTGTCCAATATCAACCTGTAACCATTCGCCATTTACAGTCTGGTTGGTATTATAAGTAGTTTGCACGCTACCTTTGTATTCTTCATTTGCCCCATAAACATTTACCGCTCTCCATGCGTCTACAATGTTTCTATCGGTAATAGTATTAAACGCTTTCTCAGGAGTATTAGAGCTATATTGATTTGAAGCCGTATAAGTCTGTCCCGATAATGTTGAATTACTACTAGCCAAATCAAGAACATTCCCTGTATTACCAGCAGCGAGGTCGGTTATTTGAGCTGTAGTTAAAACGTCGCTGAAAAATCTTACATCATCAATATAACCTTCAGTATAATACTGTGTACTATTATGATATGGGTTTCCAGCATGGTTCCAGTATAAATTTCCCCCCCAATTGGTGTCTACTGTAATACAATAGTGATTCCAGTCCGTTAGCGTATATGTTGCGGTTGAATAATTGACGCCATTAATGTATAAATTTTCGATTCTTCCTAGATCATCGTAAAGTGTTAGTGTTGTATTATTAGTTGTCCAAACAGCAACAGTACTTCCATTTGAATTGCGTAAATCTAATATATAACCGCTGCTACCTCCTTTGGATATATGTTTATACCACCAACTGATTGTTTTTACGGTTGTATAACCGGTTTGTTCCCATTTTGTAGAAGCACTTTTTGCTACTGATAATACCTTCGTACTAGAACTAGTATGTCCCGTTTGAGATGTTATTGGCGCTGTAATTACACTTCCAGTATAAGCGTCGTCTTCAAAATCTTCACTGTAAACTTGTGAGGATAAATCTGTTTGCGATGAACCACTTCCTCCACTTCCTCCACTTCCTCCACTTCCTCCACTTCCTCCACTTCCTCCATTGACATCCCCTAAATTCAACACCAAATTATTACTGTTCTCATACACACTTAATATTTCTATACTAGACCCATCATGGACTAGTGAAAAGTCAGATGGGTTGTAGTTAGAAGAATTCGATATATCTCTAGAAAATTCTACTATGATAGCATTAGAACCGTCGAATGTTACATTGCTCATGTGCGGTTTGACCTCATAATTGGTAAAGGAAACGTTACCGCTTCCATCCGTAATCAAGAATGAATTTCTACTACCGTCTGTAGTTGGATAAGTTACATCTCCTAATGTTAAACTGGCACTTGTATTGATATTGGTGTGATTTGCGTTACCTAATTGTATGGTATTGGAAGCAGTTGGATAAGAAGCGTACCCTATACCGACCGCATTGATAATATCAACTGGAAGGTTATTCGTGGAAGAAGAATTGGACGATGAGTTTGAACCAATAATTACGTTTTGATAACCGGTTGACATTGTATTTGATGAATATGCCCCAATAATTACGTTATCGTATCCTGATGTAAGTCCCGTGGCATTCGATGAACCTATTGCTACATTTCTGTTTCCAGAACCAGTTGTTGAACCACCACCACTATCGTTTCCAATAAATACACCGTTGGATTGTGTTTTATTACGAACAACACCAACACCAATCGCAACTCCAGAACTTTGTGAAGTATTTTCACTAGCATTGTATCCAATAATTACAGCATTTGACGCCGTGTGTGAATATCCAGCACGAGTTCCTATTGCTGTATTATTGCTACCGGCACCAATAGAATATAATGATTCAGAACCGATTGCTGTGTTTTTATCCGCACTTTCACTTGTAGTATTATACAATGATCTATAACCAATTGCGGTATTGTATTCCAATCCGCCGTTGGTTGCTTGATCCATGACTTCAAATCCCAAAGCAGTTGTATAATTACCCTTTGATGTTGATGCTCCTATAAAATAACTATTGGCTGTAACAACACAATCGCATAAATCGGTGATTGTCATATTGTATACATGTCCTGACAAATCGCTAAGATTGCTACTGATGTCGGCAACATCATTTGTTGGTACATAATTGGTTCCATCATATTTTAAGAATTCACCAGTTAGAACATTAGCAGCGCTTACATCTGCTAAGTCATCCGTGTTTCGTTCTACTGGAGTTGTCAACAATTCAACCATCACATCATTGTCATCGTAATTATTAAACAAGTTCTCGATATCATTGGTTAGTATTGTATCGCTGTGTAATCTTAAATCCTTCATTGTATATGAACCACCGTCTCCATAAATAGATGTTCCAAACAAAAGTGGATTTGCTGATGTAAATGTAGCATAACTATTAAATTCTATGTAAACAAAATTCCACCCATCCTTATGAAGTAATCCAATAGAATTGTTTGAAGGATCGCCTCCTATGCCTGTTGTTTCATATGGAAGGTTGTCTTGATTTACAAATTTTAATACACCCGTTCCAGCATTAATATCGTTTGCACTTCCATATTCTACATACTGATTGCTTGTTAATTGGGTATGAGACACAACATTTCTACCATCCACAATGTAACCGCCTGTCCAATTTTTAATCCAGAACGACATTGATTTGACATCAATCGATGCACCGTTTTCAGCAGGGACTCGTATAAAATTATCTGATGAATCCCCAATAATGACACATCCTGTATTTCCATCTTCAATCACCTTATTAATTGAACGAACTGACATATTATAGCCACCATTGAAGTTGTCGCTAATATCAGTATTGTTTAAGTATTGATTGACATATGGTAAAAAGTTAAAGCGGGCTACCGTATTGTTTGCCTCTGTATATACATATCCAGTCGAACGCTCGATTAACACTTCCAAATAGTTGCGATTGGTGAAACTTGTTGCGCTAATATCTACAATAGTACTACCGTATGTTTCGCCAGAAGTAACAGGAGACACTACAGCATTGCTAATCGTTTTACTTTGAACGTTTTGAAGTGTTCCCGAATTGTCATAATATTCATTAATGTAAACATTGTATCCAATCGTAAGTGCTCTTGTATTTTTCTGGTTGACACGTATTTTATCAATAGTAATACGTTTGTCCAATAACAAATATTTAGAATTGGCGTTGAAAAACATATTTTGTGAGACATCCTTGATATTGGATTTTGTGAAGTTAAGATTTGGTATAGTGTTGCTTCGACCACCATTGGGTGCTTGTGTTGGAACAAGACTTTCTCCATTCCACATTAGAAATTCACCATATTGAATGTTATTTAAACTAATATCACTCATTGTATTGATTGAATCACCAGGCAATACTGGTTGAGTTCCTGTTCTAGTGTAAGGAATACCTGCGTAAAACATTAACGTGTTATTACTACTAAATCTGCTTGTAAACAAAATATTACCCCATTCATCAAATGCCACAGATTCTACTTGTCCTATATTTGTATTCGTAGGACTGATAGTTGGATAATCACTGCTAGTAAAAGAAGTGGTGTTTTGATTTGGTTCCACCAATTTACCTGCCAATGTAGTTACCGTTCCTAGGTCTGGATCCGAAGCACTTGGCACAACCTTTTTCAACAAATAACCATGCTGACCTGTTCCAAAATATAAGGCATTGCTGTTTACATCGTGATCTTTCACAACATCGCGTATATAAAATACTTCTGCTGTTGAACCTGTTGCGTCTACATTTCCACCATCGTTTACGCCATAATCATATGTTCCAAAATACAACGAATAATTGTTGTAAGACAAATCACCCCCTCCTACAGATGTAAGTTTGGACATTCCATGATTGTGTATTAAATAACCATTTTCGGAATTATCCCATACAATACCCCATGTAAGGGTCGTACCGGGAACCAGTTCATTTGGAGCAATAAATCCACTTTGTGTCATTGTTTCGATGTTGAGCATTTTGATACCATAACTAGTAGAAGATGAACCATAGTATACATTACCACTCGTATCAAATGATATGTAGGTTGGTCCATGCGATTCACCATATCCTGTTATTTCTGTGTTGGATACCACTGTCGTAACATAATTGGTATAAACATTTAATCTCATAAGCGTAGAGTTCGAGACGCCGGAATCGGTTGAATTGTTACCAATGTAAATGTTGTTATCGTAAGGACTGTATTTCATATCTGAAATTAAAAAGAATCGAGATGTACCTACATAACCATCGGCGTGTCCTTGAACAGGACTGCCACCATCTATGGTATCGGTTCCTCCGGCTACTTGTATGTAATCAGTAGTTTCTAAATCGTATCTCCAGATTTGTCTCAAGTCGGTAGAAACAGTATACACATATCGTTTGTTGTTTAACTTTGCATATGTCATAAATTTTATACCATGTGTTAAATCAGAAATAATATCAGTGTACCCTATACCATTGTAAGTATCGTGAAGAGGATTGGGTGTAATGTATATATCGTGATTGTCTACCCATTGTAAGTTACCACTACCATCCGTCTCCAAAACTTGATTTCTACTTCCATCGGCATAAGGAAAACCCAAATTAGTAGGTGCTACAGAAGAACCATTAAAAGAAAGAACACCATTGTCGTTGTAAAGTTTATTGGTTGTTGTAGCACCTGTAAACAGTTGTAATTCTACTCCTCCAGTTGTATCAGTAAATGCTCCGGCAAGATTACTAAATGAATTTCCAGAACCATCTATCAAAGAACCCGTAATCTTTAAGTCACCATTGATTTCAAAGTCAACGGTTGGAGTCGTTGTATTGATACCAATGTTACTATTGGTATGGTCAAACGTCATTAACTGTGAAGAACTGGTGCTTAAAGTATAATTGTCGAAAAAGGTCTTGGTTTGTTCATACCGAACCCCTAATCCATTAAACATAGACCCATTGGATTCATCGCGATCGGTCAAAAACATTTGTGCCGGTGCTGTTCCAGACACGGGTCTAGACTGTATCATTAAACTTGCTCCAGAACTGTCGGTGGCGCGTAGTTGTAAGGTAGATGTTGGGGTAGATATTCCAATCCCAACCTTTTGACTAGCATTCACTGTATACAAATAGGAACCAGTATCTTCCCATGGTAAATCATCTATGGTTTGATACACTTGTGATGATAAATCACTAATATCCCTCAGAACTTCACTGCTTAAATCCAATATTTCTGTGGAAAGTAAGTTGTTTATTGTAACAAAACTGGCGTCAATGATATTAAACACTGCTGTATTTTCACTTACATCGATTGATATGGTCTCAAACACCAATGATGACAAATCACTGATATCCTTAACTGTTTCACTACTTAGGTCTATAATCTCGCGTGATAATTCCATAGAAGTATATCCTGACAAATCGATGATATCCCTTACTACTTGACTACTGAGGTCACTGATTTCACGTGATAATTCCATAGAAGTGTATCCCGATAGATCCGTAATCTGTCTGGTTAATTCTGTGGAAGTGTATCCCGATAGATCCGTAATCTGTCTGGTTAATTCTGTGGAAGCATAAGAGGACAAATCCAATACATCCACGCTAATTGCATGAAACGCAATGGACGATAAGTCACTAATATCTCTAACCGTTTCGCTGCTTAGATCACTAATTTCACGCGACAATTCACTTGATGTGTAACTAGAAAGGTCACTGACAATTCGAGACAATTCACTTGATGTGTAACTAGAAAGGTCGCTAATCTCGCGCGATAATTCACTGGATGTGTAACCGGAAAGATCGCTTGTCTCTAAACTTATTGTTCCAAATACCAATGAAGAAAGGTCGGAAATATCACTCATCGTTTCACTGCTTAAGTCCGATATTTCACGCGACAATTCACTGGATGTATAAGACGATAAATCACTTATATTGGTATCCAACGAAGTTTCTACTGAAATAGCACGGGTAATCTCATTCCTTAGATTAGCTGAAATATCTACAATATTGTTGATGATAGTAGCCAAATTAAAGGATGGATCATTTGGATCACCTAATACATCAGCAATTTCCTTTAACGTATCCAACGTTTCAGGGGCACCTGCCAATATATTTGAAATGTCAACCCGTATTCTTGTAAATACGGCAGCAGACAAGTCAGCAATATCCCTAACAGTTTCACTGCTTATATCACTGATTTCACGCGATAATTCACTAGACGTATAGGATGATAAATCCACAATATTAACGGACGTTTCACTGCTTAAGTCCGCTATTTCTACACTGATGGTATTAAACACAACAGACGAATGGTCGGCAACTTCACGCGATAATTCAGCAGAAGTGTATGACGACAAGTCACTGATTTCATAGGAAGTCAACACTTGAACTAAACTTATTTCATGTGAAGTATCACTACTTAAGTCACTAATTTCAATACTTAAGGTCTGAAAAGTCAATGAAGATAGGTCGGCAACTTCACGCGATAATTCGGACGAGGTATAACTGCTCAAGTCGCTGATTTCATAGGAAGTCAATACTTGAACTAAACTTATTTCATGTGAAGTATCACTGCTTAAGTCACTAATTTCAATACTTAATGTATGGAAAGTCAATGAAGATAGGTCGGCAATATTGCTAACAGTTTCACTGCTCAAATCACTAATTTCTCTAGACAATTCACTTGAAGTATACGACGATACATCAGTGATTACTGCATCGATTTCACGTGATGTATCACTACTTAAATCACTTATTTCAGTGCTTAATGTGTGGAACATCAACGAAGATAAGTCGGCAATATTGCTAACAGTTTCACTGCTCAAATCACTGATTTCTCTAGACAATTCGTTAGACGTATAAGATGATAAATCGGTTACTTGACGCGTTAATTCTGTAGATGTATAACTGCTTAAATCAATTATTTGCCTGGTTAATTCGGTTGACGTGTAATTCGATAAATCCGTTAATTCGGAATCTATACGGTTAATCGACAGGTCAATTATTGTAGTTTCATTGGAACGTATAGCAATTTCAGTATACACCTCATAAGACACATCATCAATATATTCATACGCATTAGACGACAAATCAGCAAAGCCAGAATGTAGTTCAGAAGACAAGTCTGTGAATTTCTGAAATGCAACGCCACCGTCCATAAAAGCAGTCATAAATACATCTGATAAATCGCTAATATCCCTCAACGTTTCGCTGCTTAAATCGCTAATTTCCCGTGATAATTCAGTGGAAGTGTACGACGACAAATCACTAATTTCAAATGAAGTCAATGATTTAACACTGCTAATTTCAGTTGAAATTTCGTGGGTTGTTTCGCTGCTGAGATCAGAAATCTCACTCGTAATGACATTGAATACCAAAGTAGAAAGGTCAGTCACAGTGGAAACAGTAGAAGATATACTAGTAGATGTTTCAGCGCTTATCTCCGCTATTTCACGTGATAATTCGGTGGAATTGTACCCACTTAGGTCATTGATTTCACGTGATAATTCGGTAGAAGTGTACCCGCTTAGGTCATTGATTTCACGCGATAATTCGGTGGAAGTGTATCCGCTTAGGTCATTGATTTCCCGCGATAATTCAGTGGAAGTGTATCCGCTTAGGTCATTGATTTCACGCGATAATTCGGTGGAAGTGTACCCACTTAGGTCATTGATTTCACGCGATAATTCGGTGGAATTGTACCCGCTTAGGTCACTGATTTCACGCGATAATTCGGTAGAATTGTACCCACTTAGGTCATTGATTTCACGCGATAATTCTGTGGAAGTGTACCCGCTTAGGTCATTGATTTCACGCGATAATTCTGTGGAAGTGTATGACGACAAATCACTAATTTCAAATGAAGTCAATGATTTAACACTGCTAATTTCAGTTGAAATCTCGTAGGTTGTTTCACTACTCAAATCGGAAATCTCTGTAGCAACTGTACTAAATACCAGAGAAGACAGGTCAGACAGTTCTTGAGATGTATTGCTATTGTTTGTTTCAATGGTAGTAGAAAGTGTATTATAATGAGACGTTTCTCTCCCTGATAAGTCAGAAACATTTGAAATCAATCCTGTTACTGTATTTCCACTTAAACCAGTTACAAATACTTCTAATTCTCGAAGTGTATCCAATGATTCACCCGCACCTCCTATGACTGCTGATATATCGTTGTATATTCGGTCGTGTAATGAACTGCTTAAATCATTTATATCGTTAACTACATTAACACTTAAATCTTGTAGGTCGGTTGCTATGGTTGTAAATACATAATTCGATAAATCACGAATGTCTTCAGATACATCAGTGCTTAGACTAGCAATATCTCCTATGATAGAAGTAAATACTATCGATGACAAATCACTGATGTCTCGTAATACGTTAACACTTAAATCTTGTACATCAGTTGCTATGGTTGTAAACACGTAATTTGATAAATCTGTGATATCATCCGAAACACTTGTGCTTAATGTTGCCAAATCTCCTGCTATGGTTGTAAACACGTAACTTGATAAATCTGTGATATCATCAGAAACACTTGTGCTTAATGTTGCCAAATCGCCTCCTATGGTTGTAAATACGACCGTAGAAAGGTCTGAAATGTCAATCGCTGTTTCGCTCTTTAACTCACTGATTTCCCGCGATAATTCAGTGGAAGTGTATCCTGATAAGTCGCTTATGTTCGTACTAATGCTACTACTGATAATACTGGTGGTATCATTCGATAAATCAACTATGGTAGAAGAAATAGAATTATTTAAAGCATTTAAACTTGCATCAATAGACGCTTCTATTTTAATAGACTGCGGACTGTCGGTTGGATCAGATGACAATACAATGTGATTTCCGGCAATAAATTTTAAACTTTCTTCTCCAGATGGCACCAATGAAGAACCACTTACACTACCACCATCGGCAGCAAAGTCCAATTGCTTCCAATGACTTCCCAATCCAATGGTTGTTTCTCCAGACGCATCGCTTTGAACCGTAAATCCACTATCTTTATCAAAAGTCAAGTGGTGAATATTTGAATGAGTTACATCATTTAGTTCTCCTAATTTGGTTCCCTTAACTTGCAAAGCAGTCTTAATAATAATTTCACCACTGTTGTTGATGATATCAATACCGCTTCCATCGGTCAATGTTGCTTTTTGTAGTGTTCCGTCGCTTTTACCAATCAATAACTGTCCCGCCGTAAATCCCGTGGTGGTCGATTCAATAGATTGAGTATTCAATGTTATGCTGTTGTTTAATACGCTACTTAAATCTCGAATTTCAATAGAGGTTTCATTTGACAAATCCGATATTTCAGTTGATAATTCAGCACTTAAACTCGCAACTTCTCTTGAGAGTTCAGAAGAAGTGTATCCCGACAAATCACTAATACCCGTGCTTACACTTGTACTAACACTTGTATCAATGTTAGTGCTAAGAGTAGTAATCGTGCTAAACGTTACAGAAGAAAGGTCGCTTATTTCTAAACTAGTACTTGTTATTTGACGACTTAACTCACTCGATGTATACGATGACAAATCGGTCACTTCAGTAGATACACTTTCTATTTCAGTGATTACATCTGCTACCTCTCTTGAGAGTTCAGAAGAAGTGTAACCCGACAAATCACTAATGTTAGAACTTAATGTGCTAAACGTTAATGATGACAAGTCATTGATATCCGACGAAAATGAACCGTCAATGTTAGCCACTTCAGTGGAAAGTGTGTTGTAATGAGAAGTTTCTCTCCCTGATAAGTCTACAACAGTTGAAACAAGGGATGTTACTGTGTTTCCACTTAAACTAGTCACAAACAACTCAAGTTCACGCAAAGTATCCAATGATTCACCTGCTCCTCCAATTACATCAGATATATCATGATAAATACGCGAATGAAGAAGGTTGCTTAAATCTACAATGTCCCTTACAGTTTCACTACTCAATGTAGATATCTTAGTATCGATAGTAGTTGTTAACGAAAGTGTAATAGCGGAACTAGTGGTAGATATTTCCAATCCAGTAACATTGCTTAAATCACTAATTTCCCGTGATAATTCACTTGAGATGTAACCTGACAAATCAATAATATCACTGGAAGTTTGCGTTTCTTGCGTTTGTATAACAGTGGTTAAACTGGCAACTTCTCTAGAAAGTTCAGAAGAAGTGTAACCCGATAAATCACTAATGTTAGTGCTAATGGATTCATTTAAATTGGTATTAACATCCGTAATCGCACTAAACGTCAAAGAAGACAAATCACTTACTTCTGTTGACACATTGGTTATTTCAGTGGTTAAATCAGCAACCTCGCGCGCCAATTCAGTTGAAGTGTATCCCGATAAATCAACTACTTCTTGAGATACATTTGTTACATTTGTTATGGTTTCATATACAGAATCAATACTTGAACCGTTTACATTGATATCTACCACATCTATTACATTGAAACTTGCATCATTGGCACTAATATCCCCCGATACAATTGCATTTCCAGATACGTGTAATTTTTCTGTAGGAGCAGCTATTCCTATTCCTACATTACCGGTACCTGTTATGATAAGGTGGTCTGATGCTCCATACCCAAATCTCAATTTGTTTTCTATATTGGAACCCTTTCTGTAAATATTCCATGTTGATGCTGATGGAGCAGTAAGTTGAAATCCAACATTGTGAAGCGTGCTCTCAGTTTGATTTCTAATGTAACCGGTCGTACTGCTTAATACGTGTAAAATTGTTTCAGCATTTGGACTAACCCCAATTCCAACATTTCCACTGTTGTAATAAATGTCATTGTTACTAGTAGTCCATTGACTATTAACCAATGATGTTCCATTGACGTTAATACTTTGAACATCCAACACATTGAAACTAGCATCGTTTGCGCTAATATCTCCGGAAAGGATAATATTTACCGCGCTAATATCATTCAATGATAAATCTTGATTTGTTATCGTGTCTATAACTCCGGTATCATCCTCAATATCTGCTGCTAAAAAGATTTGATTTGCGGTAAGAGTATATCCCTTTGCTTGTGCATATTTAATCCAATCAGCAATCTTAAAGTCGGATATACTATCGCTGTTTGATTTTCCCAATGTAGAACGAGCATCGGAAATAGAAGCATCTGATATTCTACTTGAAATCCCACTTGGAATGGTATCCTTTTTAAGTTTTCTTAACCGCAACTGTCCGCTGCTTACTTCGATCTTATGGTCTTCACCCACCCAAATCGAATCGTTAGAAACAAACAAATCTCGTATCTTATACTCCGCGCTACCTATATCATAAGTAGAATCAGCAGATGGAATAATATGATTATTCATATTCCCGCTAGTATCGAATGGAGCACTTGTGGAAACCGTTCCAATTTCCCATACATTATCGGTACTGTTCCATAACAAAGCATCGCCGTCATTAGTATTAATACCATTAAACGATACATCGCTTAAATCGCCAATGCTAATGCTAGATAAATCAATGTATTGTTTTGTAATAACATCCGCATTCCATGTTCCAGCAGTCAATGTTCCAACATTAGTTATTTCACTACCGTTTATACTAATAGCATGAGTGGAACCTTCTCCTGAGGGGTTGGTAATAGATATACCCGTTCCAGAAGAAACGGATTCAACATAGTTTCCTGTAGTGTGACTTCCTAATGTAATAAAGTTATCCAATGAAGAAGTCCCTGTTCCGCCATTAGCAATTGACAATACACCAGTAACCTGTGTGGTTAAATCAACATTTCCAACAAGAGAACTGGTTGGATAGTTGGTAGCATCTGTTAAGTTGAACGATGGCGTAGCATCGGTATCTCCAAGTGAAATACTTACACCACCCAATGAAATGGAACTATTTTCTAACAATGTATTGGTTACGTCTCCGGTAGTCAATGTATCTTGTTTTGTAGCCAATAAAGTAGACGTATCGCCAGATAAATCAGCAATTTCGCGTGACAATTCACTAGACGCATAACCAGACAAGTCGGTAATTTCGCGTGACAATTCACTAGACGCATAACCAGACAAGTCGGTAATTTCGCGTGACAATTCACTAGACACATAACCAGACAAGTCGGTAATTTCGCGTGACAATTCACTACTAATCTCCGCGATTTCACGCGATAATTCAGAGGAAGTATAATTAGATAAATCTACAATTTCAGTAGCAATACTATTGAAAACCAACGAAGAAAGATCGGAAATATCAGTATTAAACCCATCATCCAAATTTTCTACGGTAGTAGATAATGTAGTGTAGTGAGACGTTTCTCGTCCAGAAAGGTCAGCAATCTTTGATACCAAACTAGTTACCGTTGCGTCGCTTAAGTCTGTTACAAACACTTCAAGTTCGCGGAGGGTATCCAATGATTCACCGGCACCGCCAATAACATCGGAAATGTCATGGTAGATACGCGAATGAAGGATATTGCTTAAATCAATAAGATCCCTTACGGTTTCACTGCTTAAGTCAGAGATTTCGGTACTAATAGTTGTATTTAAACTCGATGTTACCGTAGAAGTAGCAACCGATATTTCCAAACCAGTAGAACTGCTTAAATCAGAAATCTCTCTTGATAGTTCGCTTGAAGTGTAAGACGACAAGTCACTAATTTCATAAGACGCCAGTGACTGAACCACACTTATTTCAGTAGAAGTGTCACTCGACAAGTCCAAAATCTCTGTGCTTATTGTGGAAAATACAACGGATGATAATTCAGAGACAGTAGTAGATGTATCTGTTGATATTTCAGTGCTTAGTGTTGCTATTTCACGTGACAATTCGCTGGATGTATATCCACTGAGGTCTGAAACATCCGTGCTTATTGTACTAAATGTCAACGAAGACAAATCAGACAATTCAGTATTAATACCACTGTTTGCGGATTGTATTTGAATGACTAATTCACTTGAAGTATACGAAGATAAGTCGGTAATTTGCCTGGTTAACTCGCTAGACGTGTATGCAGACAAATCACTAACCTCTCTTGACATTTCCAAACCAGTAGAATTGCTTAAATCAGAAATCTCTCTTGATAGTTCACTTGAAGTGTAAGACGACAAGTCACTAATTTCATAAGACGCCAGTGACTGAACCGTGCTTATTTCAATGGAAGTTTCACTTGACAAGTCAGAAATCTCAGTGACAAGAGTGCCAAACATCAATGAAGAAAGATCACTAATCTCTGCCGATGTATCACTACTAATCTCGCTAATTTCCCTTGAAAGTTCGCTTGAAGTGTAAGACGACAAGTCACTAATTTCATAAGACGCCAGTGACTGAACCGTGCTTATTTCAATGGAAGTTTCACTTGACAAGTCAGAAATCTCAGTGACAAGAGTGCCAAACATCAATGAAGAAAGGTCGCTAATCTCCGCCGATGTATCACTGCTAATCTCACTAATTTCTCTTGAAAGTTCACTTGAAGTGTAGGACGACAAGTCACTAATTTCATGCGAAGCCAATGACTGAACCACACTTATTTCAACCGATGTATCGCTACTTAAGTCTGATATTTCAGTGCTTAAGGTAAGGAATGTCAACGAAGAAAGATCACTAATCTCCGCCGATGTATCACTGCTAATCTCGCTGATTTCTCTTGAAAGTTCGCTTGAAGTGTAAGACGACAAGTCGGCAATCTCATAAGAAGTCAATGACTGAACCACACTTATTTCAATGGATGTATCGCTGGACAAGTCAGAAATCTCAGTGCTCAATGAATGAAACACAACAGATGACAAATCGCCAACATCACTATTAAAAGCATTGCTTAAATCCGCAATATCAGCAGAAACACTTGCATAATGAGATGTCTCCCTTCCAGAAAGGTCGGCAACCTTGGACACTAAACTAGTAATAGTTGCATCACTTAGGTCGGTTACAAACAATTCTAGTTCTCGCAATGTATCCAACGATTCACCTGCTCCGCCAATTACATCCGATATGTCATGGTAAATACGTGAATGAAGAATGTTGCTTAAATCAACAATATCCCTTACAGTTTCGCTGCTTAAGTCCGATATTTCAGTGCTGATGGTAGTAGATAGCTCTGCTTTGGTAGCACTAATTTCTACGGATGTATCACTTGATAGATCGGAAATCTCAGTGCTTAAGGTAAGGAATGTCAACGAAGATAGGTCACTAATCTCTGCTGATGTATCGCTACTAATCTCGCTGATTTCTCTTGAAAGTTCGCTTGATGTGTAAGACGACAGGTCGCTAATCTGTTGAGAAGTAACTGATTGCACAACACTTATTTCAATGGATGTATCACTGCTTAAGTCGGAAATCTCAGTGCTTAAGGTAAGAAACGTCAACGACGATAAGTCGCTAATCTCTGCCGATGTATCACTGCTAATCTCACTTATTTCCCTAGAAAGTTCGCTGGAAGTGTAAGACGACAAATCAGTAATTTCATCTGATGTCAATGACTGGACCACACTTATTTCCACAGACGTATCGCTGCTTAAGTCCGATATTTCAGTGCTTAATGTTCTAAAGACAACCGATGATAAATCATCTAAATCACTACCATTTTCGATGCGAAGGGCAGTGATTTCTCTGGTAAGTTCGCTGGAAGTATACGATGATAAGTCACTGATTTCATATGAAGCCAATGATTGAACCACACTTATTTCCATAGACGTATCACTAGACAAGTCAGAAATCTCCGTATTAAGAGTATTAAACATCAACGTAGATAAGTCACTAATTTCATAAGAAGTCAATGACTGAACCGCACTAATTTCTACGGATGTATCACTCGATAGATCGGAAATCTCAGTGCTTAAGGTAAGAAACGTCAACGACGATAAGTCGCTAATCTCTGCCGATGTATCACTGCTAATCTCACTAATTTCTCTGGAAAGTTCGCTGGAAGCATACGATGATAGGTCACTAATTTCATAAGAAGTCAATGACTGAACAACACTTATTTCAATGGACGTATCGCTGCTTAAGTCACTGATTTCACGGGATAATTCATTAGATGTATACGAAGAAAGATCAGTGATCTCCGCCGATGTATCACTACTAATCTCACTAATTTCTCTAGACAACTCGCTAGACGTGTAAGACGACAAGTCGGCAATCTCATAAGAAGTCAATGACTGAACCACACTTATTTCAATGGATGTATCGCTGGACAAGTCAGAAATCTCAGTGCTCAATGAATGAAACACAACAGATGACAAATCGCCAACATCACTATTAAAAGCATTGCTTAAATCCGCAATATCAGCAGAAACACTTGCATAATGAGATGTCTCCCTTCCAGAAAGGTCGGCTATCTTCGATACTAAACTGGTTACCGTTGCGTCGCTTAAATCTGTTACAAACAATTCTAGTTCTCGCAATGTATCCAATGATTCGCCTGCCCCGCCAATTACATCTGAAATGTCGTGGTAGATTCGCGAATGAAGAATATTGCTTAAGTCAACAATATCCCTTACTGTTTCACTGCTCAATGTTGAAATTTCAGTACTAATCGTAGTGGACAGTTCTGCTTTGGTAGCACTTATTTCCACAGATGTATCGCTACTAAGGTCAGAAATCTCTGTGCTTAGTGTTAGAAATGTCAATGACGATAGGTCACTAATCTCTGATGATGTATCGCTACTAATCTCACTAATTTCTCTGGAAAGTTCGCTGGAAGTGTAAGACGACAAGTCAGTAATTTCTTGCGAAGCCAATGACTGAACAACACTTATTTCAATGGACGTATCACTACTTAAGTCTGATATTTCAGTGCTTAATGTAAGGAATGTCAACGAAGAAAGGTCACTAATCTCTGCTGACGTATCACTGCTAATCTCACTAATTTCTCTGGAAAGTTCGCTGGAAGTGTAAGACGACAAGTCAGTAATTTCATCCGATGTCAATGCCTGAACCACGCTTATTTCGGTGGAAACATCGCTGGACAAATCAGAAATCTCAGTGCTCAATGTACTAAATACAACCAATGACAAATCGTTCAAATCAGTTCCTTTTTCAATGCGAAGGGTGCTTATTTCTCTGGTAAGTTCACTTGAAGTGTAACTACTCAAGTCAGTAATTTCATCCGATGTCAATGCCTGAATCACACTTATTTCCAGTGATATATCACTACTTAAATCAGATATTTCGGTGCTTAAGGTAAGAAATGTCAACGAAGAAAGGTCACTAATCTCCGCCGATGTATCGCTACTAATCTCACTAATTTCCCTTGAAAGTTCGCTTGAAGTATAACTACTCAAGTCGCTAATTTCACTGGATGCCAATGATTGTACAATACTTATTTCAATTGAAGTATCGCTGCTTAAGTCTGAAATCTCTGTGCTTAGTGTTAGAAATGTTAATGAAGAAAGGTCACTAATCTCTGCTGATGTATCGCTACTAATCTCACTAATTTCTCTGGAAAGTTCGCTGGAAGTGTAAGACGACAAGTCAGTAATTTCTTGCGAAGCCAATGATTGAACAACACTTATTTCAATTGATGTATCACTGCTTAAGTCCGATATTTCAGTGCTTAAGGTAAGAAATGTCAACGAAGAAAGGTCGCTAATCTCTGCCGACGTATCACTGCTAATCTCACTAATTTCTCTGGAAAGTTCACTTGATGTGTAAGACGACAAATCACTGATTTCACTGGAAGCCAATGACTGAACCACACTTATTTCGAGTGATGTATCGCTGGACAAATCAGAAATCTCAGTGCTTAGTGAATGAAATACAATAGACGATAAATCACCAACATCGCTATTAAAAGCATTACTTAAATCTGCTATGTCACTTGAAAAGCTTGTGTAATGGGTTGTTTCTCTACCAGAAAGGTCTACTATATTGGACACTAAACTAGTAACGGTTGCGTCACTTAAATCAGTAACAAACAATTCTAGTTCTCGCAATGTGTCCAATGATTCTCCCGCACCGCCAATTACGTCTGAAATATCATGGTAGATGCGCGAATGAAGAATGTTGCTTAAATCCACAATATCCCTAAGAGTTTCACTACTCAATGTTGATATTTCAGTGCTAATGGTAGTGGACAATACTGCCTTGACAGCACTGATTTCAATGGACGTATCGCTACTTAAGTCGGAAATCTCAGTGCTTAAGGTAAGAAATGTCAACGAAGAAAGGTCACTAATCTCTGCTGATGTATCGCTACTAATCTCACTTATTTCTCTAGAAAGTTCACTTGATGTGTAAGACGACAAATCACTGATTTCACTGGAAGCTAATGACTGAACCACACTGATCTCAACCGAAGTATCGCTGCTTAAGTCTGAAATCTCAGTGCTTAAAGTAAGAAATGTCAACGAAGATAGGTCACTAATCTCTGCTGATGTATCGCTACTAATCTCACTAATTTCTCTAGAAAGTTCACTGGAAGTGTAAGACGATAAGTCAGTAATTGCGTCCGATGCCAATGACTGAACCACGCTTATTTCAATGGACGTATCGCTGGACAAATCAGAAATCTCAGTGCTTAGTGAGTTAAATACAATCGAAGACAAATCTTCCAATTCACTACCTTTTTCAATGCGAAGGGTGCTGATTTCTCTAGTAAGTTCGCTGGACGTATACGACGACAAGTCACTAATTGCATCCGATGCCAATGACTGAACCACACTTATTTCAATGGACGTATCACTACTTAAGTCAGATATTTCTGTGCTTAAGGTAAGAAATGTCAATGACGATAGGTCACTAATCTCTGCTGACGTATCACTGCTAATCTCACTAATTTCCCTAGAAAGTTCACTTGAAGTGTAACTACTCAAGTCACTAATTTCATGCGAAGCCAATGACTGAACAACACTTATTTCAACAGACGTATCACTGCTTAAGTCAGATATTTCTGTGCTTAAGGTAAGAAATGTCAACGAAGAAAGGTCACTAATCTCTGCTGATGTATCACTGCTAATCTCGCTAATTTCTCGAGAAAGTTCGCTCGAAGTGTAAGACGACAAATCACTAATTTCATGTGAAGCCAATGACTGAACCACACTTATTTCAACAGACGTATCACTACTTAAGTCAGATATTTCTGTGCTTAAGGTAAGAAATGTCAACGAAGATAGGTCACTAATCTCTGCTGATGTATCGCTACTAATCTCGCTTATTTCTCTGGAAAGTTCACTCGATGTGTAAGACGATAAGTCCGTAATTGCATCCGATGCCAATGACTGAACCACACTTATTTCAATGGACGTATCACTACTTAAGTCAGATATTTCTGTGCTTAGAGTATTAAATACGATCGAAGACAAATCTCCAACATCACTATTAAACGCATTGCTTAAATCCGCAATATCACTAGAAAGACTATTATAATGCGTAGTTTCTCTACCGGAAAGGTCAGCTACCTTTGATACTAAACTGGTTACCGTTGCGTCGCTTAAATCTGTAACAAACAATTCTAGTTCTCGCAATGTATCCAATGATTCACCTGCTCCACCAATCACATCTGAAATGTCATGGTAAATACGTGAATGAAGAATATTGCTTAAATCCACAATGTCCCTTACAGTTTCGCTGCTTAATGTTGAAATTTCAGTACTGATTGTAATAGATAGTTCTGCCTTGGTAGTGCTAATTTCCACTGATGTATCACTCGACAAGTCCGAAATCTCTGTGCTTAAGGTAAGGAATGTTAACGAAGAAAGGTCACTAATCTCTGATGATGTATCACTGCTAATCTCGCTAATTTCCCTAGAAAGTTCACTCGATGTGTAAGACGATAAGTCAGTAATTGCGTCCGATGCCAATGACTGAACCACACTGATTTCCACTGATGTATCGCTAGACAAATCAGAAATCTCTGTGCTCAGTGTAAGAAAGGTTAATGATGATAGGTCGCTAATCTCTGCCGATGTATCACTACTAATCTCACTAATTTCTCTTGAAAGTTCGCTTGAAGTATACGATGATAGGTCCGAAATCTCATGTGAAGCAAGAGATTGAACCACGCTGATTTCAACTGATGTATCACTCGATAGATCAGAAATCTCTGTGCTCAGTGTGCTAAATACAACCGAAGACAAATCATCTAAATCACTTCCCTTTTCAATGCGAAGGGTGCTGATTTCTCTAGTAAGTTCACTGGACGTATACGACGACAAGTCACTAATTTCATCCGAAGTCAATGACTGAACCATACTTATTTCCACTGATGTATCACTACTTAAATCCGATATTTCGGTGCTTAGTGTAAGAAACATTAGCGACGATAGGTCACTAATCTCTGCTGATGTATCGCTACTAATCTCACTAATTTCTCTTGAAAGTTCACTTGAAGTGTAGGACGACAAGTCACTAATTTCATGCGAAGCCAATGACTGAACCACACTTATTTCAACCGATGTATCGCTACTTAAGTCTGATATTTCAGTGCTTAAGGTAAGGAATGTCAACGAAGAAAGGTCACTAATCTCTGCTGATGTATCGCTACTAATCTCACTAATTTCTCTTGAAAGTTCACTTGAAGTGTAGGACGACAAGTCACTAATTTCATGTGAAGCCAATGACTGAACCACACTGATTTCCACTGATGTATCGCTGGATAAGTCTGATATTTCAGTGCTTAAGGTAAGAAATGTTAACGAAGAAAGGTCGCTAATCTCTGCTGATGTATCACTGCTAATTTCAGATATTTCTCTGGAAAGTTCACTTGAAGTGTAACTACTCAAGTCACTAATTTCATTTGAAGCCAATGACTGAACCACACTTATTTCAACCGATGTATCGCTAGACAAATCAGAAATCTCAGTGCTGAGTGTATTAAATACTAATGAAGACAAATCGCCAACATCACTATTAAATGAGTCACTTAAATCTTTGATATCAGTAGAAAGACTTGTATAATGAGACGTTTCTCTACCGGAAAGGTCAACTAGTTTTGATACCAAACTTGTTACAGTTGCATCACTTAAATCAGTAACAAACACTTCTAGTTCTCGTAATGTATCCAACGATTCACCTGCTCCACCAATCACATCAGAAATGTCATGGTAAATACGCGAATGAAGAATATTACTTAAATCCACAATATCTCGCACGGTTTCACTGCTCAATGTAGATATTTCAGTACTAATGGTAGTAGAAAGTTCTGCCTTAGTAGCACTAATTTCCACGGATGTATCGCTCGACAAGTCCGAAATCTCTGTACTTAAGGTAAGAAAAGTCAGTGAAGAAAGGTCACTAATCTCTGCTGATGTATCACTGCTAATCTCGCTAATTTCTCTTGAAAGTTCACTTGAAGTATACGATGATAGGTCCGAAATCTCATGTGAAGCAAGAGATTGAACCACACTGATTTCAATAGACGTATCACTGGATAAGTCTGATATTTCCGTACTTAAGGTAAGAAAAGTCAGTGAAGAAAGGTCACTAATCTCTGCTGATGTATCACTGCTAATCTCGCTAATTTCTCTTGAAAGTTCACTTGAAGTATACGATGATAGGTCCGAAATCTCATGTGAAGCAAGAGATTGAACCACACTGATTTCAATAGACGTATCACTGGATAAGTCTGATATTTCCGTACTTAAGGTAAGAAAAGTCAGTGAAGAAAGGTCACTAATCTCTGCTGATGTATCACTGCTAATCTCGCTAATTTCTCTTGAAAGTTCACTTGAAGTGTATGATGACAAGTCACTAATTTCATCTGATGTCAATGACTGAACAACACTTATTTCAACAGACGTATCGCTGCTTAAGTCCGATATTTCAGTGCTTAGTGTAAGAAATGTTAACGAAGAAAGGTCGCTAATCTCTGCTGATGTATCACTGCTAATCTCGCTAATTTCTCTTGAAAGTTCACTTGAAGTGTATGATGACAAGTCACTAATTTCATCTGATGTCAACGACTGAACAACACTGATTTCAATAGACGTATCACTGCTTAAGTCTGATATTTCTGTGCTTAAGGTAAGGAATGTCAACGAAGAAAGGTCGCTAATCTCTGCTGATGTATCACTGCTAATCTCGCTAATTTCTCTTGAAAGTTCACTTGAAGTGTAAGACGACAAATCACTAATTTCATGCGAAGCCAATGACTGAACAACACTTATTTCAATAGACGTATCACTGCTTAAGTCTGATATTTCCGTGCTTAAGGTAAGGAATGTCAACGAAGAAAGGTCACTAATCTCTGCTGATGTATCACTGCTAATCTCACTAATTTCTCTTGAAAGTTCACTTGAAGTGTATGATGACAAGTCACTAATTTCATGCGAAACCAATGACTGAACCACGCTTATTTCTACGGATGTATCACTAGAAAGGTCACTTATTTCAGTACTTAACGTGTTAAATACAACTGAAGACAAATCACCAACATCGCTATTAAATGAATCACTTAAATCTTTGATATCTGTAGAAAGACTGGTATAATGCGTAGTTTCTCTTCCAGAAAGATCTGCAATCTTGGATACTAAACTGGTTACCGTTGCGTCGCTTAAATCTGTAACAAATACTTCTAATTCTCGCAATGTATCCAATGATTCACCTGCCCCACCAATCACATCAGATATGTCATGGTAGATACGTGAATGAAGAATATTGCTTAAATCCACAATGTCCCTTACTGTTTCACTACTCAATGTTGATATTTCAGTACTAATAGTAGTAGACAGTGTTGCTTTGGTAGCGCTAATTTCCACGGATGTATCACTCGACAAGTCCGAAATCTCTGTGCTTAAGGTAAGGAATGTTAACGAAGAAAGGTCACTAATCTCTGCTGATGTATCACTGCTAATCTCACTAATTTCTCTTGAAAGTTCACTTGAAGTGTATGATGACAAGTCACTAATTTCATGCGAAGTCAACGACTGTACAACACTTATTTCAATTGAAGTATCACTACTTAAGTCAGATATCTCTGTGCTTAAGGTAAGAAATGTCAATGACGATAGGTCACTAATCTCTGCTGATGTATCACTACTAATCTCACTAATTTCTCTTGAAAGTTCACTTGAAGTGTATGACGACAAATCACTAATTTCGCGCGAAGCTAATGACTGAACCACACTTATTTCAATTGAAGTATCGCTACTTAAGTCTGATATTTCTGTGCTTAGTGTGTTAAATACAATAGAAGACAAATCCTCTAAATCACTTCCCTTTTCAATGCGAAGGGTGTTGATTTCTCTAGTAAGTTCGCTGGACGTATACGACGACAAATCACTAATTTCATGCGACGCCAATGACTGAACCACACTTATTTCTATGGATGTATCACTACTTAAGTCGGATATTTCGGTGCTCAGTGTAAGAAATGTTAATGACGATAGGTCACTAATTTCTGATGATGTATCACTGCTAATCTCGCTAATTTCTCGAGAAAGTTCGCTCGAAGTGTAAGACGACAAATCACTAATTTCATGCGACGCCAATGACTGAACCACGCTGATTTCAATAGACGTATCACTGGATAAGTCTGATATTTCCGTACTTAAGGTAAGAAAAGTCAGTGAAGAAAGGTCACTAATCTCTGCTGATGTATCACTGCTAATCTCGCTAATTTCTCGAGAAAGTTCGCTCGAAGTGTAAGACGACAAATCACTAATTTCATGCGACGCCAATGACTGAACAACACTTATTTCTATGGATGTATCACTGCTTAAGTCAGATATTTCTGTGCTTAAGGTAAGGAATGTCAACGAAGAAAGGTCGCTAATCTCTGCTGATGTATCACTGCTAATCTCGCTAATTTCTCTTGAAAGTTCACTTGAAGTGTAAGACGACAAATCACTAATTTCATGCGACGCCAATGACCGAACAACACTTATTTCAACAGACGTATCACTGCTTAAGTCTGAAATCTCTGTGCTTAGTGTATTAAATACTAATGAAGACAAATCGCCAACATCGCTGTTAAACGCATCACTTAAATCTTTGATATCAGTGGAAAGACTAGTGTAATGAGACGTTTCTCTACCGGAAAGGTCAACTAGTTTTGATACCAAACTTGTTACAGTTGCATCACTTAAATCAGTAACAAACACTTCGAGTTCTCGCAATGTGTCCAATGATTCTCCTGCTCCACCAATTACATCCGATATATCATGATAGATTCGCGAATGAAGAATGTTGCTTAAATCAACAATATCCCTTACGGTTTCACTACTTAAGGTTGAAATTTCGGTGCTGATGGTAGTAGACAATTCTGCCTTAGTAGCGCTAATTTCCACAGACGTATCGCTGCTTAAGTCCGATATTTCGGTGCTTAAGGTAAGGAATGTCAATGACGATAGGTCACTGATTTCTGCCGATGTATCACTGCTAATTTCACTAATTTCTCTTGAAAGTTCACTTGAAGTGTAAGACGATAGGTCGCTAATCTCTTGAGAAGCCAATGATTGCACAACACTTATTTCAATTGAAGTATCGCTGCTTAAGTCTGATATCTCTGTGCTTAGGGTAAGAAAAGTTAATGATGATAGGTCACTGATTTCTGCTGATGTATCACTGCTAATTTCACTAATTTCTCTTGAAAGTTCACTTGAAGTATAAGATGACAAATCACTAATTTCATCCGAAGTCAATGATTGTACAATACTTATTTCAACAGACGTATCACTGCTTAAGTCCGATATTTCGGTGCTTAAGGTAAGGAATGTCAATGACGATAGGTCACTAATCTCTGCCGATGTATCACTGCTAATTTCACTGATTTCTCTTGAAAGTTCGTTTGAAGTGTAACTACTCAAATCACTGATTTCACTGGATGCCAATGATTGTACAATACTTATTTCAATTGAAGTGTCGCTACTTAAGTCTGAAATCTCTGTGCTTAGTGTTAGAAATGTCAACGAAGATAGGTCACTAATCTCTGCCGATGTATCACTGCTAATTTCACTAATTTCTCTTGAAAGTTCACTTGAAGTGTAAGACGACAAATCGCTAATTTCATCTGATGTCAATGACTGAACCACACTTATTTCTATGGATGTGTCGCTGGACAAGTCAGATATCTCTGTGCTTAGAGTGCTAAATACCAATGATGACAAATCATCAACATCACTATTAAATGAATCACTTAAGTCCTTGATATCAGTGGAAAGACTTGTATAATGCGTAGTTTCTCTTCCAGAAAGATCAGCAATCTTGGATACTAAACTGGTTACGGTTGCGTCACTTAAATCCGTAACAAATACTTCGAGTTCTCGCAATGTATCCAACGATTCACCTGCTCCACCAATAACATCTGAAATGTCGTGGTAAATACGCGAATGAAGAATGTTGCTTAAATCAACAATATCCCTTACTGTTTCGCTACTTAACGTTGAAATTTCAGTGCTGATGGTAGTAGATAGCTCCGCTTTGGTAGCACTAATTTCTACGGATGTATCACTCGATAAGTCGGATATCTCAGTGCTTAAGGTAAGGAATGTCAGCGAAGAAAGGTCACTTATCTCTGCTGATGTATCACTGCTAATTTCACTAATTTCTCTTGAAAGTTCACTTGAAGTGTAAGACGACAAATCACTGATTTCACTGGAAGTCAATGACTGAACCACGCTTATTTCAACCGATGTATCACTGCTTAAGTCTGATATCTCTGTACTTAAGGTAAGAAACGTCAACGAAGAAAGGTCACTTATCTCTGCTGATGTATCACTGCTAATTTCACTAATTTCTCTTGAAAGTTCACTTGAAGTGTAAGATGACAAATCACTTATTTCATCCGAAGTCAAGGATTGTACCGCGCTGATTTCAATTGAAGTATCACTTGACAAATCTGAAATTTCAGTACTTAGGGTGTTAAATACAATAGAAGACAAATCTTCCAATTCACTACCTTTTTCAGTGCGAAGGGTGTTGATTTCACGATTCAGTTCACTTGAAGTGTAACTACTCAAATCACTAATTTCATACGAAGCCAATGATTGAACCACACTTATTTCAATGGATGTATCACTACTTAAGTCAGATATTTCGGTGCTTAGTGTTAGAAATGTCAACGAAGAAAGGTCACTTATCTCTGCCGACGTATCACTACTAATTTCACTAATTTCCCTGGAAAGTTCACTTGAAGTGTAAGACGACAAATCACTGATTTCACTGGAAGTCAATGATTGAACCACACTTATTTCAATTGAAGTGTCGCTACTTAAGTCAGATATTTCGGTGCTTAGTGTTAGAAACGTCAACGAAGAAAGGTCACTTATCTCTGCCGACGTATCACTACTAATTTCACTAATTTCCCTGGAAAGTTCACTTGAAGTGTATGATGATAGATCACTAATTTCTTGAGAAGTCAATGATTGAACCACGCTTATCTCAATGGAGGTATCGCTCGATAAGTCAGATATTTCGGTGCTTAGTGTTAGAAATGTCAACGAAGAAAGGTCACTTATCTCTGCCGACGTATCACTACTAATTTCACTAATTTCTCTTGAAAGTTCACTTGAAGTGTAAGACGACAAATCGCTAATTTCATATGATGTCAATGACTGAACCACACTTATTTCTATGGACGTGTCGCTGGACAAGTCAGATATCTCTGTGCTTAGAGTGCTAAATACAACCGATGACAAATCATCAACATCGCTGTTAAATGAGTTGCTTAAGTCGTTGATATCAGTGGAAAGACTTGTATAATGCGTAGTTTCTCTACCGGAAAGGTCTACTACTTTGGATACTAAACTGGTTACGGTTGCATCACTTAAATCAGTAACAAACACTTCTAGTTCTCGCAATGTATCCAATGATTCACCTGCTCCACCAATAACATCTGAAATGTCATGGTAAATACGCGAATGAAGAATATTACTTAAATCAACAATATCCCTTACGGTTTCACTACTCAACGTTGAAATTTCCGTACTGATTGTAGTAGAAAGTTCTGCCTTAGTAGCACTAATTTCAATGGATGTATCACTCGATAGATCTGAAATCTCAGTGCTTAGTGTTAGAAATGTTAATGACGATAGGTCACTAATCTCTGCCGATGTATCACTGCTAATTTCACTAATTTCTCTGGAAAGTTCGCTTGAAGTGTAACTGCTCAAATCACTGACTTCACTAGATGCCAATGATTGTACAACACTTATTTCAATTGAAGTTTCGCTACTTAAGTCTGAAATCTCTGTGCTTAGGGTAAGGAATGTCAATGACGATAGGTCACTAATTTCTGCCGATGTATCACTGCTAATCTCACTAATTTCCCTGGAAAGTTCGCTTGAAGTGTAACTACTCAAATCACTTATTTCACTGGATGCCAATGACTGAACCGCACTTATCTCAACCGATGTGTCGCTGGACAAGTCGGATATCTCTGTACTTAGGGTGTTAAATACAATAGACGATAAATCTTCCAATTCACTACCTTTTTCAGTGCGAAGTGTGCTAATTTCACGATTCAATTCACTGGAAGTGTAAGATGACAAATCACTGATTTCACTGGAAGCCAATGATTGTACAATACTTATTTCAATTGAAGTATCACTGCTTAAGTCTGAAATCTCTGTGCTTAGGGTAAGAAAAGTTAATGACGATAGGTCGCTAATCTCTGCCGATGTATCACTACTAATCTCACTAATTTCTCTGGAAAGTTCACTCGAAGTATATGATGACAAATCACTGATTTCATCCGAAGTCAATGATTGAACCACACTTATTTCAATTGAAGTATCGCTGCTTAAGTCCGATATTTCGGTGCTTAAGGTAAGAAACATCAATGAAGAAATGTCACTTATCTCCGCGGATGTATCACTGCTAATTTCACTAATTTCTCTGGAAAGTTCGCTTGAAGTGTATGATGACAAATCACTGACTTCACTGGATGCCAATGATTGTACAACACTTATTTCAATTGAAGTATCGCTACTTAAGTCCGATATTTCGGTGCTTAAGGTAAGGAATGTCAATGAAGAAAGGTCGCTAATCTCTGCCGACGTATCACTACTAATTTCACTAATTTCCCTGGAAAGTTCACTTGAAGTATATGATGACAAATCACTGATTTCACTAGAGACCAATGACTGAACCACACTTATTTCAATTGAAGTGTCGCTGGACAAGTCGGATATCTCTGTACTTAGGGTGTTAAATACCAATGATGACAAATCTTCAACATCACTATTAAATGAATCGCTTAAGTCTTTGATATCACTTGAAAGGTTTGTATAATGCAAAGTTTCTCTAGAAGAAAGGTCTACTACCTTCGACACTAAACTGGTTACGGTATCGTCGCTCAAATCTGTAACAAACAATTCTAGTTCTCGTAATGTATCCAATGATTCACCTGCTCCACCAATAACATCTGAAATGTCATGGTAAATACGTGAATGAAGAATATTGCTTAAATCTACAATATCCCTTACGGTTTCGCTACTTAAGGTTGAAATTTCAGTGCTTATTGTAGTAGACAGTTCTGCTTTGGTGGCGCTAATTTCAATGGATGTATCACTCGATAGGTCAGATATCTCTGTACTTAAGGTAAGAAACGTCAATGACGATAGGTCACTAATCTCTGCCGACGTATCACTACTAATTTCACTAATTTCTCTTGAAAGTTCGCTAGAAGTGTAAGACGATAGGTCACTAATCTCTTGAGAAGCCAATGATTGCACAACACTTATTTCAATGGATGTATCACTCGATAGGTCAGAAATCTCTGTGCTTAAAGTAAGGAATGTCAATGACGATAGGTCACTAATCTCTGCCGACGTATCACTACTAATTTCACTAATTTCTCTGGAAAGTTCACTTGAAGTGTAAGATGACAAATCACTAATTTCATACGAAGTCAAGGATTGTACAACACTTATTTCAATTGAAGTATCGCTGGAAAGATCCGATATTTCAGTGCTTAGTGTGCTAAATACAAGAGAAGATAAATCTTCCAATTCACTACCTTTTTCAGTGCGAAGAGTGCTGATTTCACGATTCAGTTCACTTGAAGTGTAACTACTCAAATCACTAATTTCATGCGAAGCCAATGATTGAACCACACTTATTTCTATGGATGTATCACTACTTAAGTCAGATATTTCGGTGCTTAGTGTTAGAAATGTTAATGACGATAGGTCACTAATTTCTGCTGATGTATCACTACTAATTTCACTGATTTCTCTGGAAAGTTCACTTGAAGTGTATGATGATAGATCACTAATCTCTTGAGAAGCCAATGATTGCACAACACTTATTTCAATTGAAGTATCGCTGCTTAAGTCTGATATCTCTGTACTTAGGGTAAGAAAAGTTAATGATGATAGGTCACTAATCTCTGCTGATGTATCACTACTAATTTCACTGATTTCTCTGGAAAGTTCACTTGAAGTGTATGATGACAAATCACTAATTTCATCCGAAGTCAATGATTGTACAATACTTATTTCAATAGATGTATCGCTGCTTAAGTCTGATATCTCTGTGCTTAGTGTTAGAAATGTCAACGAAGAAAGATCACTAATCTCTGCCGATGTATCACTACTAATTTCACTAATTTCTCTAGAAAGTTCACTTGAAGTGTAAGATGACAAATCACTAATTTCATACGAAGTCAATGATTGTACAACACTTATTTCAATTGAAGTATCACTAGACAAGTCAGATATCTCAGTGCTTAGCGTGCTAAATACAACCGATGACAAATCATCAACATCGCTGTTAAACGAGTCGCTTAAGTCGTTGATATCCGTGGAAAGACTTGTATAATGCGTAGTTTCTCTACCAGAAAGGTCTACTACTTTGGATACTAAACTGGTTACGGTCGCATCACTTAAATCAGTAACAAACACTTCTAGTTCTCGCAATGTATCCAATGATTCGCCTGCTCCACCAATAACGTCTGAAATATCGTGGTAAATGCGAGAATGAAGAATATTACTTAAATCCACAATATCCCGCAATGTTTCGCTACTTAAGGTTGAAATTTCAGTGCTGATTGTAGTAGACAGTTCTGCCTTAGTAGCACTAATTTCCACAGACGTATCGCTAGACAGGTCAGAAATTTCAGTGCTTAGGGTAAGAAAAGTTAATGATGATAGATCACTAATCTCTGCTGACGTATCACTACTAATTTCACTGATTTCTCTGGAAAGTTCACTCGAGGCGTAACTACTCAAATCACTGATTTCACTGGATGCCAATGATTGTACAACACTTATTTCAATTGAAGTATCACTGCTTAAGTCTGAAATCTCTGTGCTTAAGGTAAGAAACGTCAATGACGATAGGTCACTAATCTCTGACGACGTATCACTGCTAATCTCACTAATTTCTCTGGAAAGTTCACTTGAAGTGTATGATGACAAATCGCTGATTTCACTGGATGCCAATGATTGTACCACACTTATTTCAATTGAAGTATCACTGCTTAAGTCTGAAATCTCTGTACTTAGTGTGCTAAATACAATAGACGATAAATCTTCCAATTCACTACCTTTTTCAGTGCGAAGTGTGCTAATTTCACGGTTCAATTCGCTGGAAGTGTAACTACTCAAGTCACTGATTTCACTAGATGCCAATGATTGTACAACACTTATTTCAGTTGAAGTATCACTGCTTAAGTCTGAAATCTCTGTGCTTAAGGTAAGGAATGTCAACGAAGAAAGGTCGCTGATTTCTGCTGACGTATCACTACTAATTTCACTAATTTCTCTGGAAAGTTCACTTGAAGTATACGATGACAAATCACTGATTTCACTGGATGCCAATGATTGAACAACACTTATTTCAATTGATGTGTCACTGCTTAAGTCGGATATTTCTGTGCTTAAGGTAAGAAATGTCAACGAAGAAAGATCACTAATCTCTGCTGATGTATCGCTACTAATCTCGCTGATTTCCCTGGAAAGTTCACTTGAAGTGTATGATGATAAATCACTAATTTCACTGGATGCCAATGATTGTACAATACTTATTTCAATTGAAGTATCGCTACTTAAGTCCGATATTTCGGTGCTTAATGTAAGGAATGTAAGAGAAGAAAGGTCGCTAATCTCTGCTGATGTATCGCTGCTAATTTCACTTATTTCTCTGGAAAGTTCACTTGAAGTATACGATGATAGGTCACTAATTTCACTGGATGTTAACGATTGCACCACACTTATTTCAATTGAAGTATCACTGCTTAAGTCTGAAATCTCAGTACTTAGTGTGTTAAATACCAATGATGATAAATCCTCAACATCACTATTAAACGAATCACTTAAATCTTTGATATCCGTAGAAAGATTTGTATAATGAGATGTTTCTCTTCCAGAAAGGTCAGCTATCTTAGATACTAAACTGGTTACGGTTGCATCACTTAAATCAGTAACAAACACTTCTAGTTCTCGCAATGTATCCAATGATTCACCTGCTCCGCCAATTACATCCGATATGTCATGGTAAATACGTGAATGAAGAATGTTGCTTAAATCCACAATATCCCTTACGGTTTCGCTACTTAAGGTTGAAATTTCAGTGATGATGGTAGTAGATAGTTCCGCTTTGGTAGCACTAATTTCAATGGATGTATCGCTCGATAGATCGGAAATCTCTGTGCTTAAGGTAAGGAATGTCAACGAAGAAAGGTCACTAATCTCTGCTGACGTATCACTACTAATTTCACTAATTTCTCTTGAAAGTTCACTTGAAGTGTAAGACGATAAATCACTGATTTCACTGGAAGTCAACGACTGAACCACGCTTATTTCAACCGATGTATCACTGCTTAAGTCGGATATCTCAGTGCTTAAGGTAAGGAATGTCAACGAAGAAAGGTCGCTGATTTCTGCTGACGTATCACTACTAATTTCACTTATTTCTCTGGAAAGTTCACTTGAAGTATATGATGATAGGTCACTAATTTCACTGGAAGTCAATGATTGTACAACACTTATTTCAATAGATGTATCGCTAGACAAGTCAGATATCTCTGTACTTAGTGTGCTAAAGACAACAGAAGATAAATCCTCTAATTCAGTGCCTTTTTCAGTGCGAAGAGTGCTGATTTCTCTGTTAAGTTCACTTGAAGTGTAACTACTCAAATCACTGATTTCACTGGATGCCAATGATTGTACAACACTTATTTCAGTTGAAGTGTCGCTGGACAAATCCGAAATCTCTGTGCTTAGTGTTAAAAATGTCAACGAAGAAAGATCGCTAATTTCCGCCGATGTATCACTACTAATTTCACTAATTTCTCTGGAAAGTTCGCTTGAAGTATAAGACGACAGGTCGCTAATCTCTTGAGAAGCCAATGATTGCACAACACTTATTTCTATGGAAGTATCACTGCTTAAGTCTGAAATTTCCGTGCTTAAGGTAAGAAATGTCAACGAAGAAAGATCGCTAATTTCCGCTGATGTATCGCTACTAATCTCGCTTATTTCTCTGGACAATTCACTAGAAGTGTAAGACGACAAGTCACTAATTTCATCCGAAGTCAATGATTGTACAATACTTATTTCAATTGAAGTATCACTACTTAAGTCTGAAATCTCTGTGCTTAAGGTAAGGAATGTCAACGAAGAAAGATCGCTAATTTCCACCGATGTATCACTACTAATTTCACTAATTTCTCTGGAAAGTTCACTTGAAGTGTATGATGACAAATCACTAATTTCATTGGACGCTAACGACTGAACAACACTTATTTCAATTGAAGTATCACTAGACAAGTCAGATATCTCAGTACTTAGTGTACTAAAGACCAACGATGACAAATCCCCAACATCACTATTAAAGGAGTCACTTAAATCGTTGATATCCGTAGAAAGACTCGTATAATGCGTAGTTTCTCTACCGGAAAGGTCTACTACCTTAGATACTAAACTAGTTACAGTTGCGTCACTTAAATCAGTAACAAACACTTCTAGTTCTCGCAATGTATCCAATGATTCACCTGCTCCACCAATTACATCCGATATGTCATGGTAAATACGCGAATGAAGAATGTTGCTTAAATCCACAATATCTCTTACTGTTTCACTGCTTAAGGTTGAAATTTCCGTGCTAATGGTCGTAGACAGTTCCGCTTTGGTAGCGCTAATTTCCACGGATGTATCACTCGATAGATCGGAAATCTCGGTGCTTAAGGTAAGAAATGTCAACGAAGAAAGGTCGCTAATTTCCGCCGATGTATCACTGCTAATCTCACTGATTTCTCTGGAAAGTTCGCTTGAAGTGTATGATGATAGATCACTGATTTCACTGGAAGTCAATGACTGAACCACACTGATTTCAACCGAAGTATCGCTGCTTAAGTCGGATATCTCAGTGCTTAAGGTAAGAAAGGTTAATGATGATAGGTCACTAATTTCCGCCGATGTATCACTACTAATTTCACTAATTTCTCTGGAAAGTTCACTAGAAGTATAAGACGACAAGTCACTAATTTCATCCGAAGTCAGCGACTGAACAACACTTATTTCAATTGAAGTATCACTGGACAAGTCTGAAATTTCAGTGCTTAGTGTGTTAAACACTATTGATGACAAATCTTCTAAATCACTACCCTTTTCAGTGCGAAGAGTGCTGATTTCTCTGTTAAGTTCGCTTGAAGTGTAACTACTCAAATCACTAATTTCATGCGAAGTCAATGACTGAACCACACTTATTTCAATAGACGTATCGCTGGACAAGTCGGATATTTCTGTGCTTAAGGTAAGGAATGTCAACGAAGAAAGGTCGCTAATTTCCGCCGATGTATCACTGCTAATCTCACTGATTTCTCTGGAAAGTTCGCTTGAAGTGTATGATGATAGGTCACTAATTTCATCCGAAGTCAATGATTGAACAACACTTATTTCGATTGAAGTATCACTCGACAAGTCCGATATCTCAGTGCTTAAGGTAAGGAATGTCAACGAAGAAAGGTCACTAATTTCTGCTGACGTATCACTACTAATTTCACTAATTTCTCTTGAAAGTTCACTTGAAGTGTATGATGACAAATCACTAATTTCATGCGAAGTCAATGACTGAACCACACTTATTTCAATAGACGTATCGCTGGACAAGTCGGATATCTCTGTGCTTAAGGTAAGAAATGTCAACGAAGAAAGGTCACTAATCTCTGCTGACGTATCACTACTAATTTCACTAATTTCTCTTGAAAGTTCGCTTGAAGTGTATGATGACAAATCACTAATTTCATACGAAGTCAATGATTGTACAACACTTATTTCAATTGAAGTATCACTGGACAAATCAGAAATCTCAGTGCTTAGGGTGTTAAATACCAATGATGATAAATCCTCAACATCACTATTAAACGAATCACTTAAATCTTTGATATCCGTAGAAAGATTTGTATAATGAGATGTTTCTCTTCCAGAAAGGTCAGCTATCTTAGATACTAAACTGGTTACGGTTGCATCACTTAAATCAGTAACAAACACTTCTAGTTCTCGTAATGTATCCAATGATTCACCTGCTCCACCAATCACATCCGATATGTCATGGTAAATACGCGAATGAAGAATATTGCTTAAATCAACAATATCCCGCAATGTTTCACTACTTAACGTTGAAATTTCAGTGCTGATGGTAGTAGATAGCTCCGCTTTGGTAGCGCTAATTTCAATGGATGTATCGCTCGATAGATCGGAAATCTCTGTGCTTAAGGTAAGGAATGTCAACGAAGAAAGGTCACTAATCTCTGCTGACGTATCACTACTAATTTCACTTATTTCTCTTGAAAGTTCACTTGAAGTGTAAGACGATAGGTCGATAATCTCTTGAGAAGTCAATGATTGCACCACGCTTATTTCAGTGGATGTATCGCTGGACAAGTCAGATATTTCAGTGCTTAGTGTTAGAAATGTTAATGACGATAAGTCACTAATCTCTGCTGATGTATCACTACTAATTTCACTAATTTCTCTGGACAATTCACTTGAAGTGTAAGACGACAAGTCACTGATTTCACTGGAAGTCAATGATTGTACAACACTTATTTCTATGGATGTATCGCTAGACAAGTCAGATATTTCTGTGCTTAGTGTACTAAATACAATAGACGACAAATCTTCCAATTCACTACCTTTTTCAGTACGAAGTGTGCTAATTTCACGATTCAATTCACTTGAAGTGTAAGACGACAAATCACTAATTTCATAAGATGTCAACGATTGAACCACACTTATTTCAATTGAAGTATCGCTACTTAAGTCTGAAATCTCAGTACTTAGTGTTAGAAATGTTAATGACGACAGGTCACTAATCTCTGCGGATGTATCACTGCTAATTTCACTTATTTCCCTAGAAAGTTCACTTGAAGTGTATGATGACAAGTCACTAATTTCATATGATGCCAATGATTGAACCACGCTTATTTCAGTGGATGTATCGCTAGACAAGTCTGAAATCTCAGTGCTTAAGGTAAGGAATGTAAGAGAAGAAAGGTCACTGATTTCTGCTGATGTATCGCTACTAATCTCACTAATTTCTCTGGACAATTCACTTGAAGTGTATGATGATAGGTCACTAATTTCATGCGAAGCTAATGACTGAACAACACTTATTTCAATTGAAGTATCGCTGGACAAGTCGGATATCTCTGTGCTTAAGGTAAGGAATGTAAGAGAAGAAAGATCGCTAATCTCTGCCGATGTATCACTGCTAATCTCACTAATTTCTCTGGAAAGTTCACTTGAAGTGTAGCTACTCAGATCACTAATTTCATGCGACGTCAATGATTGTACAACACTTATTTCAATTGAAGTATCACTGGACAAGTCGGATATTTCTGTGCTTAGTGTGTTAAATACCAATGATGACAAATCACCTACGTCGCTATTAAATGAATCACTTAAATCGTTGATATCCGTAGAAAGACTCGTATAATGTGTAGTTTCTCTACCAGAAAGGTCAACTACCTTCGACACTAAACTGGTAACTGTTGCGTCACTTAAATCAGTAACAAACACTTCTAGTTCTCGCAATGTATCCAATGATTCGCCTGCTCCACCAATAACGTCTGAAATATCGTGGTAAATGCGAGAATGAAGAATATTACTTAAATCCACAATATCCCGCAATGTTTCGCTACTTAAGGTTGAAATTTCAGTGCTGATTGTAGTAGACAGTTCTGCCTTAGTAGCACTAATTTCCACAGACGTATCGCTAGACAGGTCAGAAATTTCAGTGCTTAGGGTAAGAAAGGTTAACGAAGAAAGATCGCTAATTTCTACCGATGTATCACTACTAATTTCACTAATTTCTCTGGAAAGTTCACTCGAAGTATAAGACGACAAATCACTGATTTCACTGGAAGTCAATGACTGAACAACACTTATTTCAGTTGAAACATCGCTGCTTAAATCAGATATTTCAGTGCTTAAGGTAAGAAAGGTTAACGAAGAAAGATCGCTAATTTCTGCTGATGTATCGCTACTAATCTCGCTTATTTCTCTAGAAAGTTCGCTGGAAGTGTATGATGATAGGTCCTCGATTTCAGAAGAAGTCAATGACTGAACAATACTTATTTCAAGAGAAGTATCACTGGACAAGTCTGAAATCTCCGTACTTAATGTGTTAAATACAACAGAAGACAAATCTTCTAAATCACTACCCTTTTCTGTGCGAAGAGTGCTGATTTCGCGATTCAGTTCGCTGGAAGTGTATGATGATAGATCACTAATTTCAGAAGAAGTCAATGACTGAACAACACTTATTTCAATGGATGTATCGCTGCTTAAGTCTGAAATCTCTGTGCTTAAGGTAAGGAATGTCAACGAAGAAAGGTCACTAATTTCTACCGATGTATCACTACTAATCTCACTAATTTCTCTGGAAAGTTCACTTGAAGCGTATGATGATAGGTCAATGATCTCTACTGATGTATCACTACTAATCTCGCTTATTTCTCTGGATAATTCGCTGGAAGTGTAAGACGATAGGTCACTGATTTCAGAAGAAGTCAATGACTGAACAACACTTATTTCAACAGACGTATCACTGCTTAAGTCTGATATTTCAGTGCTTAAGGTAAGAAAGGTTAATGATGATAGGTCACTAATCTCTACCGATGTATCACTACTAATCTCACTAATTTCTCTGGAAAGTTCACTTGAAGTATAGGATGATAGGTCGCTGATTTCATGAGAAGTCAGAGACTGAACCACACTTATTTCCATGGACGTATCACTACTTAAGTCTGATATTTCAGTGCTTAGCGTGTTAAATACCAGTGATGATAAATCGCTTACGTCACTATTAAACGAGTCACTTAAATCCTTGATATCTGTAGAAAGACTTGCATAATGAGATGTCTCCCTTCCAGAAAGGTCAACTACCTTTGATACCAAACTAGTTACTGTTGCGTCGCTTAAATCAGTAACAAACACTTCGAGTTCTCGTAAGGTATCCAATGATTCGCCTGCTCCACCAATTACATCTGATATGTCATGGTAAATACGTGAATGAAGAATATTGCTTAAATCCACAATATCCCTTACTGTTTCACTGCTTAACGTTGAAATTTCAGTACTAATGGTAGTAGACAGTTCCAATTTGGTAGCACTAATTTCCACGGATGTATCACTCGATAGATCGGAAATCTCAGTGCTTAGTGTTAGAAATGTTAATGACGATAGGTCACTAATCTCTGCCGATGTATCACTGCTAATCTCACTTATTTCTCTAGAAAGTTCACTGGAAGTGTAAGACGACAAGTCAGTAATTTCATGCGAAGTCAATGACTGAACCACACTTATTTCAATAGACGTATCACTCGACAAGTCCGAAATCTCTGTGCTTAAGGTAAGGAATGTCAACGAAGAAAGGTCGCTAATCTCTGCTGATGTATCGCTACTAATCTCGCTTATTTCTCTGGATAATTCGCTGGAAGTGTAACTACTCAAATCACTAATTTCATAGGACGTTAATGATTGAACCACACTTATTTCAACAGATGTATCGCTGCTAAGGTCGGAAATCTCAGTACTTAGTGTGCTAAATACAACAGAAGATAAATCTTCTAATTCACTACCTTTTTCGGTGCGAAGAGTGCTGATTTCTCTGTTAAGTTCGCTAGAAGTGTATGATGACAAATCACTAATTTCGTAAGAAGCCAACGATTGAACAACACTTATTTCTATGGACGTATCACTACTTAAGTCGGATATCTCTGTGCTTAAGGTAAGGAATGCCAACGAAGAAAGGTCACTAATCTCTGCCGATGTATCACTACTAATCTCACTAATTTCTCTGGAAAGTTCACTTGATGTGTAACTACTCAAATCGCTGATTTCCCTGGATGCTAATGATTGTACGACACTTATTTCTATGGACGTATCACTACTTAAGTCAGAAATCTCTGTGCTCAGTGTAAGAAATGTTAATGATGATAGGTCACTAATCTCTGCCGATGTATCGCTACTAATCTCACTAATTTCTCTGGAAAGTTCACTTGATGTGTAAGATGACAAATCACTGATTTCATCCGATGTCAATGATTGTACAACACTTATTTCTATGGACGTATCACTACTTAAGTCAGAAATCTCTGTGCTTAAGGTAAGGAACATTAATGATGATAGATCACTAATCTCTGCTGATGTATCGCTACTAATCTCGCTTATTTCTCTGGAAAGTTCGCTTGAGGTGTAAGACGACAGGTCGCTAATCTCTTGAGAAGCCAATGATTGCACAACACTTATTTCTATGGATGTATCACTCGACAAGTCCGAAATCTCAGTGCTTAGTGTGTTAAATACCAATGATGATAAATCCTCAACATCACTATTAAACGCATCACTTAAATCTTTGATATCCGTAGAAAGATTTGTATAATGAGATGTTTCTCTTCCAGAAAGGTCCACTACCTTCGACACTAGACTTGTAACTGTTGCGTCGCTTAAATCTGTAACAAACACTTCGAGTTCTCGTAAGGTATCCAATGATTCGCCTGCCCCACCAATAACATCTGAAATGTCATGGTAAATACGTGAATGAAGAATATTACTTAAATCAACAATATCCCTTACGGTTTCGCTACTCAATGTAGAAATTTCTGTGCTAATGGTCGTAGACAGTTCCGCTTTGGTAACACTAATTTCCACGGATGTATCACTCGATAGATCTGAAATCTCAGTGCTCAGTGTTAGAAATGTTAATGACGATAGGTCACTAATTTCTGCTGATGTATCGCTACTAATCTCACTAATTTCTCTGGAAAGTTCACTTGATGTGTAAGACGACAGGTCGCTAATCTCTTGAGAAGCCAATGATTGTACAACACTTATTTCAATTGAAGTATCGCTACTTAAGTCAGATATCTCTGTGCTTAAGGTAAGGAATGTCAACGAAGAAAGATCACTAATCTCTGCCGATGTATCGCTGCTAATTTCACTAATTTCTCTGGAAAGTTCACTGGAAGCATAGGATGATAGGTCACTAATTTCATGCGAAACCAATGACTGAACAACACTTATTTCTATGGACGTATCACTGCTGAGGTCAGATATTTCGGTGCTTAGTGTGTTAAACACAACAGAAGACAAATCTTCCAATTCACTACCTTTTTCAGTACGAAGCGTGCTGATTTCGCGATTCAGTTCGCTTGAGGTGTATGATGACAAATCACTAATTTCATACGAAGTCAATGACTGAATCACACTTATTTCTATCGACGTATCACTACTTAAGTCCGATATTTCGGTGCTCAGTGTAAGAAATGTTAATGACGATAGGTCACTAATTTCTGCTGATGTATCACTGCTAATTTCAGAGATTTCTCTGGATAATTCGCTGGAAGTGTAAGACGATAGGTCGCTAATTTCATACGAAGCCAATGATTGTACAACACTTATTTCTATCGACGTATCACTACTTAAGTCCGATATTTCGGTGCTCAGTGTAAGAAATGTTAATGACGATAGGTCACTAATTTCTGCTGATGTATCACTGCTAATTTCAGAGATTTCTCTGGATAATTCGCTGGAAGTGTAAGACGATAGGTCGCTAATTTCATACGAAGCCAATGATTGTACAACACTTATTTCTATCGACGTATCGCTGCTTAAGTCCGATATCTCTGTGCTAAGTGTAAGAAATGTTAACGAAGAAAGATCACTAATTTCTGCCGATGTATCGCTACTAATTTCACTAATTTCTCTGGAAAGTTCACTTGAAGTATAAGATGATAGGTCACTAATTTCATACGAAGTCAATGATTGAACAACACTTATTTCTATGGACGTATCGCTAGACAAGTCTGATATTTCAGTGCTTAGCGTGTTAAATACCAGTGATGATAAATCACTTACGTCACTATTGAACGAGTCACTTAAATCTTTGATATCTGTAGAAAGACTTGCGTAATGAGATGTCTCCCTTCCAGAAAGGTCTGCCAACGTTGATATCAAACTGGTTACTGTAGCATCGCTTAAATCAGTAACAAATATCTCGAGTTCTCGCAAGGTATCCAATGATTCACCTGCTCCACCAATAACATCTGAAATATCATGATAAATACGCGAATGAAGAATGTTACTTAAATCCACAATATCCCTCAATGTTTCACTACTTAACGTTGAAATTTCAGTACTAATGGTCGTAGACAGTTCCACTTTGGTAGCACTAATTTCCACGGATGTATCACTCGACAAGTCAGATATCTCCGTGCTTAAGGTAAGGAATGTCAACGAAGAAAGATCGCTAATCTCTGCTGAAGTATCACTGCTAATCTCACTAATTTCTCTGGACAGTTCACTTGAAGTGTAAGACGATAGATCACTAATTTCATGCGAAGTCAATGATTGAACAACACTTATTTCTATGGAGGTATCACTAGACAAGTCTGATATCTCTGTGCTTAAGGTAAGGAATGTCAACGAAGAAAGATCACTAATCTCTGCTGATGTATCACTGCTAATTTCACTTATTTCTCTGGAAAGTTCACTGGAAGTGTATGATGATAGGTCACTAATTTCATAAGAAGCAATGGACTGAACCACACTTATTTCAGTGGATGTATCGCTGGAAAGATCCGATATTTCAGTGCTTAGTGTACTAAATACAACCGAAGACAAATCTTCCAATTCACTACCTTTTTCGGTGCGAAGAGTGCTGATTTCTCTCTTAAGTTCACTCGACGTGTAAGATGATAGATCGGTAATTTCGTAAGAAGTCAACGACTGAACAACACTTATTTCTATGGATGTATCACTCGACAAGTCAGATATCTCCGTGCTTAAGGTAAGGAATGTAAGAGAAGAAAGGTCACTAATCTCTGCTGATGTATCACTGCTAATTTCACTTATTTCTCTTGAAAGTTCACTTGAAGTGTAAGACGATAGGTCGCTAATCTCTTGAGAAGTCAATGATTGCACAATACTAATTTCTATGGATGTGTCGCTACTTAAGTCCGAAATCTCTGTGCTTAAGGTAAGGAATGTCAATGACGATAGGTCACTAATCTCTGCTGATGTATCGCTGCTAATTTCAGATATTTCTCTGGAAAGTTCGCTTGATGTGTAAGATGACAAGTCACTAATTTCATACGAAGCCAATGACTGAACCACACTTATTTCGGTTGATGTATCGCTGCTGAGGTCAGATATCTCAGTGCTTAGTGTAAGAAATGTTAATGAAGAAAGATCACTAATCTCTGCTGATGTATCGCTACTAATCTCACTTATTTCTCTGGAAAGTTCACTTGAAGTGTAAGATGATAAATCACTAATCTCTTGAGAAGTTAATGATTGCACAACACTTATTTCTATTGACGTATCGCTAGACAAGTCAGAAATTTCAGTGCTTAGTGTGCTAAATACCAACGATGACAAATCACCAACATCACTATTAAATGAGTCACTTAAATCTTTGATATCAGTAGAAAGACTTGTATAATGAGACGTTTCTCTACCGGAAAGGTCCACTACCTTCGACACCAAACTGGTAACTGTTGCGTCGCTTAAATCAGTCACAAATACTTCGAGTTCTCGCAATGTATCCAATGATTCACCTGCCCCACCAATAACATCAGAAATGTCATGATAGATTCGTGAATGAAGAATATTGCTTAAATCTACAATATCCCTTACGGTTTCGCTACTCAATGTAGAAATTTCTGTGCTAATGGTCGTAGACAGTTCCGCTTTGGTAACACTAATTTCCACGGATGTATCGCTGCTGAGGTCAGAAATCTCTGTACTTAAGGTAAGGAATGTCAAGGACGATAGATCACTAATCTCTGCTGATGTATCGCTGCTAATTTCACTTATTTCTCTGGATAATTCGCTGGAAGTGTAAGATGATAAATCACTAATTTCATACGATGCCAATGACTGAACCACACTTATTTCGGTTGATGTATCGCTCGACAGGTCAGATATCTCTGTGCTTAAGGTAAGAAATGTTAATGAAGAAAGATCAGTAATCTCTGCTGAAGTATCACTACTAATCTCACTTATTTCTCTGGAAAGTTCACTTGAAGTGTAAGACGACAGGTCAGTAATTTCATACGAAGTCAATGATTGCACAACACTTATTTCTATGGATGTATCACTGCTAAGGTCGGAAATCTCAGTACTTAATGTATTGAACACAATAGAAGATAAATCCTCCAATTCACTACCTTTTTCAGTACGAAGTGTGCTAATTTCACGATTCAATTCACTTGAAGTGTATGACGACAAATCACTAATTTCATACGAAGTCAATGATTGAACAACACTTATTTCTATGGACGTATCGCTGCTGAGGTCGGATATTTCAGTGCTTAAGGTAAGGAATGTAAGAGAAGAAAGGTCACTAATCTCTGCTGATGTATCACTGCTAATCTCACTGATTTCTCTGGAAAGTTCACTTGAAGTGTATGATGACAAATCACTAATTTCATACGAAGCCAATGATTGTACAACACTTATTTCAATAGACGTATCGCTGCTTAAGTCCGATATTTCGGTGCTTAAGGTAAGAAATGTCAACGAAGAAAGATCACTAATATCTGCCGATGTATCACTGCTAATTTCACTTATTTCCCTGGAAAGTTCACTTGAAGTGTATGATGACAAATCACTAATCTCATACGAAGCCAATGACTGAACCACACTTATTTCGATTGAAGTATCACTCGACAAGTCCGATATCTCAGTGCTTAAGGTAAGAAATGTTAATGATGATAGATCACTAATCTCTGCTGAAGTATCACTGCTAATTTCTGATATTTCTCTGGAAAGTTCGCTGGAAGTATAAGACGATAGGTCACTGATTTCATATGAAACCAATGATTGAACAACACTTATTTCTATGGACGTATCACTAGACAAGTCAGATATCTCTGTGCTTAGAGTGTTAAATACAATCGATGACAAATCATCAACATCACTGTTAAATGAGTCACTTAAATCTTTGATATCAGTAGAAAGACTTGTATAATGAGACGTTTCTCTACCTGAAAGGTCTACTACCTTTGATACAAGACTAGTTACCGTTGCGTCGCTTAAATCAGTAACAAACACTTCTAGTTCTCGTAAGGTATCCAATGATTCGCCGGCTCCACCAATAACATCTGAAATGTCATGGTAAATACGCGAATGAAGAATGTTACTTAAATCCACAATATCCCTTACGGTTTCACTGCTTAACGTTGAAATTTCGGTGCTAATGGTAGTAGACAATTCTGCCTTAGTAGCGCTAATTTCCACAGACGTATCACTGCTTAAGTCGGATATTTCGGTGCTTAAGGTAAGAAATGTTAATGATGATAGATCACTAATCTCTGCCGATGTATCACTGCTAATCTCACTGATTTCTCTGGAAAGTTCACTGGAAGTGTATGATGATAGGTCGCTAATTTCATAAGAAGTCAATGACTGGACCACACTTATTTCAATTGAAGTATCACTACTGAGGTCAGATATTTCTGTGCTTAAGGTAAGAAAGGTTAATGAAGAAAGGTCACTAATTTCTGCTGATGTATCACTGCTAATCTCACTGATTTCTCTGGAAAGTTCGCTGGAAGTGTATGATGACAAATCACTAATTTCATACGAAGTCAATGACTGGACCACACTTATTTCTATGGACGTATCACTGGACAAGTCGGATATCTCAGTGCTTAATGTGCTAAATACAACAGAAGACAAATCTTCCAATTCGCTACCCTTTTCTGTGCGAAGAGTGCTAATTTCTCTATTAAGTTCACTTGACGTGTAAGACGATAGGTCGCTAATTTCATAAGAAGCAAGTGACTGGACAACACTTATTTCTATGGACGTATCACTGGACAAGTCAGAAATCTCAGTGCTTAGTGTTAGAAATGTTAATGACGATAAGTCACTAATTTCTGCTGATGTATCACTGCTAATTTCACTAATTTCTCTGGAAAGTTCACTGGAAGTGTATGATGATAGGTCACTAATTTCACTGGAAGTCAATGATTGTACAACACTTATTTCAATTGAAGTATCGCTGCTAAGGTCGGATATTTCTGTGCTTAAGGTAAGAAATGTTAATGACGATAGGTCACTAATCTCTGCTGATGTATCGCTGCTAATTTCACTTATTTCTCTAGAAAGTTCACTGGATGTGTAAGACGACAAGTCCGTAATTTCATCCGATGTCAATGACTGGATCACACTTATTTCCACAGATGTATCGCTGCTAAGGTCGGATATTTCTGTACTTAAAGTAAGAAAGGTCAATGAAGAAAGGTCGCTAATCTCTGCTGAAGTATCACTGCTAATCTCGCTTATTTCTCTGGAAAGTTCGCTGGAAGTGTATGATGACAAATCGCTAATTTCATCCGATGTCAATGACTGGACCACACTTATTTCGGTTGATGTATCACTCGACAAATCAGAAATCTCAGTGCTTAACGTGTTAAATACAATCGATGACAAATCATCAACATCACTATTAAATGAGTCGCTTAAATCTTTGATATCAGTAGAAAGACTTGTATAATGTGTAGTTTCTCTACCGGAAAGGTCTACAACCTTCGACACCAAACTGGTAACTGTTGCATCACTTAAATCAGTAACAAATACTTCGAGTTCTCGCAATGTATCCAATGATTCGCCTGCCCCACCAATAACATCTGAAATATCGTGGTAAATGCGAGAATGAAGAATGTTGCTTAAATCCACAATATCCCTTACGGTTTCACTACTCAATGTTGAAATTTCAGTACTAATTGTTGTAGATAGTTCTGCCTTAGTAGCGCTAATTTCAACCGAAGTATCACTGCTAAGGTCGGAAATCTCGGTACTTAAAGTAAGAAAGGTCAACGAAGAAAGGTCACTAATCTCTGCTGAAGTATCACTGCTAATCTCACTTATTTCTCTGGATAATTCGCTGGAAGTGTAAGACGATAGGTCACTAATTTCATACGATGTCAATGACTGAACCACACTTATTTCGGTTGATGTATCGCTCGACAAATCAGATATCTCCGTGCTTAAGGTAAGGAATGTAAGAGAAGAAAGGTCACTAATCTCTGCTGAAGTATCACTGCTAATTTCAGATATTTCTCTGGAAAGTTCGCTGGAAGTATAAGATGATAAATCACTAATTTCATATGAAGTCAATGATTGAACAACACTTATTTCAACAGATGTATCGCTACTGAGGTCGGAAATCTCAGTACTTAGTGTATTGAACACAATAGAAGATAAATCTTCCAATTCACTACCTTTTTCAGTACGAAGCGTGCTGATTTCGCGATTCAGTTCGCTGGAAGTGTAACTACTCAAATCACTAATTTCATACGAAGCTAATGACTGAACCACACTTATTTCGGTTGATGTATCGCTCGACAAATCAGATATCTCCGTGCTTAAGGTAAGGAATGTAAGAGAAGAAAGGTCACTAATCTCTGCTGAAGTATCACTGCTAATTTCAGATATTTCTCTGGAAAGTTCGCTTGATGTGTAAGATGACAAGTCACTAATTTCATACGAAGCCAATGACTGAACCACACTTATTTCAATAGACGTATCGCTGGACAAATCAGATATCTCAGTGCTTAAGGTAAGAAATGTTAATGAAGAAAGGTCACTAATCTCTGCTGAAGTATCACTGCTAATTTCAGATATTTCTCTGGAAAGTTCGCTTGATGTGTAAGATGACAAGTCACTAATTTCATACGAAGCCAATGACTGAACCACACTTATTTCAATAGACGTATCGCTGGACAAATCAGATATCTCAGTGCTTAAGGTAAGAAATGTTAATGAAGAAAGGTCACTAATCTCTGCTGAAGTATCACTGCTAATTTCAGATATTTCTCTGGAAAGTTCGCTTGATGTATAAGACGATAGGTCGCTGATTTCATATGAAACCAATGATTGAACCACACTTATTTCGGTGGAAACGTCACTGGACAAATCAGATATCTCAGTACTTAGAGTGCTAAATACCAGCGAAGACAAATCATCAACATCACTATTAAATGAGTCACTTAAATCTTTGATATCCGTAGAAAGACTTGCATAATGAGATGTCTCTCTTCCAGAAAGGTCTACTACTTTGGATACTAAACTAGTTACGGTTGCATCACTTAAATCAGTAACAAACACTTCTAGTTCTCGTAAGGTATCCAGTGATTCCCCTGCTCCACCAATAACATCTGAAATGTCGTGATAGATTCGTGAATGAAGAATATTGCTTAAATCCACAATATCCCTAACGGTTTCACTGCTTAATGTTGAAATTTCCGTGCTAATGGTAGTAGACAATTCTGTCTTAGTAGCGCTAATTTCCACAGACGTATCACTGCTTAAGTCCGATATTTCGGTGCTTAAGGTAAGAAATGTCAATGATGATAGGTCACTAATCTCTGCTGAAGTATCACTGCTAATTTCACTTATTTCTCTGGACAATTCACTTGAAGTGTATGATGATAGGTCACTAATTTCACTGGAAGTCAATGATTGAACAACACTTATTTCAATAGACGTATCGCTGGACAAATCAGATATCTCTGTGCTTAAGGTAAGAAATGTTAATGAAGAAAGATCACTAATCTCTGCTGAAGTATCACTGCTAATTTCACTTATTTCTCTAGAAAGTTCACTTGAAGTATAAGATGACAAATCACTAATTTCATGCGAAGTCAATGATTGTACAACACTTATTTCAATAGACGTATCGCTGGACAAGTCGGATATCTCTGTGCTTAGTGTGCTAAATACAACCGATGACAAATCTTCCAATTCACTACCTTTTTCTGTGCGAAGAGTAGTGATTTCTCTGTTAAGTTCGCTGGAAGTGTAAGACGATAGGTCGCTAATTTCATAAGAAGCAAGTGACTGAACAACACTTATTTCAATTGAAGTATCGCTGGACAAGTCGGATATCTCTGTGCTTAGTGTTAGAAATGTTAATGACGATAAGTCACTAATTTCCGCTGAAGTATCACTGCTAATCTCACTTATTTCTCTAGAAAGTTCACTTGAAGTGTATGATGATAGGTCACTAATTTCACTGGAAGTCAATGATTGTACAACACTTATTTCAATAGACGTATCGCTGGACAAGTCGGATATCTCTGTGCTTAGTGTTAGAAATGTTAATGACGATAAGTCGCTAATCTCTGCTGATGTATCACTGCTAATTTCACTTATTTCTCTGGAAAGTTCACTTGAAGTGTATGATGATAGGTCACTAATTTCACTGGAAGTCAATGATTGTACAACACTTATTTCAATTGAAGTATCACTAGACAAGTCGGATATCTCTGTGCTTAGGGTAAGAAAGGTTAACGAAGAAAGGTCACTAATTTCTGCTGATGTATCACTGCTAATTTCACTTATTTCTCTGGACAATTCACTTGAAGTATAAGATGATAGGTCACTAATTTCATGCGAAGTCAAGGATTGAACCACACTTATTTCTATGGATGTATCGCTGGACAAGTCGGATATCTCTGTGCTTAATGTTCTAAATACAACAGACGACAAATCATCAACCCCACTGTTAAATGCGTCACTTAAGTCGTTGATATCAGTGGAAAGACTTGTATAATGCGTAGTTTCTCTACCGGAAAGGTCTACTACTTTGGATACTAAACTGGTTACGGTTGCATCACTTAAATCAGTAACAAATACTTCTAGTTCTCGCAATGTATCCAGTGATTCCCCTGCTCCACCAATAACATCTGAAATGTCATGGTAAATACGCGAATGAAGAATGTTACTTAAATCCACAATATCCCTTACGGTTTCACTGCTTAACGTTGAAATTTCGGTGCTAATGGTAGTAGACAATTCTGCCTTAGTAGCGCTAATTTCCACAGACGTATCACTGCTTAAGTCGGATATTTCGGTGCTTAAGGTAAGAAATGTTAATGAAGAAAGATCACTAATTTCTGCCGATGTATCACTGCTAATCTCACTTATTTCTCTAGAAAGTTCACTTGAAGTGTATGATGATAGGTCACTAATTTCACTGGAAGTCAACGACTGAACAACACTTATTTCTATGGATGTATCACTGCTGAGATCTGATATTTCTGTACTTAAGGTAAGAAATGTTAATGACGATAGGTCACTAATTTCTGCCGATGTATCACTACTAATTTCACTTATTTCTCTGGATAATTCACTTGAAGTGTAAGACGATAGGTCACTAATTTCATGAGAAGTCAATGATTGAACAACACTTATTTCTATGGATGTATCGCTAGACAAGTCGGATATTTCGGTGCTTAAAGTATTAAACACAATAGAAGACAAATCTTCCAATTCGCTACCTTTTTCAGTACGAAGCGTGCTGATTTCGCGATTCAGTTCGCTAGAAGTGTATGATGATAGATCACTAATTTCATACGAAGTCAACGACTGAACAACACTTATTTCAATTGAAGTATCGCTGGACAAGTCGGATATCTCTGTGCTTAAGGTAAGAAATGTTAACGAAGAAAGGTCACTAATTTCTGCCGATGTATCACTGCTAATTTCAGATATTTCTCTGGACAATTCACTTGAAGTGTATGATGATAGATCATTAATTTCATACGAAGCCAATGACTGAACCACACTTATTTCAATAGACGTATCGCTGGATAAGTCGGATATCTCTGTGCTTAGGGTAAGAAAGGTTAACGAAGAAAGGTCGCTAATCTCTGCTGATGTATCACTGCTAATTTCAGATATTTCCCTGGATAATTCGCTGGAAGTATACGATGACAAATCACTAATTTCATGCGAAGTCAATGATTGCACAACACTTATTTCAATTGAGGTATCGCTGGACAAGTCGGATATCTCTGTGCTTAAGGTAAGAAATGTTAACGAAGAAAGGTCGCTAATCTCTGCTGATGTATCACTGCTAATTTCAGATATTTCCCTGGAAAGTTCGCTAGATGTGTAACTGCTCAAGTCACTAATTTCATCCGAAGTCAATGATTGAACCACGCTTATCTCAATAGACGTATCGCTGGACAAGTCGGATATCTCTGTGCTTAATGTTCTAAATACAACAGACGACAAATCATCAACACCACTGTTAAATGCGTCACTTAAGTCGTTGATATCCGTTGAAAGACTTGTATAATGAGTAGTTTCTCTACCGGAAAGGTCTACTACTTTGGATAGTAAACTGGTTACGGTTGCATCACTTAAATCAGTAACAAATACTTCTAGTTCTCGTAATGTATCCAACGATTCACCTGCTCCGCCAATAACATCAGAAATGTCATGGTAAATACGCGAATGAAGAATATTACTTAAATCAACAATATCCCTTACGGTTTCACTACTCAATGTTGAAATTTCTGTACTAATGGTCGTAGACAGCTCCGCTTTGGTAACACTAATTTCTACAGACGTATCGCTGGATAAGTCTGATATCTCTGTGCTTAAGGTAAGGAAGGTCAACGAAGAAAGGTCGCTAATCTCTGCTGAGGTATCACTGCTAATTTCAGATATTTCTCTGGAAAGTTCACTTGAAGTATACGATGACAAATCACTAATTTCATAAGATGTCAATGATTGAACAACACTTATTTCAATTGAAGTATCACTAGACAAGTCTGAAATCTCTGTGCTTAAGGTAAGAAAGGTTAGTGAAGAAAGATCACTAATCTCTGCTGATGTATCACTGCTAATTTCAGATATTTCCCTGGAAAGTTCGCTAGACGTGTAACTGCTCAAGTCACTAATTTCATCCGAAGTCAATGATTGAACAACACTTATTTCAATGGACGTATCACTGGACAAGTCAGATATTTCTGTGCTTAATGTGTTAAACACTATTGAAGACAAATCTTCTAAATCACTACCCTTTTCAGTGCGAAGGGTGCTGATTTCACGATTCAGTTCACTTGAAGTGTAACTACTCAAATCACTAATTTCATAAGATGTCAATGATTGAACAACACTTATTTCAATGGACGTATCGCTGGATAAGTCTGATATCTCTGTGCTTAAGGTAAGAAATGTTAATGACGATAGATCACTAATCTCTGCCGATGTATCACTGCTAATTTCAGATATTTCCCTGGATAATTCACTTGAAGTATATGATGATAGGTCACTAATTTCACTGGAAGCCAACGATTGAACGGTGCTTATTTCAATGGACGTATCGCTGGATAAGTCTGATATCTCTGTGCTTAAGGTAAGAAATGTTAATGACGATAGATCACTAATCTCTGCTGATGTATCACTACTAATTTCAGATATTTCTCTGGATAATTCACTTGAAGTATAGGATGACAAATCACTAATTTCATGCGAAGCCAATGATTGAACAACACTTATTTCAATGGACGTATCGCTGGACAAGTCAGATATTTCTGTGCTTAGCGTGCTAAATACGACAGACGACAAATCATCGACATCGCTGTTAAATGCGTCACTTAAGTCGTTGATATCCGTGGAAAGATTTGTATAATGTGTAGTTTCTCTACCGGAAAGGTCTACTACTTTGGATACTAAACTGGTTACGGTTGCATCACTTAAATCAGTAACAAACACTTCTAGTTCTCGCAATGTATCCAACGATTCGCCTGCTCCACCAATAACATCAGAAATGTCATGATAGATTCGTGAATGAAGAATATTGCTTAAATCTACAATATCCCTTACGGTTTCACTACTCAACGTTGAAATTTCCGTACTGATTGTAGTAGAAAGTTCTGCCTTAGTAGCGCTAATTTCAACGGATGTATCGCTGCTTAAGTCGGATATTTCTGTGCTTAAGGTAAGAAATGTTAACGAAGAAAGGTCACTAATCTCTGCTGATGTATCACTGCTAATCTCGCTAATTTCTCTGGAAAGTTCACTTGAAGTGTAAGACGACAAGTCACTAATTTCATGCGAAGTCAACGACTGGACTACACTTATTTCAATAGAAGTATCACTGCTGAGGTCTGATATTTCCGTGCTTAGGGTGTTAAACACGACAGAAGATAAATCTTCTAATTCGCTACCTTTCTCAGTGCGAAGGGTGCTGATTTCACGATTCAGTTCACTGGAAGTGTACGATGATAAATCACTAATTTCATACGATGTCAACGATTGGACTACACTTATTTCAATAGAAGTATCGCTGCTTAGATCTGATATTTCTGTGCTTAGGGTAAGAAATGTCAGCGACGATAGGTCACTAATCTCTGCCGATGTATCACTGCTAATCTCGCTAATTTCTCTGGAAAGTTCGCTAGAAGTGTAAGATGACAAGTCGGTTATTTCATATGAAGTTAATGATTGGACTACACTTATTTCAATAGAAGTATCACTGCTTAGGTCTGATATTTCTGTGCTTAATGTTAGAAATGTTAATGACGATAAGTCGCTAATTTCCGTCGAAGTATCACTGCTCAATTCGGATATTTCCCTGGAAAGTTCGCTAGAAGTATACGATGATAAATCACTAATTTCATACGATGCCAACGATTGGACTACACTTATTTCAATAGAAGTATCACTGCTGAGGTCGGATATTTCGGTGCTTAATGTACTAAATACAATAGACGACAAATCATCAACATCACTGTTAAAAGCATCGCTTAAGTCTTTGATATCAGTGGAAAGATTTGTATAATGGGTAGTTTCTCTACCGGAAAGGTCTACTACCTTAGATACTAAACTAGTTACAGTTGCGTCACTTAAATCAGTAACAAACACTTCTAGTTCTCGTAATGTATCCAACGATTCACCTGCTCCACCAATAACATCTGAAATGTCATGGTAAATACGTGAATGAAGAATATTGCTTAAGTCCACAATATCCCTTACGGTTTCACTACTTAATGTTGAAATTTCAGTGCTGATTGTAGTAGACAGGTCTGCCTTGGTAGCGCTAATTTCAGTGGATGTATCACTCGATAGATCGGAAATCTCTGTGCTTAAGGTAAGGAACGTCAACGAAGAAAGGTCGCTGATTTCCGCTGATGTATCACTACTAATTTCACTTATTTCTCTGGAAAGTTCACTTGAAGTGTACGATGATAGATCACTGATTTCACTGGAAGCCAACGATTGAACTGTGCTTATTTCAATAGAAGTATCGCTACTTAAGTCTGATATTTCGGTGCTTAACGTCAAGAATGTCAGGGAAGAAAGGTCGCTAATCTCTGCTGATGTATCACTGCTAATTTCAGATATTTCTCTGGATAATTCGCTGGAAGTATACGATGATAAATCGCTAATTTCATATGATGTTAATGATTGGACCACACTTATTTCTATTGAAGTATCACTGCTTAGGTCCGATATTTCAGTGCTTAGTGTGTTAAATACAACAGAAGACAAATCTTCTAATTCACTACCTTTTTCAGTGCGAAGGGTACTAATTTCACGGTTTAGTTCGCTAGAAGTATACGATGATAAATCTCTAATTTCATACGATGCCAACGACTGAACGGTGCTTATTTCAATAGAAGTATCGCTGGACAAGTCGGATATCTCTGTGCTTAGGGTAAGAAAGGTTAGCGAAGAAAGGTCGCTAATCTCTGATGATGTATCACTGCTAATCTCACTGATTTCTCTGGATAATTCACCTGAAGTGTAAGATGATAGATCGCTAATTTCATAAGAAGTAAGTGACTGAACAACACTTATTTCAATGGACGTATCGCTACTTAAGTCTGAAATCTCAGTGCTCAACGTATTAAATGTTATGGACGATAGGTCACTAATTTCTGCTGACGTATCACTGCTAATCTCACTGATTTCGCGACTCAGTTCACTTGAAGTATAAGACGATAGGTCACTAATTTCATGCGAAGTCAATGATTGCACAACACTTATTTCAATGGACGTATCGCTACTTAAGTCTGAAATCTCAGTGCTCAACGTATTAAATGTTATGGACGATAGGTCACTAATTTCTGCTGACGTATCACTGCTAATCTCGCTGATTTCGCGACTCAGTTCGCTCGAAGTGTAAGACGATAGGTCGCTAATTTCATGCGAAGTCAATGATTGAACAACACTTATTTCAATGGACGTATCGCTGGATAAGTCAGATATTTCTGTGCTTAGAGTGCTAAATACGACAGACGACAAATCATCAACATCGCTATTAAAAGAGTCGCTTAAGTCTTTGATATCCGTTGAAAGACTATTATAATGAGATGTTTCTCTACCAGAAAGGTCTACTACCTTAGATACTAAACTAGTTACAGTTGCATCACTTAAATCAGTAACAAACACTTCTAGTTCTCGCAAAGTATCCAATGATTCTCCTGCCCCACCAATCACATCCGAAATGTCATGATAGATGCGTGAATGGAGAATATTACTTAAGTCAACAATATCTCTCACAGTTTCACTACTCAATGTTGAAATTTCCGTACTGATTGTAGTAGACAGTTCTGCCTTAGTAGCGCTAATTTCAACGGATGTATCGCTACTGAGGTCAGAAATCTCAGTGCTTAAGGTAAGAAAGGTAAGAGAAGAAAGATCACTAATCTCTGATGATGTATCACTGCTGATCTCGCTAATTTCTCTGGAAAGTTCGCTTGAAGTGTAAGACGACAAGTCACTAATCTCATAAGACGCCAATGATTGCACAACACTTATTTCTACTGATGTATCGCTAGACAAGTCAGATATCTCTGTGCTTAAGGTAAGGAATGTTAGCGATGATAGGTCACTAATTTCTGCTGACGTATCACTGCTAATCTCACTGATTTCTCTAGAAAGTTCGCTTGAAGTGTAAGACGACAAGTCACTAATCTCATAAGAAGTCAACGACTGAACCACACTTATTTCTATGGATGTATCGCTGCTAAGGTCTGAAATCTCAGTACTTAGTGTGTTAAACACAATAGACGATAAATCTTCCAATTCACTGCCTTTTTCAGTACGAAGCGTGCTGATTTCGCGATTCAGTTCGCTTGAAGTGTATGATGACAAATCACTAATTTCATATGAAGTCAATGATTGAACAACACTTATTTCTGTTGAAACATCGCTGCTGAGGTCGCTAATTTCAGTGCTTAACGTACTGAACGTTAATGAAGAAAGGTCGCTGATTTCCGCTGATGTATCACTACTAATCTCGCTGATTTCGCGACTCAGTTCGCTTGAAGTGTATGATGATAGATCACTAATTTCTTGCGAAGTCAACGATTGAACAACACTGATTTCAATAGAAGTATCACTGCTGAGGTCCGATATTTCAGTGCTTAGTGTAAGAAATGTTAATGACGATAGGTCGCTGATCTCTGCTGATGTATCACTACTAATCTCACTGATTTCCCTGGACAATTCATTTGAAGTGTATGATGATAGATCACTAATTTCTTGTGAAGTCAATGATTGAACCACACTTATTTCAATAGACGTATCACTGCTGAGGTCGCTGATCTCAGTGCTCAACGTACTGAATGTCAATGATGATAGGTCGCTGATTTCCGCTGATGTATCACTGCTAATTTCGCTGATTTCGCGACTCAGTTCACTCGATGTGTAAGACGATAAGTCAGATATTTCATGCGAAGTCAATGATTGAACCACGCTTATTTCTGTAGAAGTATCGCTACTGAGGTCGGATATTTCAGTACTTAGTGTATTAAACACAATAGACGATAAATCGTCTACATCACTATTAAATGCCTCGCTTAAATCTTTGATATCAGTAGAAAGACTGGTATAGTGTGTAGTTTCTCTACCGGAAAGGTCTACTACTTTGGATACTAAACTGGTTACGGTTGCATCACTTAAATCAGTAACAAACACTTCTAGTTCTCGTAATGTATCCAATGATTCGCCTGCCCCACCAATCACATCAGAAATGTCATGGTAAATACGCGAATGAAGAATATTACTTAAATCAACAATATCCCTTACGGTTTCGCTACTCAATGTAGAAATTTCTGTACTAATGGTCGTAGACAGCTCCGCTTTGGTAACACTAATTTCCACAGACGTATCGCTGGACAAGTCAGATATTTCAGTGCTTAAGGTAAGGAATGTCAATGAAGAAAGATCACTAATCTCTACTGATGTATCACTGCTAATTTCCGATATTTCTCTGGAAAGTTCGCTGGAAGTATACGATGACAAATCACTAATTTCATATGATGTTAATGATTGAACCACGCTGATTTCTATTGAAGTATCACTACTTAAGTCGGATATCTCTGTGCTTAAGGTAAGAAAGGTTAGTGAAGAAAGATCACTAATCTCTGCTGATGTATCACTACTAATTTCCGATATTTCTCTGGAAAGTTCGCTTGATGTATAGGATGACAAATCACTAATTTCATATGATGTTAATGATTGAACCACACTGATTTCTATTGAAGTATCACTGCTTAAGTCGGATATCTCTGTGCTTAGCGTGCTAAATACAACAGACGACAAATCTTCTAATTCACTACCTTTTTCAGTGCGAAGGGTACTAATTTCGCGGGTTAGTTCGCTGGAAGTATACGATGACAAATCACTAATTTCATAAGAAGTCAATGATTGAACCACACTTATCTCTATGGAGGTATCACTGCTGAGGTCGGATATTTCTGTGCTTAGTGTTAGAAATGTTAATGACGATAAGTCACTAATTTCTGCTGATGTATCACTACTAATCTCGCTGATTTCCCTGGAAAGTTCACTAGACGTGTAGGATGACAAGTCGCTAATTTCATAAGAAGTCAATGATTGAACCACACTGATTTCTATTGAAGTATCGCTGCTTAAGTCCGATATTTCTGTGCTTAGTGTAAGAAATGTTAATGACGATAAGTCACTAATTTCTGCTGATGTATCACTGCTAATCTCACTGATTTCCCTGGAAAGTTCACTAGACGTGTAGGATGACAGGTCGCTGATTTCATACGAAGTCAACGATTGAACCACACTGATTTCTATTGAAGTATCGCTGCTTAAGTCCGATATTTCAGTGCTTAGTGTAAGAAATGTTAATGACGATAGGTCACTAATTTCTGCTGATGTATCACTGCTAATCTCGCTAATTTCTCTTGAAAGTTCGCTTGAAGTGTAAGACGATAGGTCGCTAATCTCTTGAGAAGCAAGTGATTGCACAACACTTATTTCTATGGATGTATCACTGCTGAGGTCGGATATTTCTGTGCTTAGTGTGTGAAACATTAAGGAAGACAAATCACTTACACCAGTGTTAAACGACTCGCTTAAGTCTTTGATATCAGTAGAAAGATTATTGTAATGACTTGTTTCTCTACCAGAAAGGTCAACAACCTTAGATATCAAACTGGTTACAGTTGCGTCGCTTAAATCGGTTACAAACAACTCTAGTTCACGAAGCGTATCCAATGATTCACCTGCCCCACCAATGACTTCGCTAATATCAATCAAAATACGGTGGTGTAAAGCACTGCTTAAATCAAATATGTCTCTTACTATTTCACTACTGAGGTCGGATATTTCTGTGCTAATGGTAGTAGATAGTTCATACTTGATAGCACTGATTTCTATTGAAGTATCGCTGCTCAGGTCTGATATTTCAGTACTTAATGTATGGAATGTCAATGAAGAAAGATCCGTTATATTTTGTGTTGTTTCACTACTAAGGTCGCTTATTTCTCTTGACAATTCACTCGACGTATAAGATGAAAGATCCGTTATTTCTTGGGAAGTCAATGATTGAACCACACTGATTTCTATTGAAGTATCGCTGCTCAGGTCAGATATTTCAGTACTTAGTGTATGGAATGTCAATGAAGAAAGATCCGTTATATTTTGTGTTGTTTCACTGCTAAGGTCGCTTATTTCTCTGGACAATTCACTCGACGTATAAGATGAAAGATCCGTTATTTCTTGGGAAGTATCCGACCTAACATTACTAATATCACGGGTAGTTTCGCTAGAAAGGTCTGATATTTCACGTGATAATTCGCTGGAAGTATAGGACGATAGATCACTTATTTCATATGAAGCAATGGTTTGGACTGTTGATATTTCTGTGCTTGTTTCACTACTAAGGTCGGATATTTCTGTGCTTAGCGTTTGGAAAATTAATGAAGAAAGGTCTTGTATTGCTTCTTCATTTTTCTTGTCGTTAATGACAATTTCACCTTTCATATTGGAATGTGCTGTGCATTGGTAATACAACACTGATGGAGAATTAAACGGAACATCGATTATGATGCTTACGCCATTTCCGCCAGCATTATTTGTTACCCCATCGTTGTAAGCAGTTCCTCCTATTCCGGACGCGCTTTGAATTTGAAATGGATGTCCTCCTGAATTATTATCAAATCGATACGTTTCTCCTCTTACCAAATAAATGGTTGGATTTTGCGTTGCGTTTAAATTGCCAGGACCAGTAAAGGTGTAAGCAGACGCCCCCGACGCACCTAAACTCCAAATACCTGTATATTGTAATGTGTCGTATGCTTGTGTAATATCCCGTGCGGTTTCACTGCTCAGATCGCTTATTTCTCTGGACAATTCACTTGAGGTGTATGAGGATAGGTCACTTATTTCATACGATGTTAAGGACTGGACTGTTGAGATTTCAATCGAAGTGTCACTCGAAAGGTCGCTTATTTCAGTGCTTAGTGTATTAAAGGTTAATGAAGAAAGGTCACTTATTTCCCTTGACAATTCACTGGATGTGTAATTGCTTAAATCACTTATTTCAGTGTTTAGGGTTTGGAAAGTTAGCGATGATAGGTCTTGTATTGCTTCTTCATTTTTCTTGTCGTTAATAACAATTTCACCTTGCATATTGGAATGTGCTGTGCATTGGTAATACAACACTGATGGAGAATTAAACGGAACATCGATTATGATGCTTACGCCATTTCCGCCAGCATTATTTGTTACCCCATCGTTGTAAGCAGTTCCTCCTATTCCGGACGCGCTTTGAATTTGAAATGGATGTCCTCCTGAATTATTATCAAATCGATACGTTTCTCCTCTTACCAAATAAATGGTTGGATTTTGAGCTACATTTAAATTACCAGGACCAGTAAAGGTGTAAGCAGATGAACCGGATGCTCCTAATCTCCAAATACCTGTATATTGTAATGTGTCATATGCTTGTGTAATATCCCTTGCGGTTTCACTACTAAGGTCGCTTATTTCACGGGACAATTCACTTGACGTGTAGGACGATAAATCGCTTATTTCATAGGAAGTAAGTGACTGGACCGTTGAGATTTCTGTGCTTGTTTCACTACTAAGGTCGGATATTTCTGTGCTTAGCGTTTGGAAGGTTAGCGATGATAGATCATTGATGTTACTGGTAGTTTCGCTGCTTAAGTCGCTTATTTCTCTGGACAATTCACTTGACGTGTAAGAAGATAGGTCAGTAATTTCATAGGAAGTCAATGATTGAACGGTTGATATTTCTGTGCTTGTTTCACTGCTAAGGTCAGATATTTCTGTGCTTAATGTTTGAAAGGTTAGCGATGATAGGTCTTGTATTGCTTCTTCATTTTTCTTGTCGTTGATGACAATTTCGCCTCGCATATTAGAATGCGCTGTACACTGATAATACAATACTGATGGAGCATTAAATGGAACATCAATTATGATGCCAACACCATTTCCGCCAGCATTATTTGTTACCCCATCGTTGTAAGCAGTTCCTCCTATTCCTGAAGCACTTTGTATTTGAAATGGATGTCCTCCTGAGTTATTATCAAACCGATACGTTTCTCCTCTTACCAAATAAATGGTTGGATTTTGGGTTGCATTTAAATTACCAGGACCAGTAAAGGTATAAGCAGACGCCCCCGACGCACCTAAACTCCAAATACCTGTATATTGTAATGTGTCGTATGCCTGTGCAATATCCCTAGTGGTTTCACTGCTGAGGTCACTTATTTCTCTGGACAGTTCACTAGACGTGTAGGACGATAAATCGCTTATTTCATAGGAAGTAAGTGACTGGACCGTTGAGATTTCAATGGATGTTTCACTGCTGAGGTCTGATATTTCTGTGCTTAGCGTTTGAAAGGTTAGTGAAGAAAGGTCATTTATGTTTTCGGTAGTTTCGCTGCTGAGGTCGCTAATTTCTCTGAACAGTTCACTAGAGGTGTATGACGACAGGTCCAATATATCACGCGTAGTTTCACTGGACAGATCAGCTATTTCTGTGCTTAATGTTTGGAAGGTTAGCGATGATAGATCACTTATTTTACTCGTAGTTTCGTTACTGAGTTCGCTGATTTCCCTAGACAGTTCAGTTGACGTATAAGAAGAAAGATCCTCGATTTCATATGAAGTTAAGGATTGGACCGTACTGATCTCTGCTGATGCTTCGCTGGAGAGATCCGATATTTCTGTGCTTAATGTTTGGAAAGTGAGCGATGATAGGTCGCTAATCTCCGCAGAGGTATCGCTGCTAATCTCACTGATTTCTCTAGACAATTCATTTGACGTATAAGAAGAAAGATCCTCGATTTCATATGAAGTTAAGGATTGGACCGTTGAGATTTCGACGGATGTATCACTGGAGAGGTCTGATATTTCTGTACTAAGTGTTTGGAAAGTCAGTGATGATAAATCGCTGACTTTTTCTTCCATTTCACTATTTAAACTACTAATTTCGGTAGACAATGCATTGTAATGGGATGTTTCTCTGCCAGAAAGGTCTACTACTCTAGATATCAATGATGTTATTGTTTCATCGCTTAAATCCGTTACAAACAGTTCCAATTCACGAAGAGTGTCCAATGATTCTCCAGCACCTCCTATTACATCTGATATATCATGATAAATACGTGAATGAAGCAGGTTGCTTAAATCAATAATATCACGGAGGGTTTCACTGCTTAAGGTTGAAATTTCAGTTACTATGGTTGTTGATAAAAATGCCTTTGTTTGTGATATTTCAGACGATGTTTCGCTACTAAGGTCGGATATTTCAGTGCTTAGTGTTTGAAAGGTTAGTGATGACAGGTCACTAATATCGCGTAGGATTTCGCTGTTACTATCGCTGATTTCTCTAGACAGTTCACTTGACGTATAAGAAGATAAATCACTTATTTCATATGACGCCAGGGATTGAACTGTTGAGATTTCAATGGATGTTTCACTACTAAGGTCTGATATTTCTGTGCTTAGTGTTTGAAAGGTTAGTGATGACAGGTCACTAATATCGCGTAGAGTTTCACTAGCGATATCACTAATCTCTCTGGACAATTCACTTGACGTATAAGAAGATAAGTCACTTATTTCATATGACGTTAGTGATTGAACTGTTGATATTTCAATGGATGTTTCACTAGAAAGATCTGATATCTCAGTACTAAGACGGTTGAATGTAAGAGATGAAAGATCCGTTATGATTTGTGTTGTTTCGTTACTTATGTCATTTATTTGTCGCGACACTTCACTTGACGTATAAGAAGATAAGTCACTTATTTCATATGACGTTAGTGATTGAACTGTTGATATTTCAATGGATGTTTCACTAGAAAGATCTGATATCTCAGTACTAAGACGGTTGAATGTAAGGGACGAAAGGTCGCTTATATCTCGGAGTGTTTCACTACTGAGATCACTTATCTCTTGGGATAATTCATGGGAAAGTTGTGACTTTACAAATGAAATATCAGTTAATGTTTCAAATGATAAATCATGTATTTCCATTGAAAAAATATGAAAAGCAATCGATGAAAGGTCGGATATATCACGAACCGTCTCACTAGACAAATCTCTTATTTCAATCGATAGTTTTTCATAAATAGCACTTGATAAATCAGTTATTACTCCTGTATTATCGGTGTTTAATTGTGCTATGTCGTTGGTAATATTACTAATACCCTTTTTACCTATGTACTTAAAAAATGTAAGGTATGGCGGGTTAGACGTATTTACCGTTTCCGTTGGTATATCTGGAAAATTAATTATACCATTTTTTATGTCAAAAATCCAATTACCTCCTGTTGATGTACTTGGAATTTGTTCATTACTGGCCACTCCTGATGATGGAAACAATTTATACAAATAAGGAGCACTGCTTCCTTCTTGATTTTTATTAAACTGTATTGAATCACTTAAAACATTGTTACCACTATCATCGAGTTTATAGTATGATTTTTCACTGCTACCTGGAACAGGTTCCAATTTTAATTTGACATATTTGCGTATCGTTTGTGTTGTATCTTCTACAACTGTTGATGTTGAGTTGTAATTATTAAAATCTGAGTCACTTAGTTGTACCTGTGATGTAGTTACTGGTGTGTTAAAACTTGGATCTATTGGGATGTTACTTATAAACACATCTTCACCTAAAACATAATTGTTTGCCTTAACATTTGTTTCATTGAAATAAGGCTTTGTTTCATCGGTATTGGGAAAACCCAAATAGTTTTTGAACAAAAAGTCCACTCTTTCCTTTATATCTAACGCGGAAGTATCCGACATACGATATATATATAATTCACATTATATATATATTAACTAATCGCTACGAATTATTAAGTTCAATACGATTTCAATTTTCCTTTGCTTTTATGTTCTTAATTTGATTTTTTTAATTGGTTTGGTTTGATTTGTATACATGGTTTTCTTTTTTACGTTTTTATGTGTTTTTTAAATTTTTTGTTCGGTTTTGTTGTGATTGATTGGAATAATGTTTATAAATTGTTTTTATCCTAACGATACACCGTTATTAAATCCAATGTAGACAGTGATATTTGTATTGCCGTTTGTTGTGTCTAAAATTGGTCCCCAATTGGTCGAATTTTCCTCAAATGAACACCCATAATTTGATTTGTTTTCTCCTTCAAAAATAGTATCAAATGTTTGGGCAGCATCCTGTGAATACCAAATAGCGCTTGGACTATACCCTCTTGATATATTTCCAATTCTCGAAGCACTGTTGTAGGTTTGCTGTATAAATCCTAAAACATTATTGTTTGAACTACTTTTTAAATATCCCAATACAGTAGACGTAAAATAATAGTTTTGGGAGAGAAGATTGTATACATTTAAGTAAGTGTATTGAATACCAGAAACGGTTGTGGTTGTTGCATCCGATTCTGTGAATTTAAATGCAACCCATTTATATTTGTTTCCTGAACCTGTGGTAGATCCATTTAAATAATAAGCAGTATCTCCATGATTGTATGTAAGATCCGTCGAAAAACTACCTTCTCCTGGTGGTTTTGTCCACGTATATCCAGTAACATCGGGGTATCGTTGAGAAGTATTGCTTCGAAACCGTCCATTGATAAATAAAAGGGTCCAATCGTTAAGAGTCTGTTCATGATTTGATATACTAGACGTAGATATGCTATTTAATTGAGAGTTGAAAACCGACATATTGGTTATCTCTCCCAAATCAGTAGTTGAAATCAGCGGAGTCGTTATTTTTGAAGCACTTTTATTGAAACTTGCATAATCGCAATAGTAGATAAATGATTGATTGTTTGTTGTAGATGTTTCACCGTTTAGATTAAAAGAACGTTCGTTTATTGATAACGTATCGCTTGGAGATTGATTTACAGAGGTCGGACTTCCTATGCTTTGTGTAAAATAAATATCTCTGAAACGATTTGATGTTTTACTGTCTATGACAGTGCTATTGAATTGATATTGTCCATTTGATGAAATATCGGTTCTGTCTATGTTTATTTTTCCACTATAACTAGATGAAGACCTATTTGTTTTACTTACATTGTATATCACTCCAACCGTAATTCCTGCCGGGGATGATGTATGATATCTTGTATATTGATATTCCGAATTTATATTGCCATACGTTCTATTAAATGATAGGTCAAATGTTTCTACACTAGGGATTCCCATACAATATGAGATAGATGTTACGTATGTGTCTGTTCCATCGCGGGTAATGGTTGGATTTCCTGTGAATTCATCTATGTACACTTTAAACGTTGATGAAATACTATTTCCTCCAACATCGGCATGCTTATCAAATGTATAATTAAGCGAATACCCAAGCGAAGATGGTGTTCCAATATTGGAATGTAAAATATCTTGAACATTAAAACTTCCATTTAATCGAAATCCTTGATTAGTTGAATTACCATTGTATGGGTCTGTGATTGATGGAGAAGAAAAATAATTTATTGTATTTCCATTAGAATTGGTTCTGGTTGGCGTAATACCATATCCTCCATATACTAATTCTTGCTGTTGTATTCCATCAATCGAGAAAACAATTTCTGTCAAGTTATTACTATTGTCGATAAATTGACCAAATCCAACCTGTGTATTTTGTTGTGTAGAAAAATAAGGGAGAGATACTTCAAATGTTCTTGTTGAATTTAGTAATTGTAAATAATCGTTATTGGATTTGTTTAAATAACGTACACTCGAATTGCTAAGGTTGTCTCCACTCCACGAACCACCCGTTGGAGTGGATATTCTATACGCATAGGTTGATACCGAAAACCAAGATGAAGATGGAGTGCTTGCTCCGCTACTGGATGGTAACCGCGTAAAAGACGATGTTGCTGTATTAGAAGTTTGCGAGTAAGATGTAGTAGATGTCAAGTTATTTCTTGCTGATGTAAAAAATTTATATTTGGTTCCAGAACGTAAACCGGTTATTGCTATTGGATAATTCGTATTTTTAGCCACGTTTGAAATACTGCTATTGGTTTGTATGTTTGTATTGGTAATTGCGGTTCCGGATACAGAAGAAGAGGTTGTTTCAAAATCAAAATAAGTATTGGATGCGTCAATTAATACTCCATTGGACGATGGGGCGTTTAATTCCGTTTCTGCTACGTAATAGTTAAATGTAATGGAACTATTCGAAGCAATAGAGTTTTCTGAAGAAAATTGAGGAGTTGAAGGAGCAAGAGCAGTTACAAAAGACAATCCATAAAAATACAACGAACGGTTATCTATAGTTGGAAAGTTTTCCGCATAATTTGTTCCATATACTCTAACATCAAATAAATCTGTTTTGCTTAAAATATTGTTTATGGAATTAGAATTGGCCTGCTCTTGACTAATCTTGGTGATAGTAAGTGTTTTATATGTAGACGTATTGTAATTTTCGGTATTGCCAAACGTTTTTGGCCATATACCAGTTGTAAACGGTATCCATGTATTGGATGTATTGTCGTAGGTTGAATTACCAGTATTTATGTTTCCAGAAATCTCAAATGTAATATTGTCTATAAACGGTAAATTTTTTTGTTTTAGATTATTTTGAAACGCAAGTTTTGCTAGTATGGTATCGGTTGTATTTGCCAATATATTATCATAGGTCCAATTTAAGGTAATATCGGCAGCAGTAGAACCAACATCTCCACTTACAGAAAAAGCATTTGGTTGTTGGGTCATCATCTCAAAAAAGGTTAGTTTTGTATCACTAACTTGTATTCTACCAAACACATTGATTGAAAGGTCATCTATATCGTCCAACAGTTCATTTCTTAATGCATTAATCGTAGAAGCAGTTTGTCCCGATAAATCTCCCAAATTGGTGGTTGATTGATTCGACAGCGCAAGAATATCGTCCGATATATCTTGTATTTTGTTAAAAATGGAACCGATTCCACCACTAGCATCGGTTGGGTCTCCCAAAACATCGGCAATCTCTTTAAGAGTATCCAACGTAGTGGGAGCATCGGTTAAAAGAGTAGTTAATTGACCGTTTATTGTTGATATCGCACCGTCGATATTTGCTTCCTTTGAAATAGCGCGTTCTATTTCATTTGCTAGGTTTTGAGAAATATCGGATATGTCGCTGGTTGGAATAAAATGCGTTCCATCAAATTTTACAAATTGCCCTTCTATAATAGAATTTAAACTAACATCTGAAAGATCAGTTAATATTTCCTTTGTTATATTGGTTAATCCTAATCCTTTATATATAAATTCATTGATTTTACCCCCTCCAATCAATGCTGTTAAATTTTTAGTAGCGTCGTTATTTTTGCGGTATGCTATTTCTAATTTGTTAGAATCAGTATAAGTAAATGCGTTGTTTGTTACAATGGACCCATTGAAATCCAGTTCTCCTATTGAAACTTGCGAACCATCTACAATCTTGCTTACGACCAATCTCCAGTATTGATATTGTTCCGGGGAGGATAGAGTAACCGTATAATTATTGAAACTACTACTATACCACGTGTCTCTACTTAAATCAGTAATACTTGCTATTTCGGACCATGAAGAAGCATCGTTTGACGCAAACAATTTAAAGTTTGAGGGATGCGTATCGATAATAGAGGTTGCCGTATTTTGCTGTGGTTTAATTGTAACTGATTTCACCTTGGTTGAAATACCAGTTACAGTTGGATTTCCCATATTTACTTGTATCCATTCTCCAGAATATCCCTGTGTTACCTCTGAACCTTGATAATCTCCAGAACTATATGTCCCTACCGATGATTTCCACGTATTGGAGTCTTGTCCCGTAAGTTGTCCATCGAACGCCTTAGAAGAGGTGGATGAGGTTGAGGGTTGTTCGGTAGAAGCTGTGTAAGTTTGAGTAGTTAATGTTGAATTCGGACTTGTTAATAATGCTGTTTCACTTCCTACTTCAGTTAAATATTTCAACACAACCTTTCCGCTTTCTACAGTGATTGTGTTATATGAAGCAGTTACGTCATCGTATCGAATCGTAAAATTCGCAGAGTCGTATGTAGTTTGGGCACTTACATCTTTTGTGAAATTTATTACAATTGATCCCTGATTTAAACTTACATCGGTCAACACTGGCACAATACCTTCTATTATGTTTTGAGACAAATCGTCCAATCTGACATTAATATTTTCAGACAAATCCTTAATACTAATGTCAAACTGTGCCATATAAGACAATAGTTCTTGTTCATAATAACTAATGTGATTGAAGTATAAGAAACGTTGAACCGGTAACTCGTTGACGGTTTTTAAATTCTCGTTGCTACCAGAACCAGGTTGATAGTGTAGTTCAATATTTGATAAATCATTTAAAGTTCTAAAGGTTGGAGCAACGGCTAGACCCTTTATGTCTGGTTCTGTCAAATAATTGGAATACATTCTAATTTCGTCGATTGCTCCCAAACTATTGTAAGAAGCATCCCGTGACAATATATCTATGTCGGGGAATGTTGTGTTGGCTTCAATATAAATATGATGCCATCCAGAAAATGAACCGCTAGATAAATCGGGTGTAATTTCGTACACACTAGGATGCGGGTGTACATTTCTTGGGGATAATTGATGAGGTTGTCCGTCAAAATAAATTGTTTTTAAATTTCCACCATATGCAATTAATAGATCGTTTTCTCCAAGTATCTCCGTTACATCGTAAATATCAGAAGAAATATCACTGGCTACCAACCATGATGAATTACTACATTCATAATCCTTTACCCAAAACGATATTGCTTTTACATTGTTCTTCATCAACGATGAGGGAATTTGATATATTGCTTCGCCTGAAACACCTTTTTTTGCGTATCCTAATGGATTTACACCTTGTACGTATACGCCATTGTCTTGAAAATTACCTATATGTCGTTGGTCTTCAAATGATTCAAGAAAAACGCGGTTGGAAATATCGGTAATGTTTATGATATGTTGATTGTTTGAACTATCGGTCACAACATTACTACTATAGTCAGTAGTTAAATACACATTTCCGTCTGTGACATACATCCCTCCCAAACGAACATTTACACTGTTTTGTTTTAATTGGAAATTTCCAATCTCGTAGTTTTCCAAGTAGTTGATTGATGCGTCGAATACCAATTCTATAATAGAATTATTGCACAAGTCGATGTTTGATAGTTTGGATGTAGATATAACATTATACGAATTCGACAATTGTGAAGTAGATATTGAATTATATGAATTACCAGACTGATTAATATCGGAGACCGAAATAACATTTCCTTGAATTGTAATATTATTCCCGGCAACCAATCGACTAGCGATATTGTTTGACAAATCTACAAAATAATCCCACCGAACAGCTGCCGAATTTATAGTTTGATGTGACTCTGGCAAATCATTTACTGGATCTGGAGGAGGATTTACTAAACCATAAATATTATCTGATGTTAATAATAAACCAGACATTAATATAATATAAAATTAGACAAAAATTAATTGTATATTACTATTTGATACGATATGTGAATATAATTATGTGTTTATTGTTGTGTAGATACCAAATACAATTTAATGTTCTGTATTGCCCTAGAACTAAGTTTTCGTTTTCCTGTTTTAGTTGTTACCATAAAACCTTTTAAATCATCAGGTGTTTTATTAAGAATATTTATAAGACGATAGATTGTATTGTATTTTTTTAATATCTGCATTGCTGTATCCACGCTTATATTTGGTATTTGACTTAGCATGATAACATCGATGTTTTCTGGTGTAATGTTGCCTTTTTTCTCACGTTTTACATATTTACTGTATTTAAGCGACGGGTTTGTATCAACCGTTTCGTGTGTTATTGATTTAACTGCTTCGCTCTTAAGAGTTACATTGAATTTTGTTTTGAGTTGTTCGGAATTAGGATCAATATCAGAATCATCCGAAGATATTGTCTCGCTGCTTTTACATTTCAACGCCGTAGTTACATTTTCATAATATGGCTTTTTTGGCGGAGATAATTTCTCCGATTTTTCTATTTTGACAGCTATGTGAAATAAAAATTCAGCAGTCTCTACTAGAGTATTTGTTCTCAATACGGAGAATCCTTTGTGATACATTAAACTCACCAACGCACTATAAATTGTATCCGAAGTAATTCTTGTATAACGGTTGTTCCACATTGAAATATTACCCTCTATTAAATACATAATATTATGATTATGAACACAGCAATTTGTTAAACGGTACGATTGTTCACTGTAACGACCGTCTTGGATCGAACTTGCTAAATCATTTATAGTTTTTCTTTCTATTAAGAGTTTCTCATTTCCATGTTTGTCTTTTATAATCACATCGGAGAGGGGTAGATTTTCTACAATAATTTCAATGGATTTATATTTTGCGTTCATTATTTTGATAGAATTTACAAGTTGAATTAATTTTTTTTCTCTATAATCAATTACTATTTTCATTTATTTATTATTGCTTGTGATTGTTTTAAATTACTTATTTAATTAAGTTATTTAATAAAAATATTATTTTATGAGTCATACATTAAACGCGCGTTTTTTTCCTGTGGATGCTAGCAGAGGTTCTTCTTCCCGATGGAGTATATACAATGCGTTGTTTCATTAATTGACCAGGACTCATTGACAAATTTCTACTAAGAATACGCTTTCTGGTATTTTTAATACGAGTTTTTTCTTTTTTCTTTGCGTTTTTAATAATAATTTTCCTTGCTATTTTTGAATATTTACCCGATCCACCTATTTTCGCAAGAGCAGTGCGTTTTTTTACGCGCTTTCTTTTTGATATTGTTTTCCTTTTGCTTCTTTTAGTTCTCTTAATTGTTTTTTTCATTGTTCTCTTAATTGTTTTTTTCATTGTTATTATATATTTATGTAACAAAAAAATGTCGTCATTATTTATTTACTTTTATTATTTTTAACGCGCTCTTTCAATTCTTTTATTGTCATCTCGAACAATTGCTTTTTGTGTTTTGGGTTGCTTTTTTTATTGCGTTTATTTGATTTGGTCTTTCCGTTTCGTTTCTTTTTCATTTTTTTGGTTTTCTTGTTATGCTTTTTCTTGTTATGCTTTTTCTTGTTATGCTTTTTCTTGTTTTTATGTGATTTCTTTTTGGTTTTATTGAGTTTTTTGGTACGTTTTTTGGTTTTACCGCCACCCTTCTTTGGCCTTTTTGCTTTATTGTGTTCATATTCGTCGTCTCGATCTCGTTTACGAGTAGGTGGATCGGGTTGAACTGCCGTTGGAGCAGCAGGTGGAGCGGGTGGAGCGGGTTGAACTGCCGTTGGAGCAGCAGGTGGAGCGGGTTGAACTGCCGTTGGAGCAGCAACTGGAGCGGGTGGAGCGGGTTGAACTGCCGTTGGAGCAGCAGGTGGAGCGGGTGGAACAGGTGGAACATCTGTAACACCAATAAATTTTCTTGCTGAATCAATAAAATCTTGTTTATCAACTGGTATATTTTCGTTATCATTTAAAATATTATAACTATCATAAAAAGCCTTTAGTATAATTTGTTTACTCTCACCGTTGTAAAATCCATGTAAATTAAATGCCTTGTTTAATGTACTTATAGTAATAGAAGGAGTTAACAAAATGTATGCTAATAAATTGTAATTAAATCCTAATAATTTTATTATATTATCTAACGCATCTTCGCGAAACAATGATAGTTTACCTTCATTTGCTGTATATATTTTATCAGTTAAAATAGGATAATAAAAACTTTCTATTATAGGTGGTAATTCAGGTATAATATTCTCATTGATCATTTTCAAATCATCTTCTGGTTTTTTATAATCAAACTCAGTATCAAGCATCATCATTTCATATAAAATACAAACCGACATTAAGAATATTTTTTTAAGTGTATGTTCTCTGGAAGATATATCTGTTTCTTGTGCTAATCCTATATAACCGTATTTTTCTAGTTGATCTTTATCAAATTTATTTTCCAAGAAAGTCTGATTAAACTTATTACCCGGACTGTCTTTTTCATCTTTTATTGTGTCTTTTTCATCTTTTATTGTGTCTTTTTCATCTTTTATTGTGTCTTTTTCATC
>ERZ807291.359-NODE-359-length-76793-cov-31.167388_pt1 | contig 76793 bp, 60 predicted proteins | sample MGYA00521257_ERZ807291 | MGnify/ENA primary metagenome ERZ807291 (study PRJEB31413, sample SAMN03169783) | marine metagenome | biome: Marine; feature: Water; material: Subsurface seawater | place: North Sea | collected 2011-04-28 | depth 1 m m ... | reverse complement strand
TGCACCTCTCCCGCGACCAACGCACGGGCGAGTCGAGTTTCCACTTGTTTTTGCAGGAAACGCTTTAATGGTCTGGCCCCGTAAGTCGGATCATACCCCTTTTCTCCAATCCATTTCTTTGCCGAAGTGGTGAATTCGATCCGTATTTTCCGGTCTGATAGCCTTTTATTCAGGCTATCGAGCAACAGATCGACAATGGAAGTAATCTGCTCAAGCGACAGGGGTTTGAACAGGACAACATCATCAATCCGGTTTAAAAACTCGGGCCGGAAATGATCGCGCAATTCTGCCATGACCGATTCCCTGACAGACTCGGATATTTCTTGATTCAGTAAATTGTCCTGCAAATATCGGCTTCCCACATTTGAGGTCATGATCACCACCACATTTTTAAAATCAACCGTACGGCCCTGAGCATCGGTCAACCGGCCATCATCCATTAACTGAAGCAGAACATTAAACACATCGGGGTGAGCCTTTTCAATTTCGTCAAAAAGAATAACAGAGTAAGGCTTGCGGCGGACCGCCTCAGTCAATTGGCCCCCCTCTTCGTAGCCTACATATCCTGGGGGTGCACCCAGTAACCGGGCGACGGAGTGCTTCTCCATATATTCGGACATGTCAATCCGTACGACATTGTTTTCACTATCAAACAGGCTCTCCGCCAATGTCTTGGCCAACTCGGTCTTGCCCACACCGGTGGGGCCAAGAAAAAGAAAGGATCCGATGGGCCGGTGTGGATCCTTAATGCCTGCCCGAGCACGCAAAATCGCCTCGGTCACGGCATCCACTGCCTCATTCTGCCCAATTACACGCTCGTGCAAAATATTTTGTAAACGGAGCAGCTTATCCCGCTCTCCCTCAATTAGCTTGGTCACAGGAACCCCGGTCCATCTGGCAACAATCTCTGCGATCTCCTCCGCGGTGACCTCTTCCTTAAGGATGGCATCCTCCTGGCGCTCCATCTGCTCTAGGGATTCTAGCTCGGCTTCAAGCTTGGGCAGTTTTCCATGCTTAAGTTCGGCAACAAGGTTCAGGTCATAGGCACGCTCGGCACGCTCCATTTCTGCCCGGGTTGATTCAATCTGTTCGCGAAGCACCCGGACATTGTCGATCCCTTTGCGCTCGTTTTCCCACTGCCGCTTAATGGTCTCCATTTTATCCCGGGCATTCCCAAGTTCCTTGCGCAAAACCTCCAGGCGTTCCTTACTCGACTTGTCTTTTTCCTGCTTCAGGGCAGTCTCCTCAATTTCCAACTGGAGAACGCGCCGGCTAACTTCATCCAGTTCCGCAGGCATACTGTCCAGCTCAGTACGGATCATGGCACATGCCTCGTCCACGAGGTCAATGGCTTTGTCAGGCAGAAAACGGTCTGAGACATAGCGATTGGATAGGACCGCGGCCTGAACGATAGCTTCATCGCGAATGTTCACGCCATGATGAATTTCAAAGCGCTCCCGTAATCCACGAAGAATCGAAATGGTGTCCTCCACATTGGGCTGCTCGACCAGCACGGTTTGAAACCTGCGCTCCAGGGCTGCATCCTTTTCGACATGCTTGCGGTATTCATTCAGGGTGGTTGCCCCAATACACCTGAGCTCTCCCCTGGCAAGCATTGGCTTGAGCATATTGCCCGCATCGATGGCTCCCTCTGCCTTGCCTGCTCCAACAATGGTGTGCATCTCATCGATAAATAAAACAATCCGCCCTTCCGATTTGCTTACCTCATTGAGCACTGCTTTTAAACGCTCTTCAAACTCGCCACGAAACTTTGCCCCGGCAAGCAGGGATCCCATTTCCAAAGTAAAAATAGTCTTATCCTTTAGGCCTTCCGGCACATCTCCCCGAACAATCCGTTGAGCCAGGCCCTCCACAATTGCAGTCTTGCCCACTCCGGGCTCGCCAATCAATACGGGATTATTCTTGGTTTTCCGTGAAAGGATGCGAATGACCCTACGGATTTCGGAATCTCTTCCGATCACCGGATCCAACTTGCCTGACTTTGCCTGTTCCACCAAATCAATGCCATACTTCTTCAAGGCACGAAAAGAATTTTCTGGAGTTTTTGATGTCACTTTCTGGCCACCCCTCACCTTAAGAATGGCATCTTTTATTTTCTTTTCGCTCAGGGAAAAATTTTTGAGGAACTGTTGAAAAGTAGCGGGCTTTCCAACGGCGGATAAGCCAAGCAAAAGATGTTCGGTGCTGATATAATCATCCTGCATCTCCCTGGATATTTGTTGTCCTTTTTCCACAGCCTCAGTCAGGGCAGCCGATGCGTATGACCGGGCAGTATTTACATTCCCGGCGATCTTGGGGAGTTTTTGCATTTCGCGCTGCAAGGCAAGCTGCACCGGAGCGGTGCCCACGCCCATTTCATCCATCAAAGCCGGAACAATTCCGTTTTCCTGATTCATCAGGGCGGTAAGAAGGTGCCAAACCTCGACCTCCTGTTGGCCATTACGCCTCGCCACCTCTGCCATTTCCTGTATCGCGGCAATTCCAAGCTCGGTAAATTTTTCGGGTTCTACATTCATATCAAGGTTATAGTTGCAGGATACATACCGAATGTGCATGCACGCAAACCGTCGATATATAAAGGCATTCTAGATGGATCATTACGCATGTGCAAGTTGGGATGTGACTCCACTTGTATCATGCTTCCTGAAGATCGTGACAGATTGTCTCACTTTTCGATTTTAAGATTGTCCGTGACAAAGTCACATAAATGCTTTCAGAATCTTGGTCTCAACTCCCCAACCAGAAAGGTACCCAAGACATGAAGATTCTCTGCATACTCTATGATGACCCTAAAACAGGCATGCCTGGAAATTATCCTCTGGACGATCTTCCCAAGTTGGAAAAATACCCCGACGGTATGAGTTTGCCATCCCCCAAGGGGATTGATTTTACCCCCGGTCAGTTGCTTGGCTGTGTTTCCGGCGAACTTGGACTTAGGAAATTTCTCGAGGACGCAGGGCATACCTTTGTGGTCACCTCGGATAAAGACGGCGAGGGTTGCCAGGCAGATAGAGAACTGGTGGATGCCGATATTGTTATTTCCCAGCCCTTCTTCCCCTACTACCTGACCCGCGAGCGGATGGAATCGGCCCCCAACCTGAAAATGGCCATCACTGCGGGTATTGGTTCGGACCATGTGGACTTACAGGCAGCCATGGATCATAATGTCGATGTGGTTGAGGTTACATACTGCAATTCCCGATCGGTTGCCGAACATGTAGTAATGATGATCTTGTCCCTGGTTCGTGACTACCACAACCAACACAGAATCGTCAACGAGGGCGGGTGGAACATAGCCGACGCCGTTCAGCGTTCGTACGATGTTGAGGGCATGCATGTGGGTACGGTTGCGGCTGGCAGAATTGGGCTGGATGTGCTGCGAAAGATGAAACCCTTTGATGTGCACCTTCATTATTTTGACCGGCACCGCTTGCCCGCGGAAATTGAAAGTGAACTCAACCTCACACACCACGAAAGTGTGGAGTCTCTGGTCTCTGTCTGTCATGTCGTGACTATCAACTGTCCGCTCCATCCAGAAACTGAGCATTTGTTCGATGACGAAATGATAGCAAAGATGCGCAAGGGTGCTTACATCGTAAACACCGCCCGTGGTAAGATTTGTGACCGCGAGGCCATTGCCCGGGCCCTTGAATCCGGACAGCTTAGTGGGTATGCGGGCGATGTCTGGTTTCCTCAACCTGCACCCAATGACCACATTTGGCGCACGATGCCTCACCACGGGATGACCCCGCACACCTCAGGCACATCCCTGTCCGCCCAGGCAAGGTATGCCGCTGGCGTTCGTGAAATTCTTGAATGCTTTTTCGATGGTTCACCCATCCGGGATCCCTACCTGATCGTACAAAACGGCCAACTTGCTGGGATGGGCGCACACTCCTATTCCAAAGGTTCTGCCACCTCTGGTTCGGAGGAAGCCGCCAACTATAAGAAATAAGGAGCATCCCACTTCCATACTACATAAGAGGGTGAACCTTAGGGAAAGGATCGTTTACATTGATCAAACCCTTGATCAGTTGTATCCGAATCCTCCCATTCCCCTGAACCATCGAGATCCTTACACTCTACTGATCGCGGTACTTTTATCCGCCCAGTGTACGGATGAACGGGTAAATAAAATTACCCCTGCCCTCTTTGATCTGGCTGATCGGCCGGAAATAATGGCTAAGCAAAGCGTGGACCGGATCAATGCGATTGTCCGCCCCTGTGGGCTGGCTCCCCGGAAAGCTCAGGCAATCCATGACCTGTCCATTATTATAAATGAAAAGCATAAGGGTGAGGTGCCAGGGAATTTTGAGGATTTGGAGGAACTGCCAGGCGTTGGACACAAGACTGCATCCGTGGTCATGGCCCAGGCCTTTGGTCATCCCGCCTTTCCCGTGGATACCCACATTCACCGACTCGCCCAGCGATGGAAATTGACCTCGGGCAAAAGTGTGACCCAGACCGAGAAAGATTTAAAAAGGCACTTCCCAAAAGAAAGATGGAATTGCCTCCATCTGCAGATCATTTATTTCGGCCGGGAACATTGCTCCGCACGGTCATGCCATGGATTAGGCTGTATGATTTGCCGGAATTGTTTCCCGGGGCGAAAGTCGAAAATTGTAACGACCAAATCCTAACCTGCATTGACAAACATGCGCGGACGAGCGTCTTTAAGTTTTTGGATCGCGTCTGCTGAAAGCCCGGTTTGGTAAAGAAAGACCTGCTGAAGGCTTCCCATTTTGGATAGGATATCCACCACAGAATCGTCTAATTTTAAACGAATCAAATTGATCAGTTCCAGGCTTGGCATGGTGGCAATATTGCGCACCCCATTGATGGTGATTTTTTCAGAGCCTTCCAGAATTAATTTTTTCAGGTTTGGAAACTTTTGCAAAACCACCAAGCCCTGATCCGTGACCTGCGAATTTGTGAGATCTAAAATGACCAAGTGCTGGGCAATGTATTGCAAAATCCGGAGGTCGTCATCATTCATGGCAAGTTTGGGATCAACCGGTGAAATAACCTGCAACCCGTCCTCTCCCTCAATCGGCATCAGGGTGATACCGGATGAGCGAAGATGGTGCCATTGCTCTGGGGCTAACTTTACATCCTGTAAGGTGCCAGGGGGAGCTTCCACAATTTCAACCGAATCTGCCTCTCGCCCAGGGAACCATTGCTCGATTGGAATGCCGAATTTGCGTACAATCGGACCTACTTGTGAGGGGGCCACCAGGTAAGCTCCTAAGGTTGACCCGCAAACCACCAAGGCTGTAACAAAAAAGACCGCCAAGGTAGCAAAAAGTTTGGAGACCAAACTTTTCTCTTTGACCTTGATCGTAGTGGTCTTGGGATTCATTCCACTAATCCTGACCGATTTTTTTCCTGCAGGCTTTTTCTTCGGGGTCCTTGGCTCTTGCGGGGGTACTTGCCCCGAAGCAGGCAAATCTGCGGTTTCCGCCCTGGCATGCCTTCTCGCCGCCTCTCCCATTGCTTTGAGCACATCAGGGAGAAACTTCCATTCGGTCTGCCCCTCAAGCAGTGCATAATCGGAGACGAGTAATTGTCCGGCCTGTAAAAATTGATTGGCCTGTTCAAAGGTGTAGGGGCCAAAGGTTTGCCCATCCCTGGAAACATGCAAGGTGGATGCTTTTTCCACGGCCCCTAGATTCACCTTCACTTTACGGCCTAACAATTGATCGAGAGTTCCCGCAACTTTGGAAAAATATCTGTCCGGAGGAATCTTGTCTTTAATAATCGCCTGTAAATCCCCCATACGTAGGCGCAGTCCAGGGGGCAATTCGGTCTCTTCCAAATGGATCCCCAGAAAGGGCTTTTTCTCATTCAAAGCCAGATTTATCTCATTTCGGCAATTGATGGAATCTGTTGCCCGCGGGGAAATAAAGCAAAGAAAGACGCTGCAACCAAGTACCGCATTGGCAATTTCTTCGGGCCATTCATTACTGGCAGCAACACCTTCATCATACCAGATATTGTACCCTGCATCCCGTAATTGAGTGATTTCCGGATAAACCAGGTGGGCATCCTGATGGGAATAACTGATAAACAAATACGGATCCTCTCCCTCATAGGCCTCGAAGGGAGGAACATCTGCTGACCGGTCCCCCTGCCCGCCCTGCGGCAAAATAATTCCTGGCACCTCGGCCAAGGTGACCCAGTTTGCACATCCCTCAAACCAAGCCTGATCCGTAATGTTTAGCTGGCCAGAATATATCCAGTTTTGCAGATCTTCCAACTGATATGGTCCGGTTTGTTGACCATTTTGAAAAAGAAAGACTTGGGTCATGAGCAATGGTTCATTTCGATTTGGAATCAGTCTTTTTCATCTAAAGAAGTAAGACCATTGGATAGGATAATTTTCCTATCTATCCAAGTATTTTTTAATCGCATATTGAAGCTACTGTATCTTCAATTATGCTGGTTGTGCAACCATGCTTACTCAGCCGGCTTTGCCCGGATCCAGTTGGAAAGGATTTGAATTTCCTCATCCGTCAACTTGGCATCCCTGCCGTAACAAGGCATCCGGTCATTTTCATCTCCATAAAATCGTTCCTCCTCAGGGTTTTTAATGAAAGCAACAGTCCATTCATTCGATCCATAACCTGTCAGATCAGGGGCATGACCTTCCTCTTCTGAATCAATGTCGTGGCATTCAATACAGGCCAAGCCGTCCTGAAAAACCGAATCGTCATTATAAAAAAGTGCCAGCAACTCATCCCTCTCCTCATCGTCCAATGCTTCCTGATACGGAAGTTCGGCCATGTCGGAAAGCAGCCGAGCGATGTCCGGTAATAAAGCAGTCTCTTCAGGGGTATACTTTGCCAATACCTTGCGGGCCATTGTGCCATCCTTAAACGCAGTACCGCCAAAATACTCTGCTGAAATGTAATGTTTGTGAGTGAGCAGCTTGGTAATCCATTCGACACTGGCAAAACCAGCTAATTCCGGAGCAGACTGTTCATCCGTAACTGGATAACCCCTTCCGTCATGCCCATTGTAGCGGTGGCAACTGGCACAATGGGCTGCAAACAGGTTACGCCCCCGGTTTTCTGGGTCTTTTCTAAGTAAAGTGACTGCACCAGCAGGGGGAATTCCTTGATCCTCAACAATGGATAAAACCCGGTCTGCCTGCCAGCCTGCTTCTTCAATCGCGGCTGCATGCCTAAGGTTGGCCCGGTCTTCCGCAAAAGCCAACAGGGTCAAGGCGATGGAACCGGCAATTAAGGTCCACCAAAAACCAATATTCAACTGATGCCCAGGCCGGGTGGCTCCGATAAAAGGTTGGGCAAAGATCCAAAGGACTAAAAATGCGGGTATAATCACCGCACCCCAAAAGGCGGGAACATATTTCAGTAGTTGAAAAAGGAAGAGGAAATACCACTCCGGGCGGGCGGGGAATTCATTCGCCGGATCAGCCGGAGGGCCCAATGGAGCACCCCTGAAGTAAAGGGTCAGCCCAACGACCGCCAGCAAAATTGCCAAGCAGGCAATTGCATCCTTAAGGATTTGATCCGGCCAAAAATAAGAGTCTCTTTTCGGGCGGGGTTCTTTCACATGAATCCCATGTTTGCGGAAGAGATAAATATGTATCACCACCAGGCCGACAAGCATGGCCGGGAGCACCCCGGCATGTAAGGCAAAAAAACGGGTTAAGGTATGGTGCCCGTATTCAACCCCACCGACCACAATTTTCTGGATGGCTGGACCAATCCAAGGCACTTCCGCCATCAGGTTTGTCGCTACCGCAGTGGCCCAATACCCTTTTTGGTCCCAAGGCAGTAGATATCCAGTCAAAGAGAGGGCTAAGGTTACCCCCATCATTAATGCACCAAACCAAAAATTTAATTCACGAGGAGCACGGTAAGCCCCATCAATAACGACTTGCATCAAATGAAGAACGAGCAGAACAATCATGGCCTGGGCCATGTAATGATGAACCCCTCGCAAAAACCAGCCTCCCCAAACCTGATATTGTAAAAAATAAACACTTTCCCAAGCTGTCTGGGCACTCGGGCTGTAAAACATCCACAGAAGTGTCCCGGTTACAACCTGAGTAAAAAAAGCAAAGGTCAGGCAACTGCCCCAGACATACCGCCAGCGGGCACCACCAGGCACTTTTTCATACAATACTTCATGTAAAAGGTTGCGGTAGCCCGATCGATCGTCGAGCCAATCAAATATAACCTTCATGAAAGGGGCGTCTTTTCGGGAATGTTGGGTCTGAAATGTTGAAACCTTATCCAGACATATCCGTCCTCCACTTTTGTTTCCATGGTGTCCATCGGACGGGGGCTGGGACTGTTCTCAGTCGTGATCGAACCGTCCAGTGCAAATGAACTGTTGTGGCACGGACAAAAATAATCGTTGCTTTGTTTTCGAAAATCGATCGCACAACCCAAGTGCGGACACTTGAGATTGAAAGCAACGACATCTTTTTCCCGGCGGGTTAAATAAACCGCACCGACTGGTACATCCTTGTAGGTTGTCCATGCATCCACCACTTTTTCCTGTACCACCTCAAATTTTGCCGGCGTCCCATCCTCGGGCAAAGAAACAAAAGGGGCGACTTTTGACCAGGGAACATTTCCGGCATTTCCAAAACTTTTAGTGACCGGGTCGAGTAAAGCGGGAATTCCAGCAGCCAGGGGGAATAATCCGCATGCGGCAGAAGCACTTATGGTCGCGACCCTTATAAATTTTCTCCTGCTGGTATCTTCTTGGTCTGAATCGTTCATAGATACGGTTTTTAATTTACCAAGCCGTGGGATTGGCCAAATAAAATGTCAAAACGGCTTAAATCTTTTTAAGGAAGTGGTGGCAAAGGAGGGAGATCTCCAAAGCCCTCATCATTACCGCCCGGCAAAGGGGGTAATCCACCCGCATCATCTTCCAGTCCAGGCAAGGGTGGAAGGCCGCCGGAATCTCCATCACCGGGCAGACCAGGCAGCGGAGGAAGAGCATCGTCGTTGGATGGGGCGGGTTCGTCCAGTCCGGGTAAATCTGGCAGATCACTCTCCGTTTCAATGGGCAATGCAGGTAAAGGTTCATCCGCAGGCAGAGCGGGAGCATCCAGACCTGGAAGGGCAAGATCATCGTCACTTTCAGCGGGCATTTCAGGGAAAGCTAAGTCCCCATCAGAGCTGGGAGCCTCTTCTTCCAAAGGTGGAAAACTTGGCAAATCCGAAAACCCATCCTCCTGAGCGGAAGGAACAGGAACTGATTGAAAATCATCCGTAGGTGTTGGCTCAAAGGCAGGCTCAACCGGGTCGAGCTGGATATCATCAGACAAAACGCTGGGTTCAGAAACAGGACTTGGATCCTCAATATTCACATTGGGAAGTGAATCTTCGATGTCTCCGGTGCTAAAATCACTTTCAACAACTTTCGGGGTGCCGTCTGCGGGTAAGGAGAGTGCGGTGCCATCCGATCGCCAAGTGGCTTCCTTACCATGCCTCACTCCATTGGAATAGGCACGGACATACATCTTTTGACCATTGGGCCACCACCGTGTGACCGCTCCATGCCATCTACCTTCATTATAGTTTCGCTCGTACATTTTGATACCATTGGAAAACCACTTCGAGCTCTTGCCGTGCTTTTTCCCCTCTTTCCACGACTCATCGGAGGAAACAAATTCTCCGCTCTCGCCAACATCCACAGTTAAAATTCTGCCGGTAAAGGGATCCTGACTGGCTTTGAGGTAAAGCAATCCATAGCGGGATACGAAATTATCGTCGTACTCACTTTGGCTGACTTGGTACGCATCGTCGCTTGTCTTCCCCACAAATTTAGGGTCAACGGACGAAGAAGAGTGAGAATCTGAACTTCCCCTTCGGTATCTATTCTCGCAGGAAGAGAATAAAAAGAGAACAAGCAATGCACATGATATTTGCCTTATCATTCTTCCATCCAAACATTTGACACAAAATTTGCAAGATTGAAGGGAGGTTGAATTACCATGGCTGGCTAGATACATAAAACTTGATTTTAAACCCTTATTCGATCATAAACGATCGGATTCAATCATTTTCGATCATTATTATTTCGAAATTACCAGCCTAACAACGAAAGATAGAAAACTCATGACCCTTGAACAACTCCCCATTCTTTTACCAGCAGTTGGAGCATTTGCTTTATTGTTCACATGGTGGAAGACCCAGTCCATTAACGCCATCCCTGAGGGTTCCGAGCGTATGTCCAAGATTGCCAAGAGTATTCAGGAGGGTGCCATGGCATTTCTTCGTGCCGAGTACAAAGTACTTTTCTTTTTCGTAGTCGCAGTTGCTGCCCTGCTCTATTGGAGCGGGAACAACAATCCGCACAGCCACGGACTAGTCGCGGTATCTTTTGTGGTTGGAGCTTTTTGTTCCGGTCTGGCCGGTTATCTCGGCATGAAAGTAGCCACCAAAGCAAATGTAAGAACGGCGAATGCCGCTAAAGACAGCCTTGGAAAGGCCTTGGAGGTTGCTTTTTCGGGTGGAGCAGTCATGGGGCTTGGGGTTGTTGGCCTTGGTATCTTAGGTCTCGGCGGTTTGTTTGCTTACTACAGCGATCTCTTTGGTGCTTTTGAAAGTAAAGAGGGATTAGGGACCACGCTTTCTGTCCTCACCGGCTTTTCCTTCGGTGCATCATCCATTGCTCTTTTTGCCCGTGTAGGCGGAGGTATTTATACCAAAGCAGCCGATGTGGGTGCAGATTTAGTGGGTAAAGTGGAGGCGGGAATTCCTGAAGACCATCCCTTAAATCCCGCCACAATTGCTGACAATGTAGGTGATAATGTGGGAGATGTTGCAGGCATGGGAGCTGATCTTTTTGAATCCTATGTCGGTTCGATCATTGGCACGATGGTCTTGGGTGCGGCCATGGTCGCCGGCTCCAATAATTTTAGTGATTTTCTCGGCGGTTTATCCCCAGTGTTTTTACCCCTCATTCTAGGTGCAGTGGGCATTCTTACCTCCATTATCGGAACCTTCCTGGTAAAAGTGAAGGATGGTGGAGATCCCCAAAAGGCATTAAATACGGGTGAGTTTGTATCTTCCGGCTTAATGATCGCAGCGTCCTACTTTCTCATTAACAAGTTTCTTCCCGAGACTTGGACCTTTGATGAAACCACCTTTACTGCAATGGGAGTGTTTTGGGCGACCATCATCGGATTGGTTGCAGGCTTGGCTATTGGTCTGATCACTGAGCACTACACTGGTACGCACAAAAAACCAGTCAAAGCAATCGTGGACCAATCGATTACCGGATACGCAACCAACATAATTGCCGGTCTTGGGGTCGGGATGATTTCGACTACCCTGCCCATCCTGGTGATTGCGGCTGCGGTTATCGGTGCCCATGAGATGGCTGGCTTATATGGTATTGCAATTGCGGCAGTAGGTATGCTCTCCAACACAGGCATACAACTTGCAGTCGATGCTTATGGCCCTATTTCTGACAACGCCGGTGGGATTGCAGAAATGTCTGAACTCCCCAAAGAAGTTCGTGAAAGAACCGATAAGTTAGACGCTGTGGGAAATACCACTGCCGCGATAGGCAAAGGTTTCGCAATTGGTTCTGCTGCCCTTACCGCCCTGGCTCTCTTCGCTGCATTTACCGCTTCATTTAACCAAACGCATCCAGGTGAGTTACTCGATTACATCGACATTATGGAGCCCAAGGTAATGGCCGGCCTTTTTGTCGGAGCGATGCTCCCTTTCCTCTTTAGTGCACTGGCCATGGGGGCAGTTGGTCGGGCGGCAATGTCCATGATTCAGGAAGTTCGCAGGCAGTTCCATCATATTCCAGCTCTTAAGAAAGCACTCGAAGTAATGAAACTAAACGAGGGCAAACCCAGCTCAGAATGGTCAGAAGACGACAAACAATCCTTTGATGATGCCATTGATTCCGCTGAATACGGAAAGTGTGTGGAAATCTCGACCCAGTCTGCAATTAAGGAAATGGTCGCCCCTGGAATAGTTGCCATTGCCACTCCGATAGCTATCGGATTTGGTGGGGGGGCAGCAATGCTCGGAGGCTTGCTTGCTGGGGTCACTGTAAGCGGTGTGCTGCTTGCTCTCTTTCAATCCAATGCGGGTGGAGCTTGGGATAATGCCAAGAAAATGGTAGAGGAAGGATATGAAATTGATGGTGTAGTGCATGGTAAAGGTTCCGATCTGCACAAAGCTGCAGTGGTGGGTGATACCGTTGGGGACCCTCTCAAAGACACCTCTGGTCCTTCCCTCAATATTTTGTTGAAGCTAATCTCCGTGGTAGCCTTGGTCTTGGCTCCTTTTATTACTTTGAACGGTTTGTTCTAAAAATTCTCTCCGACCGAACGGGCAAAATTTGCTCGTTCGTCGGGGGTGGATTTGTAGTAAGAGGTTCCTGCAACAAAAATATCTACTCCTGCATCCAGGCAATTTTCCACATGTTGGGGTCCCACCCCTCCATCGACTTCGATTAAGAAGGAATGTCCACCTGATTTTCTACGATCAGAAAGTTCCTGAACTTTTTCCAATACATAGTCCTTAAAGCTTTGCCCCCCAAACCCTGGGTTTACGGTCATGCATAGAAAGAGGTCGACCTGATCTAAATAGGGGAAAAAGAGGTCAACTGGAGTATCAGGGTTTATCGCCAATCCAGTCTTAAGCCCCGCGTTACGGATTTTATCCAATGCGGCCTGATGGTCGTAATCGGGCTCTAAATGTATGGTGATTAATTCAGATCCCGCGGCAATGAAGGGATCCAAATAAAGATCCGGCCGGTCTAGCATTAAATGGACATCGAAGAACAACTTTGAATGCGGGCGCAGGTCTGCAACCGTCTGGGGACCAAAACTCAGGTTGGGAACAAAGTGTCCATCCATAAGATCAAGATGTATCCACTTTCTTCCATCCTCCTCCACTTCAGCTAAGGACTTCCGGAGGTTGCCATGATCACCTGCAAGGAGGGAAGGAGCTAGAATTTTTTCCATGACACTAGCTATAATCGTCTTACCAAGCTTGATTCAATAAAGAAAGGGAGATGTTTGCGGCGAGGTCTTCGGCTAGTGCCTGCAAAGCCATTGCATCATCTGGAACCTGAATGGATTCTCGGCGTAAAACAGATGCATCCGACTTCACCCTATCTTCATAGACATTTTGACCCGTTATCCCCAAAAGTTCAATCTTCGCAACCGCTCGCAGATTGAGGCCGGCAGCCAGTAAGGTATCCTCCGGGTTATAAGCTTCGGTTACATCTTCGTAATTGGTAAGAGTGATCAGGAGAAAAGCATCGGCCTCTTCTTGGTTATTCACCAAAACAAATGCTCCGTTTCGGATGAGGTTTTTTCTTAATTCACGATCCACTTTTGCCCCAAGTAGAGGAGCCAATGAATCATTTTTAACCCTTAGATGGAGGCTGGAGTATTCAGAAGTCGGACTGCCCGCTTTATAGGAGCATCCAAGTAGCAGGAACAAAATTGTGAAAATTGAGGTGGGTAAATAAATAAGTCTACTCATTGCGCAAATCTGCAACCCGCTTTTCGGCTTCCCTTGCCGCGGCAGACTCAGGAGCGGTGGTGATCGCTTCATTGTAAAACTGCAAAGCAGGCTGGTTGCCTAACTCTTGCCAACGCACCAGAAAATATTTTCCATAATTTTCAAGAAACCGCCCGACCTCTAATTTGCTCTGAGCCAAGCTTTCGCGCATTTGATTCCTGCCTTCCTGTACAAGTTTTTTTCGCTTCAGTGTCTCTTCTTTTCGTATCTGGAATTGCTCTGATGTTTCGTCCGTTCCTTTCCTCGGAACTTCATCAAACAAAATGAGGTAGTCTTCATAATAATTAAGAGCATCTAGGGTTGCTCCCTGGTCGTAAGAGGGCCCGGATACAAAATCCTTATGGATATTCCCAAGCATGAAGTACGCCTTCTCCGCAAGATAGTGATCCGGGTAAAAATTGACCAATTTTTCAAGTGCGATAACCGCCTCATCATCCTTACTGTCCTTGAGTGCAATTTCTGCAAGAACCATCAGAGCACGCGGGGCGTATTTGGGACCTCTGGAGAACTCCACGATCTGGTTTAACCTTTCCCGATCTTCAGAACCTGAGCGCAACCGAGGAACAACTCCCCATTTTTTGGGTAACTCCTCTGTGGCAATACGTTCCGCAATACGCATAAGAGATGCTGAAATTCGGTCAAAATCATACCTGACATAGGCTTTTGCGATCAATTGAAGATAATCATAAGCCTTTTTCCAATCTCCCTGCTTCTCACGAATCATTGCCGCACGATAAATTGATTCTGGACCAATTAGCACCGAACTCCCTTTCATATCTACGACAAAGTCACACCTTCTCTTCGTGAATTTTTCATACATTTTCAGTGCATCAGAAATTTCATCGGCTTTTTGCAGTTCGGTAGCCTCAAGAAACCATTGCTGGGCTTCTTGGTCATTGTAAGGGTCGCGGTTTTTAAAAAAAATACCCGTGCCGGGGAATAGATGAACTTTTTCATCATCCACTTTGGCACGACCTCTCTGGTTTGCCCCTAAGTCAAGCAGCACAAATGGATTAAGGGAGAATCCTAATAATAATAAAACAATAGATTTGGGGATCATAATTAAAATCGAACAAGGGTTGATGACCATGTCAAGCCCGCCCCAAATGCCACCAATAGGCAAAGGTCATTAGGCTTGATCCTTTGTGAATGAACCGCCTCGCTCAAGGCAAGAGGAATGGATGCCGCAGAGGTGTTGCCGAACCGGTCCAAATTACAGTAAAATTTTCCCAATGGAACATTCAGTCTTTGGGATAAACTCTCCACAATTCTCATGTTCGCCTGGTGCGGAATGATATGATTAATATCTTCGATCGCAATGTTATGCTGGTCAAGCAATTGACGGCAGGATGACTCCATTACCCGAACGGCAGATTTAAAAATTTCTCGGCCATTCATTTTTAAAAAATGCTTCCTGCCAGTAATTGTGTCCGCAGAAGCAGGCAGTGCCGAGCCACCGCCAGGTTGACAAAGCAGGGAAGGATTGGACCCGTCCGCCCCGCAATAAAACCCGAGCAATTCTGGCCCATCCCCATCTCGCGATAGTACCGCTGCACCCGCACCATCCCCAAATAAAACGCAGGTCGTTCTGTCTTCCCAATCCATGATGCTTGACATTTTTTCAGCACCCACAACAAGGGCCTTGGAATATCTCCCCGAAGAGATCATCGCATCTGCCACATCAAGTGCATAGAGAAACCCGGAACAAGCTGCCTCCAAGTCAAAACATGCCACCTTGTTGAGTCCTAACTTGTGTTGTAAAATACAAGCGGTTGAAGGAAAAGCCATGTCTGGAGTGATTGTGGCAACCAATACAAGATCGATCTCTTCCGGCAATACTTTGGCGTCCTCCATAGCTTTTTTTGCGGCCTCCAAAGATAAATCACTGGTTGCTTGCTCATCACTTGCGAACCTTCTTTCCTGAATACCCGTGCGGGTACGAATCCACTCGTCTGAAGTTTCGACCGTGTTACTTAGCTGATTGTTGTTAACCACCCGTTCAGGTCCGTAAGAACCAATTCCCAGAATGCGCGTATGACCAGATGTACTCATGAAATGTGAGCCCTCAAGTTATTCACTCCCATGAATCGGAAATGGGCGGAGAAGATCATTGGCTCCCCGAATATCTTCCTGCATTTGTCCAAGCATATCATGTCGTACGAGATCTAGGGCAATTTTTACTGCACCGCATACATGATTGCGGTTGGAAGAACCGTGTGCCTTGATTACATTTCGGTTCAATCCGAGCAAGGGAGCCCCTCCAAATTGCTCGGGATTAATACGTTGCTTAAGGCTCCGGAATGCTCCCATGGAAAGCAATGCCCCGGTTTTTCTGATCGCATTTCGTTTGAGCTCTTCATCCAAGAAACTCCCAATCAGTTTGCTTAGCGACTCACAGGCTTTCAGCACAATATTGCCGACAAACCCGTCACAAACCACCACATCGACAACATTTTCAAAGATTTGAAAACCTTCTATCAATCCGGCGTAGTTAATAATCGTACCATCGATATCTTTGAGCATGGAATGGGCTTCATGAATGAGCTCATTGCCTTTTCCTTCCTCGGTTCCAATGGTTAGCAGACCCACTTTGGGTCGAACCAGACCGAGGGCTACCCTGGCGTAATTGGATCCAAGGATAGCGTTTTGTAATATATGATAGGGCTTGGGGTGTGGGTTGGCCCCCGCGTCCAAGAGAGTGAAATATCTCTCACGACCGGGCCAGATGGTACAAAGTGCGGGCCTTTCCACACCTTCCAAAGTCCTTAACCGAATGGTTCCACCTGCCATCAGGCATCCGGTGTTCCCGCAGCAGAGCATTGCATCCGCCTCCTCATCCTTGAGGGATTGGAGAGCTAGTGCCATGGATGAATTTTTCTTGTTTTTTATGCCAGCAATGGGCTTTTCATCCATGCCCACGACTTCTGGGGCATGACGGATTTCATGGCTAATTGATTTCCATTCAGAATTTTCCGAAATCAAGGGGTCAAGATCACTTTCGGGCCCGAACAGCAAAAATCTGAGATTGCGGGGTACGAAGGAGGTTGATTTTACAATACCGGCAAGAACTTCGGAAGGGCCCTTGTCTCCTCCCATGACATCAACTGCAAGGGTAATGCGAGCCTCTGGACTAGCCATACAGAAGCTCTTGGCAGAGGTTATACCTCTAGATCTAAAACCTGGCGTCCGCGATACTCCCCAGTTTCAGGATTTACGCGGTGGGGACGAGAAAATGATCCGTCCGGCTCTTTTACGAGAAGTGGTGCTTTGAAGCGGTTGGCACCACGACGCTTACGGCTGCGTTGCTTGGATTGTTTTCTTTTAGGCTGTCCCATAGTTTGTTCAGTAAATCATTCCCCCAACCGATCGTCAAGAATAGTGTACCAGTTGATTGTACCGAGTAAATAGAATCAGCGAGAGAGGTAATAACTGAGAATCAAGGCTCCCAGTGCTATGCGATACCACACAAAAAGCCCTAATCCGTGCCTACTCAAATAACCGACCAACCAACGCACAGAAAGTGCCGCGGAAATTCCCGCCATCAGGCAGCCAAACAACATCGGGCCGTAGTCGAGGGCTTCAATCAATGCCCTGCCTTTGGTAATCGCCTTGTACCCAGCAGCAGCCGTCAGGGTGACCAGGCCTAAAAGAAAGCTAAATTCTGCGGAATGCCTGCGGGACAATCCCACAAAATACCCGCCTACAATTGTCATCATCGAACGGCTTGTGCCCGGGCACATCGCCACACACTGTAAAGCCCCGATAAGCAAGGAATTTTTTAGGCTTAAATCCTCCAGTTTCTTTCCTGAATCGCCATCCATTCCATCCTGCCTTCTTTTTCTTTTTTCAGCCAAATGCATAAACAAAGCCCCCAGAATAAGAGCAGTGGCAACGGGAACGGGACCAAATAAAATCGATTCAATCCACTCATCAAGCAAGGGCCCGAGTGCAACTGCCGGCATAAAGGCGATCAGGATATTAATTCCCAATTTTTTTCCGGATGGATCCAACCCGAAAAAACCTAATATTATGGCGATAATTCTTCGACTGTATAGCAATGCAACAGCAATGATAGCCCCAGCTTGAATGACAATCAGGTAGGCATGAACCGCATCCTTCTCCATTCCCTGAAGATCAGACGAGGCAAGCATCCACTCATTTGTAAGGATTAAATGACCAGTTGAGGAAATAGGCAAAAATTCAGTGAGTCCTTCAACCAAGCCAAAAACAAGGGCTTCATCGTAACCAACTACTGACTCTGTTTTTTCAAGCTTTTCATCGACCTGCCCAAAGCTCTCTGTGGGCAAGGTCGAAAAACATAGTAAAAGTATACAAACCAATTTTGATTGTAGCATCATACAGGATCACTTACTTGATGAGTTTACTCGAACGGGCAAGGTCATATGCTCAAATTGCCCATGGGATAAATTTTAAATTATGACAAATCCATTACAAGAATACAGTGAATTACTAGAATCCGGCATGAACTTGAATCCGGATCAAATTCCCAGGATTGCAGAACATTTGGTTGATGACCGGCTGGAGGAAAACTCTAAGTTCACTTTTCTGCAAAAATTGTCTAACAAAGGTGAGACCGATGAAGAATTTACCGGTTTTGTTTCTGCTTTTCGGGAACTTGCCAAAGATCCGAAACTCGAGGAATTTTCGGGCAGAGCGATTGACCTGTGCGGCACCGGGGGGGATAAATCCGGGAGTTTTAATATTTCAACATTTGTAAGTATTGTTGTGGCCGCTGCCGGAGTTCCGGTGATTAAACATGGGAATAGGTCCATAAGCTCCAAATGCGGAAGTGCCGATTTGCTCGAAGCATTAGGCATTCCCCTGGAGACTGATTCGGCAAAACTAAAATCCAGCCTGGCTGAATTGAATTTTTGTTTCTTATTTGCCCCGCACTTTCACCCCGCCTTTAAAAGTTTAGCCCCGGTGCGCAAAAGATTGGCGGAAGAAGGTGTTATTACCATGTTCAACCGCCTCGGCCCCTGCCTTAATCCGGCAGCTCCCGCTCATCAAATCCTTGGAGTTTATGATCCCGCGTACCTTGATCAGCTTGCCCATTGTTTAGTCAAAAATGGGAGTAAATCGGGATGGATTGTCCACGGAATTGTCAACGGGAATGCCTTGTCGAGAATGGATGAATTATCCGCATGCGGGCCCAACCTTGTCCGTCCTTACGGGACCGGCAAGGATACCGTGATGACTTTACCCCCTGAACATTGGGGGTTGGGCACATCCCCCTGCAGCGATCTCTCCGGTGGGGACCTGAAGCAAAACCTATCTATCCTGAAAAGCTTGCTTCGGGGGGATTGCCCGTCAGGACTGCATGCAACTGTGCTAATCAATGTATCTTCCGCCTTATGGATTGCAGGGCATGTTGAATCTATTGAGCACGGCGTTGAAAGGGGAAAAGAATTGCTCGCGGGCGATTGTGTTACTCGCTGGTTGAGCAAAGCCCAAGATTTCTTTTCCAAATGAGTAAATACTTTGGAACAGATGGTATCCGGGGAACTTACGGATCCGCGCTCATGAATGAGTCTTTTGCCCAAAAGGTCGGGCAGGCAATTGGTGCTTTCCTAAAAACACATTGCCCAGACGATCCAACCGTTGCGATCGCATCGGACACACGACCCTCGGGCCCTTCCCTCAAACAAGCCTTGATCGAGGGACTTTGCGGTATGGGCGTTAAGATGATCGACTTTGGGGTGGCCCCGACCCCTGCCCTTTCATTTGGAGTGCTTAAACATAATGCAAGTTTTGGCGTAATGATCACTGCTTCCCACAATCCGTTTGGTGATAACGGGATTAAGTGCTTCACCGACAAGGGCACGAAGCTTCGCATAGAACAGGAATTAGAGATTGAGCACTGGATCGATCAAAGCCATCCAGTATCCCACAGGCAGGAGGCACCCACACATGATTCAATTCACCAAGAGTACCTGAACAATCTGCAAGAGTACTTTTGTCAACTCGATCTGACGGGAATTAAAATAGCCTTGGATACTGCCAATGGAGCCACATGTAAAACCACCCAGTCCATGCTGGAAAATTTGGGGGCCACTGTATTTGGGATCCATCAAGGAAATGGGATGATCAATGAGGGGTGTGGGTCCGAACATTTGGATTCTTTGAAAAAGTTGGTTCATCAGAAAAATGCAGATGTCGGCATAGCACACGACGGGGACGGGGATCGGGTACGATTTGTCGATGCGGATGGAAGAGTCATTGATGGCGATCAAATCCTGGGACTACTGGCCCTGCATGCCCATCGCAATCAACAACTAGAATCGTCAACATTTGTTGCCACTGTACATAGCAACAGTGGATTGTTTGCATTTCTGAATAACCATGCAATTCATGGTAAAGCCTCTGATGTGGGCGACCGGAATGTTTACCTAAAGATGTTGGAAGAAAAGAGCAATTGGGGAGGAGAGTCTTCGGGGCACATCATCTGTACCGATTACCTGCCAACTGGAGATGGTCTGTTTGCCGCACTTTCCGTTCTTAAAGTCATGCAAGAACAGTCCAAACCGCTCTCAAGTCTGGCACATGACATTAAGCTTTGGCCCTCTCTGAGTGGCTCGTTTCCGGTATCGGAGAAAATTCCCATTGATCGCATTCCGGAACTTACTGAAAGGATTTCCACGGAAACAAGTTTGCTCAAAGAGGAAGGTAGAATACTCCTTCGTTATTCGGGCACAGAGCCAAAAATAAGACTCCTGGTGGAGGGTAAATCCATAGAAAAAATTACCCCCAGTTACCAAAGACTCCAGGTGGCCATTGAAAAATCATTGTAAACAACCATACTTTACTATCTAACCTCAATCTTTGTATGCCCACACTACCTTGATGATTGAAGAGATTACCATTTCTGATCTAGACCCAAGACAAATCAAACAATTGGATGCCGCGGATAAGGCTTTGTCCAAAGACATCAATTATTCCCTGGAAATTTACTCTGCGATTCTCAAGCAGTCTCCCGGATGCCTTGAGTTGCGCAAACGATTACGACACCAACAGCTAAAACTCGCCAAGGGGACAAGCAAAGGTCTTAGCTCACTCATGGGCAAACTGACCAATGCCCCTTTTTTATTTAAGACAAAAGCAAACAAAGACCCTGAATTAGCGATTTCTTCCGCAGAAGAATTGATTGCAAAAAATCCGTTTAATGCTGCCGCACATCAAATGCTGGCAGACGCTTTTGCGGAACTTGAAATGGCCGGCAGCGTAGTGTTTGCCTATGAGACCATCCGCTCCTTTCAACCAAAAGATCTCGGGAACCTTAAAAAATTAGCAAACGCTTATCTGGATGCCGGAGAATCGGACTTAGCCATCCAAACCGGCAATGCAATTCTGCAGATCAACCCTTCGGATGGCGAGGCAGAGGATATGATGAAACGGGCATCTGTGGCGGTGGCGATGAACAAAGGAAAATGGGAGGGGTCAACAAATTTCCGGGAACAATTAAAAAATAAAGAGGAAGCAGAGGCTCTGGAACAATCTGCCAAAACGGTTAACGATGCCAAGGGTCTCGAGGCTTTGATTCGTCAAGTTTATGAGAAAGTTCAAGCCGAGCCCCAAAATTTAAATCATTACCGCCAATTGAGCGACTTGTACCAACGCTATGGCGATTTACAAAATGCAATTGCATGGATACAACAAGCCCGAAAACTCGAAGCGGGCAAAGGGGATGTGTCCTTGGAAGAGAAAGAAAGACAACTGACGATTGAATTTTATGACGGGATTATCGAACAGTGGGAAAAGGCATTGGCTGCAGACCCCGAAAACCCCGCATCGAAAAAAGGCTATTCCGATGCAGTCCTCGCAAAAAAGAATTTCCAGAGGCAGCAGCTAGAGTCTCTGGTTCAGCGATACCCCAACGAATATGGATACCGTTTCGAACTCGGTTGCTTATTATTTGAGGAAGGGGAATTTGATGCCTGCCTACCCCATTTTCAGTTGGCACAAAGAAACGCCAAGGTTCGTCTCGATGCGATTCTCTATCTGGGGCGTGCGTATCTTAACAAAAAGTTTTTTGACTTGGCTATTGAGCAATTCAAATCACTGAAATCCGAAATTCAGATTATGGATGAAAGAAAAAAGGATGCAGTGTATCAACTGGGCTGTTGTTACGAATCAATGGGCAAGACCGAACAAGCAATAGAAGAATTTAAATTGGTGTACTCCTCTGACATTTCCTTCCGTGATGTTGCGGAAAAAATCAACGCTTTCTATTCGCAATAAAAAAACAATTTATATGGCGGAGAGGGCGGGATTCGAACCCGCGGTACCTTGCGGCACACCCGATTTCGAGTCGGGCACATTCGACCACTCTGCCACCTCTCCCACTCAAAGAATCCTTTATTTCTTAACAGACCTAAGGTGGCAATTCAATACATGTGTGATTGCCATATTTAAAATGATTGATTTACACGCTTGCCCGAATCGAACTGATGTTTTTGGATGATGTTTGAAATGTCCCTTAAATTTTTCCAGATATCATCCTGCCTGATTGTCCTCTTTTCTTTGCCCGGTTGCAAAACCACACCTAATGCGAAGTTGGAGTTTTCCGACGGATCTTACGAAGGAAACCTCAATCGTGATGGCCAAAAGCACGGAACAGGAATTTACCGGTGGATAGATGGATCCATTTACGAGGGAGATTATTCAGATGACCTACGCCACGGAAAAGGAAGATTTCTTTGGGCAAATGGTGAAAGCTATGAAGGGGATTACCTCAAAGATGAACGCACCGGGAAAGGAATTTATCTCTGGCCGGATGGTTCCATTTATGAAGGGGAATTTCTATCAGGGAAGAGGCATGGCTGGGGGCGTTATCAATCGGCAGATGGCACCATCTATGAGGGCGAATGGTTTGATGATGTGCAGCATGGCCAAGGTACCTTGGTTTACACGGACGGGCGGACCATGAAGGGTATATGGAGGAAAGGGTCACTAATTTCAAAACCCTCCATTTTGCCTGCTGCTTCGCAAAAGCCCGAGCTACCAACAGTTAACTTAGAAGAGAGCGTAATTGAGGATACTTCGGTACGCCCTTCGCCAAACCCTGAAAGGATTCCCCTATCTCTTGAGGCTAATCTCGGCCAAGCTGTCCTCACCGAATATTCCTCCAGCTCAGAACCTGCCCTGCCTGCCCCTACTGCTACACCGGTAGATAACTCCGCTGGATTGCAACAAGCCACCTCCGAAAGCATCGACCCCTCCTTGGACGAGGCCCCCAGATCTGCCGAGCCGTCCAGTCCTAATGGAGATAATGAAATCGAGGAGTCCGGCAATCCTGACTGGACCGGAACGGTTTCTGAGGCAGAATCTTTTTTTATCACTGAACTGATCGATGGTCTGGATACAGTTCGGTTGCGTTCCAATGGCACCCCTTTCTCGGGGAAAATGCGCATTATGAATCAAAGCGGACAGGCACAAGGTGAAGTCAATTTGCTCAATGGACGGATGCATGGAGAAGAAATTTTTTACGGTGAGTCGGGTGACATCGTTGAGAAAAACTTTTGGGAGAACGGCCGTCAGGTCGGCCAATAAAATCAGAAATTTCGGCTTATGCCGAAGAATCTTTTTGTGCACGTGAATGATTTTGCGTTCATCCATTCCCTGCACATGGGTAGATTAATTAACCTATGATTCCTGTCCATTCATCTCCACCAGTATCAAGTTCTATGGAAATACCCGAGCTACCCTACAATCCTCAGGAGTATCCTCGAGAAACCGTCCGGCATTACATTTCCGCCACCGATGAAGATATTCATTCGATGCTCGCAAAAGTAGGGGTCGATGGCCTGAATGATCTCTTCTCCCACCTGCCCAAGGAGAAAAGATTTTCCGGAACCTTACCGCTTCCGGATGAACTTTCCTACAAAGATGCGACTCACCGGCTGATGGAAATTTCCGGTAAAACCAATTTAATGACTTCCTTCATTGGTGACCTGCTTCCCGTTTGGCAAATCCACCCAATTGTTAATGAAGTTTCCCGGATGCGCCCCCTTAGCACATCTTACACCCCCTACCAACCGGAAAGAAGCCAGGGAACATTAGTGACTCACTGGATTTACCAGTGTGTACTTTCTGCCATTACGGGTTTCGAGGCGATTAATACTTCATTGTACGACCGTTCCGCAGCTATTTTTGAAGCGGTCAGTTGTGCCCGAAGGTCAAGAAAACGCCCTGGCGATGTAATGGTTGCCCAATCGCTCTTTGAGGAAGACATATCCTTCCTTAATACCCACGCACAAGGAACCGACCTTCGTTTCCGCTTTTCACCCATTGATCCATCAACCGGCCGGTTGGACTACGACAAATTAGAAATCCTCCTGCAGGAGAAACACTCTGAAATTTCAGCCCTGGTATTTCCTCAGGTCAATGCACTTGGCCTACTGGAAGATGTAGATAAATTGTCCGACCTCGCTGCTGCTTGGAATATCCCCTCCATTGCAGTGATTGACCCGATGCTGCTAGTTACAGGTGGCTTAAAACCACCTACTGAATTTGGGGTGAATGGGGTCGATTTCATCGCTGGCGAGGCCCAGCATCTGGCAATCCCCCCCTCCTTTGGCGGACCCGGGCTCGGACTTTTCGGTTGCCGTCATAACGAAAAGTCAAAGCAAGATCTTCGCAGCACTCCAGGAAGATACATCGGAAGAGCAAAAGATTCCCAGGGTCGTGATTGCTTTGTCATGGTTCTTTCAACCCGCGAGCAACATATCCGAAAAGAGAAAGCAACCTCCAATGTTTGTTCAAACCAAGCGTTCCTCGCCACAATTGCCGGTGCTAATCTGCTCGCCAAAGGTGAGCACGGGCTTAAACATTCCCTTTCCCAGGCACTTAAAGCGCGCAATCAGGCATCCGAATGGATACGGCAAAGAGAAGGGATCGAATTGGCTTTTCCTGAGTCTCCCGCCTTCAACGATTTATTGGTATCAGTAAGTGAAAATGCGGACTCCTTTCTAAGTGATGCCCGGAAGCAGGGGATTCATCTGGGCGTGGAAGTTTCCAACCGTCTCCACTCGGGAACCAAAAAACTCTACAAAATCAGCTTTTCTGACATTCAGGATGATGTTGCATTAGCTGCGCTCAAGGAGTTTATTTTTAATCGATTTCCCGCAAGATCAGGAATTCAGCAGGAAGCTGGCCCCCCGCCTGAATTACTCCGAGCCCAATCTGCGAATCTGCCAAGCTTTTCCCACGATGAACTGCTCAATTATTATGAACAGTTGGCCAATTTAAATATCAGCCCTGATGATGGCTGCTATCCCCTAGGTTCCTGCACCATGAAATACAACCCATTGCTCAATGACTGGGCGGCCGGTTTGGATGGATTCGCCCAGGTACATCCGCAAGCTCCGGAGATGGATGCCCAAGGACCTTTGGAAATCCTTTTTGAAATTCAGGAATGGTTTAAAGGGATCACCGGTCTTGCCGGGGTCACCACTCAACCTGTTGCCGGAGCACAAGGAGAATTAGTGGGTCTTAAACTCTTTCAGGCATATCATCGTTCGCGGGGAGAAGATAACCGCAATATTGTGCTCATTCCAAAATCCGCACATGGGACAAATTTTGCCACCGCCGCCACCGCAGGATACGGCTCAGGCATTGTTTATTTACAGGCAAATGAAAATGGCATGATCGACCTGATGGATTTTCGGGCCAAAATCGAAACGCATGGTGAAAACCTTTGCGGGATCATGATCACCAATCCAAACACTGCAGGAATTTTCGAAGAGGACTTTTCCATCATTGCCGAAGAAGTGCATCGTGCGGGCGGATTGGTGTACATGGACGGAGCTAACATGAATGCGATTGCCGGCATTGTTGATTTAGGAAAACTTGGAGTGGATGCGGTTCATAATAACCTGCACAAGACATGGACCATTCCACATGGTGGCGGAGGTCCCGGAGATGCGATTGTTGCGGTTTCTGAATGCTTGACCAATTTTTTGCCCGGCAAACAAATCAGGAAAGATGAAGATGGGACCTTCCAATCTTTCACCCCATCTCAAAGCATTGGGACCTTTCATCGCAACTGGGGAAACTTTGGCCATAAAGTCCGGGCATTTTCCTATCTGCTCCGGCTCGGCAATGCAGGGGTTCCCAGAATGTCATCGGTTGCCGTTCTTTCCGCCCGGTATCTTCTGGAAGTACTGCGGTCCCGCTACCCAACTCTTCCGAGCCATGCGGGCAAGATTCCCCGCATGCACGAGTTTATCCTCACTCTCAGCGAGCAGGATTTTGAAAGACTCGCACAGGCTGGCACTTCTAAAAGCCAGGCAATTCCTCAAGTTGGAAAACTCTTTCTGGATTTTGGATTTCATGCACCCACAGTTGCTTTTCCTGAGGTCTATGGATTAATGATCGAACCTACTGAAAGTTACACAAAAAAGGAATTGGACCGATTTGCCCATGCCGTCATTGCAATAAAGGATATCATTGAAAACCATCCGGAAGTAGTCGCACATGCTCCCCACTTTACCCCGATTGACCGGGTGGATGAAGTGGCGGCCAACCGCAATCTTTGCCTGGCAGAAAAACTGGATCATTTACCTGCCCTTCCTATTAACCGGATACAACCCAGAGTTCTTTTGGACTTAGAAATTGATGAAATTAAAAAAAGGATTCTCCGCCTGCATGACATAACCTGCTAGTTTGATTTGACCTAATTTATTTTGCCAACATTCTATATCGCATGACTGAAGAACCGTCATCCCCTCCCCTCGTTTCCAAGAAAGGCATTGTCATAGATCTTTTTCTGACTGTCCTCTTTTTCCTTTTCATGCGCGAAGTCCTTGTTCCTCATGTCCCTTCGCAGGACCCGTTAGCAGTTACGATTGTATCGAGCATGACCGCCTTCTGTATGTCTGGAGTTTTCTGGCTAGCTACTGGAATGTTCAGGGTTACCTTGGTCGACTATCTCAGAAATAAACCTACCAAGGACGAAATCTAGCTTGCTTGCCGGTACTCACCAAGTATCTGGCACAGATCGCCCCTTGGGGCACCCACTACCAAAAACCCATTTTCGGTGGTTTCTTCCTCGGTTAATTCTCCCTGAGATTTTAATCGGGCTACGAGATCGTATCGGCTTAAGGGAATTAAAAACCTCATCTCTTTTGTTAACCCAGAAAAATGATCCTCTAATTTTTCGAGCAATATGGCAACTCCCTCTCCTGTTTTTGCACTGATAAAAACGGAGTGATTGGAAATCTTTTTGGCCCTCAATTTTTCCACCTCTTCACTTAATTGATCGACCTTGTTGTAAACCACAAGCAATGGATTTTCTGCCGCTCCTAAATCCGCCAATACCTGCTGGGTGGTTTGCATCTGGGCTTCATATTCGGGACTGGAAAGATCAACCAGATGCAAAATTAAGTCGGCAACCAGAGCCTCTTCCAGTGTGGCCTTAAAAGAATCCACCAATCGATGGGGTAATTTTCGTATAAAACCAACCGTATCGGTAAGTACGAGTAGACGACCGCTTGGAAGTTTCAGTCTTCGACTGGTTGGATCAAGTGTGGCAAATAATTTATCGGCCGCAACTGAATCTGCACCGGTAAGTTTATTAAGCAAGGTGGATTTCCCTGCATTGGTATACCCTACAATTGCCACGGATGGCAGAGGCAGTCTTTGCCGCAGGGATCTACCTGTCTGGCGTTGTTTTGAAACCTGGGAAATTTCCCTTCGGGTTGCTGCAATTTGATCCCGCAACATGCGCTGATCGAGCTCAATCTGAGCCTCACCTTCTCCCCTTTGGGTTACGCCCCCTCCTCTTTGCCTGCTCAGATGTGTCCAGGCACGACGCAACCGGGGTAAAGAATACTCGAGCCGGGCAAGCCTTACCTGCAATTTAGCTTCTTTGGTTTGAGCCCGTTCAGCAAAAACATCCAATATTATCTCGTGCCGGTCTATGACCAGAATTTTGCTTTCCGTTTCCCAATTTCTTTGCTGGGCAGGAGAAATCTCATTGTCGAAAATCAAAACATCCGCATTGCATTCGTTGATTTCCTCCAGGACTGCATCCACTTTCCCCTTACCTAGAATAAAGCGTGGAGAGATTTTCCTGATGCGGATTACCTCTCTTCCGACCACGCAAATGCCTAAGTTTCTGGTCAATTCATCCAGTTCATCCAAAAGAGATTCGGCTTCGGTTCGATCCCTTTCTGAATGTATACAAGAAATTAAATAGGCACGCTCGACCAATCTCGGCTTTTCTTTTACCTCAAACACTTTTTAAGGGCTGGCTCAAAACAAACAAGGCCCGGTTGCAAATGCAACCGGACCTTGTTGGAGAAAGAATCTTATAATGCAAGAAACTCTTAGACTGCAGCTTGTGCTGCTGCAAGTCGTGCTGTTGGTACGCGGTACGGAGAACAGCTTACATAGTTCAAACCAATTTGGTGGCAGAACTTAACACTGGATGGGTCTCCACCGTGCTCACCGCAAATGCCCAGTTTAATGCCACGACGAGCAGATTTTCCTTTCTTCACTGCAATTTCCATAAGCTGGCCGACACCAGTTTGATCAACACTGGCGAATGGGTTGGCCGAAACTACTTCCAATTCGGCGTAGTTTGGAAGAAAGCTTCCGGAGTCATCACGGCTCATGCCTAAGGTCGTTTGAGTAAGGTCGTTTGTACCAAAACTGAAGAACTGTGCAGTCTTGGCAATCTCGTCCGCAACCAAGGCAGCCCTTGGAATTTCAATCATTGTACCTACCAAGTATTTCACTTTTTTGCCTTTGGCTTCGAATACTTTCTTGGCAGTTGCGTGAATTATCTCCACTTGCAATTCAAGCTCTTTTGCAAAGCCTACCAAGGGAACCATGATCTCTGGATTGACTTCAATACCGCTTTCCTGGACAGCCAGGGCCGCCTCGATGATAGCCTGGGTTTGCATCTCTGTAATCTCAGAATAGGAGATTCCCAGTCGGCATCCGCGATGGCCTAGCATCGGATTAAACTCGTGCAAATCTTCAACCCTGCGCTTTACGGAAGCGAGGCTTACACCGAGCTTTTTAGCCAAGTCACGCTGAGATGTTTGATCGTGGGGAAGAAACTCATGCAAAGGAGGATCAAGCAAGCGAATGGTAGCTGGACGGCCTTGCAGAGCTTTGAAAATACCGGTGAAATCCTTACGCTGGAATGGGAGCAGTTTCTTAAGGGCTGCCCTCCTGTTTTTTTCGTCATCAGCAAGTATCATCTGCCTCATCGCATCGATCCTGTCGCCCTCAAAGAACATATGCTCCGTGCGGCAAAGCCCGATTCCGCTGGCACCAAAAGCAATCGCATTGGCAACCTGGGTGGGAGAATCCGCATTGGTGCGAACATTCATTTTGGTTGCTTGTTCACACCAGCTCATGAGCTTCGAGAAATTTTGAAAGTCCCGGCTTTTCTTGGGGTCGAGCTTTTTATCAACCAATACTTGAATGATTTCAGAAGGAGCGGTTTTAAGCTCACCACCAAATACTTCTCCGGTTGTGCCATTGATAGACATGAAATCACCTTCCTTGAAAGTTTTCTTTCCCACCTTCACGGTTCTTGCATGGTAATCAATTTCCAGTTCAGCAGCACCACAAACACACACTTTGCCCATTTGGCGGGCAACCAATGCAGCATGGGAGGACACTCCTCCTCTGGCAGTCAGAATACCTTCCGCGGCAATCATGCCCCTTAAATCCTCCGGAGAGGTTTCTTGGCGGACAAGCAAAACCTTGCTTTGTTTGGCTGCCTCAACCGCACGTTCGGCATTTAAGCAAACGCGCCCAGATGCTGCACCCGGACCTGCAGGAAGTCCTTTACAAAGCGTGGCGGCGGCTTTTTGAGCGGCGGCATCGAATACGGGGGATAGCACTTGATCCAATTGATCGGCTGGCACTCTTTTGATCGCAGTTTTCCAGTCAATCAACTTCTCCTTTACCATCTCAACCGCAATCCTTACCGCAGCAAGGCCTGTACGCTTACCGTTACGGGTTTGGAGCATGTAGAGTTTTTCATCTTCAATGGTAAACTCGAAGTCCTGCATATCCTTGAAATGTTTTTCTAATTTCTTTTGAACCGCAGATAATTCTTTAAATGGCTTGGGGAGCACTTTTTGAAGCTGGGCAACAGGACGGGGAGTACGTACACCCGCGACCACATCCTCTCCCTGCGCGTCCACAAGGAACTCACCGTACAATACTTTCTCTCCGGAAGCTGGATCTCTGGTAAAGGCAACCCCTGACCCAGACTTTTTACCCGTATTTCCAAAAACCATGGCCTGTACATTAACCGCAGTTCCCCATTCTGCAGGAATTCCGTACTTTCTGCGGTAAACTATCGCCCGGTCGTTCATCCATGATCCAAAAACTGCACCAACGGATCCTTCAAGCTGTTCCCATGGACAGGTGGGAAAATCTTTTCCAGTACGCTTTTTGACCAGTGCTTTGAAGCGGTTTACCAACTCCCTCATTTGCGAAGCCGATATTTTAGAGTCATCCACTTCGCCTTTCTCTTTGGGGAATATTTCCGACTTAAATGCTTCAATTACTTCCTCAAAAGGATCATGATCCTCGGAGGGGAGTTTTTGCACTCCCATCACTACATCACCATACATCTGGATAAACCTGCGGTAACAATCCCAGGCAAATCTTTCGTTGCCAGAAAAAGTCGCGAGTGCCTCAACCGTATCGTCATTCAAGCCGAGGTTAAGAATAGTATCCATCATTCCAGGCATGGAATCACGGGCTCCGGAACGAACCGAGAGCAGGAGGGGCTTCTTTAAATCGCCCAACTTTTTCCCCAACTGCTTTTCCATCAATGCCACAGACTCGCGGATCTGGCCGTCAAGTGTCTTGGGATAAGTTTTCTTGTTTGCGTAGTAATAGGTGCAAACTTCGGTGGTGATCGTAAACCCTGCTGGCACAGGTAATCCGATTCTTGCCATTTCTGCTAAGTTTGCCCCTTTCCCCCCAAGCAATTCGCGTTGCTTGGCATCTCCATCAGTTTTCTTGCCGAAATCATAGACATACTTGATTTCCTTGGATTTTGTTGACTTGGAGGCGGGCGCTTTTCTTGCCGGCTTTGCTTTGGCTGATTTGGTCTTCTTTTTCTGTGCCATTTTTGAGTGGTGGGTTTAAGTTGGAAGATTGAAAACTTTTCTTGGGTGAATAAATTTCAAGTCTGCGAATTCAATAACAAACCGCCGAATATCTAAAAAATTGAGCTTTTTGTCAATGGATCACTTCCCATGCCTAAGCATCCCCGATTAATTAAATTTAATTCAACCTCATTATCTGCCGGAATCAAAATAAGTACAATGGGGGGCAGAAGATTGAATGAACAAAACCACTCTCTCCATTACAAGCTAGACGAAAAGACGCTTTTTCCTCAAAGTTCATACACCATTGTAATTCCGGTTTAATTTTACTCTCTCATCACTCATGACTCCTCCTCCACTACCTGAGGAACCTCAAACCTTTGGCCAGCGCTTTCGCGACCGCGGCCTCATCGGGGCGCTGGGCAGCACCAAAAAAAGCACTAGCGACCCCAATAAAATGCACTTCCTTGAGCACCTGGAAGAAATGAGATGGGTCATCTTTAAGTCCGCAGTTGCGTTTATTCTCGGGTGTTTAGTGGTGGCGGCCTTTCTGGATAATTCGGTAAGGCTTCTTCAGCGCCCGCTGATATCGGCAGTCCAGGATTTTGGTAATATGGCCATAGACCTTCAGGCAACCGGTCTTAGCGAATACCAAGATACGCTGGAAGGCCAGGGCGTAGAATTAATCGATCTCATTCATGCCAAAGATGAAGATCTAAAAAACTGGGGGGTTTCCGACCCCCAGCACCGACTGCGTCTGCTCATTCACTTTGCCGGAGGGAAGGACCGAAATTTATTGCAGGTCATACGCTCCTACTCTCCCATTTTCATTGCCATGAAAATATGCTTTCTCGGGGGATTGGGCCTTTCGCTTCCTTTTGTCCTGTATTTTGTTGGTGGATTTGTCACTCCGGGTCTAACCAAAAGTGAGAAAAGGATTTTTTTTCCCGGCTGCTTAGCCGCAACCTTTCTTTTCCTGGCAGGATCGGGAATGACTTATTTCTTCATTCTGCCCTTATCCCTGGCCTTCACCATCGAATTTTCCTTCAATGTTTTGGGGCTGGATATTTACAGGCCTGAAGCGGGCAATTACTACAGCACCGTGATCTGGATGACCTTTGCTGTAGGTCTTGCATTCCAGTTTCCATTAGTGCTCATTTTATTGATCCGGGTCGGCGTGCTAAGCGTTGAAAAGTTACGAAAAAGCAGAAGGTTTGTTCTGGTTTTGTTAATGGTTTCTGCAGCCCTAATTACCCCCGGGGGGGATCCGGTAAGTTTGTGTATCCTTACCATTCCTTTGTATTTTCTGTTCGAGGTTTCCGTTCTTGTAGGCACACTTATCGAGAGGCAAAAGCTCGACTCCGCCCAGTCCGAAGACAAATCCTCCGGGATTGGAGGTTCCGCGTTCTTGCTGGTTTCCCTTCTTGTGCTTGGTGGAGCCGGTGCCTGGCTATATCAAAACTGGGATAAAGCAGAGTCGTTCCTGCTCAACCTATCTTCGGACTCAGAAGCAAGTGCAACAACACTGGGCGACCTGAAAACTACAAAGACTTTGCCCAAGCTAAAGAACGAAACGTTTATCCTTGAGCTATCCCCGATTGATATGGTTAAAGACGGAAACTTTACCATTTCTGAAGGTACTAAAGTTTATCGTGCCCAGATCAGACAGTGAAAGGGCGGGCTTTTTGATCTGAAAATTTGATCTACGGTTCATAATGGCATCGGATGATCAATCCCCCAAGGAAAGAGTAGATCGATGGTTGTGGGCGGTTCGCCTATTTAAGACACGTAGCCTCGCCACCGAGGCATGCAAAAAAAATCATGTAAAAGTGGATGAGCAGCCGGTCAAACCTTCCAAAGAAATTAAAGTTGGGGATATTGTTTGCGTGAAGTTGGGGCCTTTGCAAAAAGTTGTTCGAGTGGATGGACTTATAGATAAACGGGTTTCCGCTGCAGTCGCTGCAAAATTGACCACCGATTTGACCACGCCTCAAGCCTATGAAAAAGCCAAGCAGGATAGGCTGAATCTCGCCCCGCGCATCTACTTCAAAAAAGGTAGCGGGAGACCAACTAAGAAGCAAAGGCGTGACTTGGATGACTTTCTTTATCCTGATTCACCGGATGAATAAGTTTGCTTGATTTGAGCACCAATTGATTTGCCGACCTTTGCAGGATTCCTTCGTTCGGAAGAAATGATGAGTTCTTTTCTTTGGAGTTCTTAAATCTGGTCGATCAAATCCAAAGTCCCATCAAAGTTCGTTCGGTTAATTGAGCTTTCTCTAAATGCTATGCCCGAACACTTTTCTATGCAGAAAAACCTCTTGCCAGAACCTCATCACCCAGACATTACCTTTAAGTATGATGAAGTCCTTGGTTCCATGGTTGTTCCCGCTCTCTCTTTTACCCCTTGTTTCCTGCCTTCAAACTAGCGTTACAAGTTCCGACCATCTTTCGTTCTCCACCGATCAGACCGTCATGCTTCATTGGTTGGAAGTGGATGATGAAGGAGTCGTCCGAGAATCCGAAACCGATGGCAATCAAACCAAGCAACAAGGACCTTTTAGCGGGAAAGCGATTGAGACTTTTGAGCAAAGCCCCACCAAGTCTATTTCATCGTGGAAAGACGGGAAAAGACACGGAACCACCATCGAATATTTTTACAACGGTAGAAAACGAACCTCTATCGTTTATAAAGATGGTCAACGCCATGGCCCTTCTCAAGAATTTCGCATAACCGGGGAGTTGTGGCGTGAGGAAACTTACGAGCAAGATCAACTCACTGGGCCAAAGTCAGAATGGCACCCGAACGGTGTAAAGGGGTTTCAAGTTGAGATGCGTGAGGGAATAGCCCATGGGGAAGCAAAAGAGTGGTACCCGGATGGCACGGAGAAGTCTTCCACGATCTACCGTCACGGGTTGAGAGAAGGCCCTTCCTCAGAATGGTACCCGAATGGTCAGCAAAAGCTCGGGCTTTTTTACCAGAAAGACAAACAGCATGGCTTAAGAACCATTTGGTATGAAAACGGCAAAAAGCGCTTATCGGCTCAATTCGTTGATGATATGATGGAGGGAAATTCCAAAGGATGGTTTCCTTCAGGACAGCAACAATTTGATTATAACTTCAAAAATAATCTGGAGCATGGTGTTTGTACCGAATGGAATGAAAAGGGTGAAAAAGTTTCAGAAATCCGGTTTGACCACGGAGTCCCTGCTCAAGACCTCTTGACTGGGCAAAGAATTGTCAGCCCAACCCCTGACAAAGAGGAAGGTGAGCCCTCCCAACCTGATGCTTCTGAGCTTAGCCCGGAAAAATCAGGGTTGGATAAAGTTGATTTACCCCCGGTCCCTGAAAGCGAGGTACCTGATCAGCCTGCCCTCAAAGCAGACGCGAAAGAACAGACTCAAAAAAGAAAAAAGGAAAAACCACAAAAGCCCCCGGTTGAAGAGAAGCCGGTCATTGAGGAAGAGCCCTTACCAAGCCCTCCCGCTCCTCCTGAAACCGCTCCAGTCATAAAAGTCAAACCCCCGATGGATGCTCCAGAGGTTGTTGAAGATCCAGCCCTTCCTTCCGACGAAAATTTGCCTCCGCCTCCCCCACCCCTTCAGCCTGAACCTTCTTTTGATCCGTTTGGAGATTTGCCAGAGATTGAATCAGATACCCCCGGGGTTAACACAGCCCCATTCCCTCCCCCACCCGGCCCCTTTGAATCTTCCAATGGAGAGGCTGGTATTGCAGAGGAACCGAAAAGTCCATTTACGGATTCCGAGCCGGTGAATCAACCTGTTGGGAATCCATTTAACAATAGCCCGGCTGTTGATCCTTTTGAAGATATATCTCAACCCAATCCCGCCAATCCATTTGAGGCACCACCTCCACCAACCTTTGATCCCTTTGAGTCTGGTTCTACTGATCCTGAGACAAGCATTCCGCAAGAAGAGGTTCCTCTTGGAGATGTTTTTGGTGACCCCGAAGTACCTGCTTCTCTAGAAACCAATACTCCTGAATTGCCAGAAACTCCACCCACTTTTGATCCCTTTGAAAATTAATCCCATCGTCATACCATTTGTTTGGAACTAATTTAAAATGAACAAAGTGGCAGCCCGGTAGGGATTCGAACCCCAACTAAAGGTACCAAAAACCTCTGTGCTACCATTACACCACCAGGCTAGAATCAAAATATTCTGACCTTAAGTAAATTAAAGTCAAGGAACTACATCACCACATCTGACACTCATGGCTAACGCAAAATACAAACGCATCATTTTAAAGATAAGTGGAGAAATTCTTGGCAACCGCAGTGCAGGCGAACCTATTTTTGCAAAATCCCTTGAAAGGATTTGCGAAGAAATCAAAGCTGTTTCTGATATGGGGGTAGAGGTTGGCCTCGTGGTCGGAGGCGGTAATATTTTCCGCGGACTCCAAGGTGCAGATAAGGGAATTGACCGGACCACTGGAGATTCCATGGGTATGCTTGCCACAGTAATTAATGGGCTGGCCTTAATGGACCGGCTGGAAAAAATGGGTGCAGTGGTAAGAGTGCAGAGTGCCATCCCCATGGATAAATTAGCTGAGCCTTACATTCAACGCCGTGCCATCCGACATCTGGAACGTGAAAGGATTGTAATTTTCGTATCTGGCACCGGTAATCCTTATTTTTCCACTGATACCACCGCTGCCCTCCGGGCGAGTGAAATCTCGGCAGATATTATCCTCAAAGCAACCAAAGTGGATGGTATCTACGACAAGGATCCGCATAAATATGAGGATGCCAAGAAATTTTCCGAGCTTACTTACATGGAATGCCTAGAAAAGCGCCTCTCGGTTATGGATTCCACCGCATTTTCTCTTTGTATGGACAACCGCATGCCCATTCTTGTCTTTGATCTCCAGCAAGATCAATCGATACGCAAAGCCGTGTGTGGGGAATCAATTGGTACCATTGTTCGCTAATTAGCCCCTTTTTTAATCTTCAAACTGAACCTCAAAATTATGGAAACCGACCCAATTTTTAAAAAGCTTAAAGAAGACATGAAGAAATCTGTGGACCATGTCTTGAGTGAATTTGCCTCATTACACACCGGTAAAGCAAGCCCATCGATGGTCGAGGGTGTGACGGTTGATGTTTATGGCTCAAGTATGAAATTGCGTGATGTTGCAGCAATTACAACGCCCGATTCCAGAACCATCCAAATTCAGGCATGGGACAGGAGCACAGTCGGACCCATTGAAAAAGCCCTGATCGATGCCAAACTGGGAATCAATCCTGTCGTTACCAGTGAACTGATCCGTCTGCCCATCCCAGAACTTAGTGGCGAAAGACGCGAAGAGTTATGCAAAATGGCCCAAGGGTTTGCCGAAAATGGTCGTATTGGTGTCCGTGCCTCCCGCAAGGATGGTTTGGATAAACTGAAATCATTGCAAAAAGACGGCCTACCGGAAGACGATTTTAAAAGGGCTGAAAAAGATGTGCAAAAACTGACGGATGACATGGTCAACCAAATAAACCATGCACTGGCATCCAAAGAGTCAGATTTAAGACAAGTCTGATCAACACCATTTTAAAATTTTCGATTCTATGGGGCGACCAGAATGGTTGAGGTTGCCCTGAATTTCTTTTGCCCCATCATGCAGGATTGTAGATGTAGGACATGAATCGAGTGGTTATAAAATTGGGGACCGGTCTGTTATCTGCTGGAAATGGTGAAATACGCAGCGAGCGGATATCACAAATTTGCTCCGGCGTAGATGCACTTAGGCGACTCGGAATAGAAGTCATTTTAGTAAGTTCAGGTGCAGTCGGTCTAGGCATGGGCAAACTAGCTCTGCAAAGCAGACCCCAACAATTATCCCTGCTTCGAGCCTGTGCTTCCATTGGGCAAAGTGAACTTATGCATGCCTGGAAATCCTCCTTGGGAAATCATGGTGTTTTAGCTGCACAAATTTTGCTTACCCGGGAAGATTTCAATGAGCATGCCCGTTCCAATAAAGTACGGGAGACAATCAATACCCTGCTTGAGAAAGGGGTAATTCCCGTAGTAAATGAGAATGACTCGATCAGCGATGACGAGTTAAAATTCGGAGATAATGATGTGTTGTCCGCCCTTCTTGCATCCCTATGCCACGCCGAATTGTTAATTATTTTAACCACCGCAAAGGGCTTAATGACTTCGCCGAGTTCAGGCATTCTTGTTCCCTTTGTCTCTGAAATCTGTCCTAAGATTGAAAAAATGGCGGAAGGCACAACCAGTCCAACTGCAGTTGGTGGCATGGCAACGAAAATTGAAGCCGCAAAAGTCGCGACAAAGTCCGGTTGTGCAGTTTTTATAGGGAGTGGAGAAACTCCGGGCCGTTTGCCTCAAATTATTGAGGGACAAGCCGAGGGAACTTTTTTCGCCCCTGCAGGCCTGGCTTTAAACCAGAGAAAAAAATGGCTGGCTTTTTTCCCCACGCCCAAAGGCTCTATTGAAATTGACGAGGGAGCCTGCAAGGCAATTTTAGATAATGGAGCCAGCCTTTTAGCCAGTGGTGTGGTACGAATAAGCGGACAATTTGGCCGGTCCGATGTTGTTTCCATCCTTGATCCAAAGGGTAAAATTATTGCACGGGGCATATGTCGCTTTGCAAGTAATGAACTGACATCCATTCTTGGATTAGATAATGAAAAAATTTTGGAAATCCACGGCTGGAGCAATCGACCAGAAGTAGTCCACCGTGACTTCCTTGCCCCCCTCGTAACCAAGGCCAGTTCGGTCACTGAATAAAGCATGTACGACTACGAAGATGACGAGGACGATTTATTCGGTCCCCCGCCCAAGATTGCCCCGACTCCCCTTAAGCAAGGGATTAATTTTAGGCAGGAACTAAATGATGATCAGTTTTTAGCGGTTACCGCAGAGGATGGACCAGCCCTGGTTCTTGCTGGTGCTGGCTCCGGCAAGACAAGAACGCTTACTTATCGTGTTGCTTATCTTCTTGAACAGGGTGTTCCTCCGGAATCGATCCTACTGCTTACCTTTACCAACAAAGCGTCCAGGCAAATGCTTGAGCGCGTCGAAGAGCTAACCGGCGTGGGAACTCATCGGTTTTTAGGCGGTACCTTTCACCATGTAGGCGGGCAAGCCTTACGACTGTTTGGGGATCTTATCGGGCTGCCAAGAAGCTTTACTATTTTAGATGACAGCGATTCAGATTCCTTGCTCAACGAAGTAATCAGGGAAATTGATCCCGAGTTTTTCAAGGCAAAAGACAACCCCAAAGCCAAGCCAATCAAAGGGCTTATTAGCTTTGCCAGAAATGTAGGCAAGGATGTGGAGGAAGTGGCCCGTGCCCGTTATCCGGCAAATCGTGATTTACTTACCAAAATAAACCAGTTTTTTGAAGCTTACACCCGTAGCAAACTTGCCCGAGGACTAACGGATTATGATGACTTACTGGTTTTCTGGCTTACCTTGATGGAAAAGCATGAGGAACCCAGGCAGTATTTCCAAAACAGATTTTCTCATGTGCTGGTAGATGAGTATCAGGATGTTAATTGCCTTCAGGCAAACATTGTAGACCTTGTGATATCCAACCATCAGGTAATGGCGGTTGGGGATGATGCTCAGTGTATCTACACTTGGAGGGGTGCGGACCTGGATCAGATTCTTTCCTTTCCCGAACGCCATCCGGGCACGAAAATATTTAAGATCGAAACGAACTATCGAAGTTCGCCGGAGATATTACAATTGGCCAATGGCATTCTGGCTAACCGCACTGCAGAAAAAAGTTTCAGCAAAGAGCTAAAAGCCTCACGCCCGCACCAGGAACTTCCCCGTGTGGTTCCTACTCTGGATGCATACCAACAGGCTGACTTTGTAATCTCAAAAATTCAGGACCTTTACAACTCGGGTGCCGAGTATGATCAAATTGCCATTCTCTACCGGGCTCATTATCACGCCATGGAATTGCAGGTGGAACTATCCCGCAGAGGCTTGCCCTTCCTGATCACTAGCGGACTTCGCTTTTTCGAGCAGGCCCATGTCAAGGATCTGGTGGCTCAAATTCGGTTTGTCGCCAATCCCAAAGACAGCACCGCATTTCTACGCTTTGCCTGCCTGCTACCCAAGGTCGGTGAAAAAACGGCCATCAAGCTACTTAAGATTGCCCATAAAATTGCCCAGGACAAATCTTCCTCGATCTGTGAAGTTCTGGGAGATGAAAAAGTGCTCAACAAAGTACCCAAGGATGCCAAGGAAGATTGGGAGTCGATGTCTGAAACTTTATCGCAAATTCATGAAGTGGCCTCCACATCATCCCCCTCCATGGTGGTTGAAGAAGCAATTGGTGGTTGGTACCAACTCTACCTTCGTTCGACTTATGAGAATTGGCCCAGGAGGGAAGAAGATCTTGAAAGCTTGGTTGATTTTGCATCCAAGCACGAATCCTTGGCTGAAATGCTCTCCCAACTGGTTCTTTTGAGTTCTGAATCGGGTGACCGGGTGATGAGGCAGGGCGAAAGCTGTATTCGTCTATCCACCATTCATCAGTCCAAAGGTCTTGAGTATCCCCATGTATTTATTATTGGCCTGGCAGACGGCTTATTTCCTAATAAGCGGGCCATAGACGGAGAAGGAGACCTGGAAGAAGAGCGTAGGCTTTTTTATGTTGCCTCAACCCGTGCCGAACGGTCCCTGCATTTAACTTATCCCAGCCTGGCCAACCAAAAAGGCACGCCAGTTCGTCTCATGCAGAGTAGATTTCTCAAAGAACTCCCAGAGTCACGCTACGAATTGCACAATGCCCATGGCCAATACCGATACGGTCGCGAAAAATCCTATGGAAATTCTAAGTGGGGAAATTTTGGTGGGGGATATCGTAAATATTAGAGACTTCACCCAGACCTTAATCCTGTAAGGCCAACTTTAAAGCTCTCCAACAAAGCATAGCACAATCCATCCTTTCAGGGAATTGAACTAAGGATTCGTAAACCACTAACTCCCCCTTCCATTTTGTCGGTGCAACTCGGCACTCCACCCATTTCAGAATCTCCCCATGAATGGCATGAGCCTGGTCTATGGTAACTCCCTGCAATTCGCTGCACATAATGGAAGCACAGGCTTTCGCCAGGGCAGACCCATCCACTTGAGCCACAATCCGAAGAAGCTGTTGATGGTCGATCTCTATTTGAACGCGGCAGAGATTCCCCGTCTTAGTACTCTTCCATTCTGCGGCATAAGAGGGGTTTTGCAGTACCCCTTCTGCGGAGGATTGGCTGGCATGCTCCTCTAAAATTTCCCGCAGAAGAGTTTGGTCCATTTTCACTCAAAAGGAATTTTTCCACATCATCGATTCAACAGGCAATGAGGATCTCTGGTTATATTTTGCGGACTGCTTGCTGGAGTAATCCACCTCGACCTCACCTTCCACCAGAAAATAGATCAGTTGCCCGATTGGCATACCCGCATAAACCCTTACAGGCTGGGAAACAGATATTTCCAAAGTCCAATGATTACAAAATCCCACATCTCCTTTCCCGGCAGTTGCATGGATATCAATTCCTAATCGCCCCACGCTTGATTTCCCTTCTAGGAAAGGCACGAATCTGCGAGTTTCAGTATATTCCAGAGTTGAGCCTAGATAAGTTTGACCCGGTCTCAGGACGAATCCTTCACTGGTGATATTGAAGTGTTCAACATGGTTGTGCTTACGGGCATCAATGATTTCATCCACATAGCAGGCAAGATGTGGAGAAAGATGCACATCATAACTGTTGGTACCCAGGCAGGAACGATCGTAGGGCTCAATGACAATATCCCTTCGTTCAATGGCTTCTAGAATGGCTCCGTCTGAAAGTATCATAAGTATGTTGATTAATGGATAATTAATTGGGGTCAAAACAAAGCGACCCTGGCATTTGCCAGGGTCGCAAAATCAAACAATAATAAGTTCTAAATCTTTAAATTACACGAGTTTTCCCTGGAACCGGAGCATCGTATCCACCGGCAGAATTTGGCTGCACAGGTGCTTCGCTATCCCAGCTCAAATTCTCAATGCCAGGACATAATTCAACCTTAGAGTTCAGGGCCTGATCCCAGCTGACTTCTTTCCCGGAGTAAGTAGCACAGCGCCCAAGGATATTGGTCATCGTGCTCTTCGCACCATAGTCCCCTTCGTTGTAAACTTCACCCTTCGCCAATGCATCAATCATGTTGAGCTGCTCCTGTTGATGCCCGCCTACTTTCTTGTTCGGATAACGCCAGGGGTCACCTGATTTTGGGAAAATCTGGTGAGGGCTAATTGCACTGTATCCTTCCGATCCATAAATATGCTCAGAAACATTTTGCCAGCAATTACTAATATGCCTGCACTGGCTATACATACGGAAACCATCGGCATACTCGAACTCAACAAAGTGGTGATCATAGATTTCGCCGTGGTCCTTCCAATCGGGATCGTTTGCAGGATTACCCCTGACCTGCCGGCCACCATGACCATTTGCTTTGATAGGATAGGCGCCCTTGATCCAATTAATAATATCAGTGTTGTGAATGTGCTGCTCGACAATGTGGTCTCCACACAACCAATTAAAATAGAACCAGTTGCGCACTTGGTACTCCATTTCATTCTGGCTGGATGTTCTCTTCTTTGTCCAGACTCCCCCACTGTTCCAAAATACACGGGCATAATTGAGCTCCCCTATCGCCCCATCCTGAATCCGTTTTACGGTCTCAATATAATTTGGTTCATGGTGTCGCTGTAAGCCCACTGCAACCATCAGGTTTTTCTTTTTTGCCTCTTCATTGGCAGCCAAAACCCGCCTTACTCCAGCCCCATCCGTGGCAACTGGTTTTTCCATAAAGACATGCTTGCCCTTATTGATTGCATGTTCGAAATGTAACGGACGAAAACCGGGTGAAGTGGTAAGCAGGACCAAATCTACATTATCCATTTCCATCACCTTTTTGTAGGCATCCAAGCCGGCAAAAATCGTATCATCTGAAAGTTTTAATTTGTCCTCATGCCCAACATGCTTGAGGTAATTCTGTGCCCCCTTGGCTGTGTCCATGAATGCATCCGCCAAAGCAACACATTCAGTCTTATGTGGCGAGTTCATGACCTGAGCGGCAGCTCCTTTTCCCCGGCCACCGCATCCGATTAAGGCAAATCGGATGACTTCCTTGCCCTTGCTCTGGGCTGTCAGAACATTGGGGAAAGAGATTGCGGCACTGGCCAGTGCGGCAGATCCCATGAATTTTCTACGGCTTACTTTGTCTTGGTTATTCATTCTCTATTTTTGGATTATAATAATTAACTTGGAAATTTACTTTGTTTGAACCTGAGCTGGCAGGGGCAGGCTTTCCATTGGACCGTCCAACTCGCCGACTGACCATCGAATACCAGCCAGAAAATGCTCAAGCAAAAAAGGTGTCCACCAACTTGCTTTGTTATGGCCAAAATTGGAGTAAAAAACCCGGCCCTTGCCGAAGGTCTTGACCCAAGAAACTGGATAATCTCTTGTCTGTGATTTTCCAGCTATCCCGCTTCGATTGGAATCCAAGCTAATCAGAACACGGAGATCTGAACGATTGTATCCCTTATACTGATAAATTTCATCCGAAAAGCTGAAGGTACTGGAGGAGAAACTCTGGCACAAGGGATGAGCAGGATCCTCAACGGTAAAGGGCCATGTGCCCCCAGCATTCCATGGATGTCCGTCAAAGCAGCCTCCAATCATTTTGGTGTACTCTGGCCATTTAGGCATTCCCGCATCCGAAGCTCCATGAAAACCGGCAAATCCTTTCCCCTGCCTGATGAAATTTAACAATTCTTTCCTTTGCTCGTTGGTGATAAAAGCCTTTTCCACCCTTGTGGTATTGTTGAAAATGATACCATCGAACTTCCTGAGTTTTGCAGAGGTAAAGTCTTCAACACTGGAAGAGAACTCTGTCTCAAAAGCCTTGGTTTTTTCGGCCATTGCACGCAAAGCCTTAACCCCAGTGGGAATAGATTTATGGGCAAACCCACTTGATTTTGAATAAACGAGGATCTTGGGCACTTTGGGGGCATTCACTACTCCAAATTCACTCAACGCAGTTTCGATTTTTTGCAGTTCATCATCTGGGTCTGCTAAAGCCAGAGAGAATAGTAAAAAAGGTAAAAGGGGTGCAAATAGCCTAATGATCATATAATTCTTAAAAAAACATACTATTTCATAAAAAAAACTGCTCACGCAAGTGAGAAGACCCAAAAAAATAATTTTTTTCTCTTAGGCCGTAAAAATTAAATTACCCCAATTCCTTACAGTCCGGGCAGGTTCCAAAGACTTCCATCACATGGGATAATTCGGTAAATCCAAATGACTGCCCCACTTGATCGAGTTCCTCGCCCATACAAAGATCAATCCGCTCGGTACGACCGCAAGACCGGCAAGTCAAATGGTGGTGATGGTCATGACCATGGGAAAGGCAATATACTTTCGTTCCGTTTTCCCTAACTCCCAGTTGAACAACTCCGATTCGCTCAAATTGATCAAGGGACCGGTAGACCGTCACCAAATCACAGGAAGCGAGGGGCATTCCCGTGTGGGTCTCTTCTGCCGACAAAGGATTTTCTGCATTGGCTAAGACCTCTAGCATTGCCCTTCTTTGCTTGGTCACACGCAAACCCGCGTCACTCAAATTTTTCAAGCAATGATCGACTAATGAAATGGTCATACTTACACCTTTCATGCTCCTAATATTTTTAGGTTCAGGCAAGAAGGAATGCACTTCATCGTTTGCCATCCCTGTGAGCTTTATCTATTGATAATTTTGTGACTTCCCTCCTTTTAGATCATTCGTTTGAAAAATGGAACCTTGGGAGTGTTCCCAAATATCGACTGGAACAACTACGCCACTGGATCTTTGATCAAGGTTGCCTGCACTGGGACGAGATGACCAACTTGCCCAAATCCTTACGGGATGATTTAGCCCGTAATTGGGACATCCTTCCCATGGAGTTAATTCGTTCTCAGGGTTCCTCAGATACCACACAGAAGTTTCTTTGGAAGTTAAGGGACGGACAATTGATTGAAAGTGTGCTCATCCCCGCAACGGAAGGAACCCAGGGAGTCCGTGCCTCCCGCATGACACTCTGTGTATCCACACAGGTTGGCTGTGCCATCGGATGTAAGTTCTGTGCCAGTGGTCTGGACGGCCTCAAAAGAAACTTAAGCACCGGTGAAATTGTCGGGCAGGTTCTTTTGGCCCGAATCCAGGCGAAGCGGAGAATTGATAACCTGGTATTCATGGGTATGGGTGAACCCCTCGCCAATCTGCCAGCACTTCTCCCGGCTTTGGATCAAATTCTTTCCCCCAAGGGTCTGGGCATTGGAGCCAGGCATCTTACTCTTTCGACCAGCGGATTAGCTCCCAAAATTGTCGAACTTGCAGCCTATCCAGCCCAAATTCGCTTGGCAATTTCCCTGCATGGGGGAGATGATGAAACGCGCCAGAAAATTATGCCCATCAATAAGAGATTTCCGGTGGAGGAACTCCTTAATGCTTGTGAAGCATTTATTCAGGCACGAAAAAAGATGATCACTCTGGAATATATTCTGATCGAAGGTGTGAACGATGATTTAAAACAGGCGGAATTGCTGGCATCCCATGCCAGGCGCTTAAATGCCAAAATAAACCTGATTCCCTACAACCGTGTCGAAGGCCTCCATTGGAATCGCCCTTCGATCCATCAAATCCATGCATTTTTGAAAAAGGTCGAGAGCGGCTCCCCGCCCCGCGTTACCTTACGGATGGAAAAAGGACACGATATAGATGCAGCTTGCGGACAGTTAAGGCTTAGGGAAATGAACGATTCCCCCCAAGCAGCTACCCTCATGTAAGCAGAATGAACGGAAGATGAGGTTCCCTTATTAACTATTGCCTGAGCCTGAAAAGAAGCACATTCCGAATGAATCCTGTGGTATCGTAAGTGGAAAAACCCAAAGGCTTAGATAATTCGATCTCTCCAGTTCGCATATCAACTTCCCGACCCTTCACCTCACAATCGATTAGTTTTTCATGGTCTACCCAAAATTTAAAATGAGTTTCGGTGACCCGAAGGCGGCAGTGGTACCATTGATTCATCCGAAAGTGGTGTGCCGTTGAGGATTCATTTTCAGAGGCGTCAAATCCATCCAAGCAGGAAATTCCCACCAGTGCCCCACCCCATCCGCCAAGGATTAAGGTGGCATGACTCTCCAAATACGGAAAGGTTAAGGATCCAAAAAAATCTGTTCCCATTTCCTTCTTTGCTTCCCAATGAATCTCGTAGTTTTTATTGGGAAGTTCATCTCCACTCCAGTGCATACCAGTTAGCGCTATCCCAAACTCCATGCAGGCACTTCCATTGCCATCCAACCAAACCTCCCCACGTCCGGCATAGTCCGTAACTGTCCAATTGTTTAAGCTCTTACCATCAAAAAGGATTTGATCTGGCTTGGCATTTCCCCACCCTTTGGTTGGGAGATAACATCCCAGCCATGCTGTAAAAAGGGTAAAAATGCAGATAGGATACGAGGGCATCTAATTACCTCATGCGGAGTAGTTGTAAAGGAAAGATTACTTCGGACGCTCGATAACCTCAATCTCGTACCCTTCCGGAGCATCTACAAATGCAAAGACTGAACCTGATGAACTACGGGTTGGTCCATCGCTGAGTTTCTCCCCAATTGTTTGCAAATGTTTTTGGAAGGCATCCATACTCTCAACCTCAAATGCTAAATGCATCAAATCTTCCTGCACTTGCACGGGACCAGATCCGGGAAAATAAGTGATTTCAATCTCCTCTTCACTGTTGGGAACGGATAAAAAAGCAAGTTTTGAACCCCGGGGGGATTCATGCCTGCGGGTAACCTCTAAGCCAAACACCCGCTGATAAAATTCAAGGGTCCGGTCCAGGTCGTTTACCCGCATCCGGGTATGCAAAAACTTACAGACAACCATTAAGGTACAGGCTCTATTTACGCCTCATATTTGGAGAGACACTTTTAATCTTTGCCGCACCACATGCATTCAAAGCCGCAAGAGGTGCCTGCCAGTTTGCCAGAGGATCAGTCCAAATATGAACGACAAAGTCTTCCCCATGCTTACTTTTTTCACCCAGTAAGTATTGCTTAACATCCGGGAGGTCGAGGTTTTCAAATGCATTACCCATATAATTCCCATCCACCCGGACTGAACCGTCAGGTTCAATCTCTATGTGGGATTCTGGTTTTGGTTTGTTGTAGCTACTGGGTGCTGATTTTCCTGGAAGGATTGCAGAAAGTTCTGCCTCCGGCTGCTTGATCATGGTGGTTACCATAAAGTAAATAAGCAGAAGGAAAGTAACATCAATCATTGGGGTAAGGTCTACCTCATCTACATCATCCAAAATCTTTTTGAAGGTATCCATCGTTTCTGGCTGCTATTCCGCTGACTTGAATGCAGCAAACACCACATTGGATTGTCCGCCCATTAATACCTGTTCGTGAACATCGTTTAAAACAGAGGCTGGAATATCCACATGGTATCTCAAAAACACTTTCCAGCTTGGGTTTCTTGCAACTGCCACAGAAATTTGGGACATATCAATAGGCTGCTCACCCCAATAAATCATCTGCCCCATTGAAGGATCATCATCCACAGATATAATTGTGCGCGATGGAGGGGATTCAGGCACCTTAGCGTTGGAGGCTACGCCTAATTTAGGATCCGACAATTCGACATATTGCTCGGATACCTGTTGAGCAACGACCATAAAGAAAACAATCAGAAGGAAGACCACATCGATCATCGGAGTGAGGTCCGGTGAATCATTGGTGTCTGGCACTTCAAATTTTGCCATGTCTTAACGGGTATGGAAAAGAAAGACTTTAAATGAAAAGGTTTTTAGATCAGGCAGGTTCTATAGCCTCTTCATCATAAGCGGCTTCATCATAGGATTCTTCTGCACCGCCCTCTTCATCAAACCCACCACGGGCAGCCCGAACCAAGGTAAAGACCATTTCGCCTGTTACCTGATTTACCTCAGCTGCAATATTTCCAAATTTTGTTTTGAATAAGAAGTAGGAAACCAGGCAAGGAATCGCCACCACCAGACCGGCTGCGGTTGTCCAGAGTGCACTACCAATATTACCGGCCATCTGTTTGCTTGCCTCACCTCCCATACCAGCACTGGTAAGAACCGCAAAGGCACCAATCATACCCACAACAGTACCAAGCAGACCAATCATGGGAGCGATCGAACCAACCGTATTGAGCATGTTAATCCAGGTAAAAGGTCTCGACATGTGTAAGGCGGCATTTTCATCCAAGCCTTTTTCGATCGCCTCGATATCAAGTTCATCATCCTGAATTCTTTCGAGCCCTCCTTTCATAATAGAAGTGACGGGTAACTTGTACTGATCACATAGAGATTTGGCTCCCTCAATGTCCAACCCTTTGACCGCATCCATGATAGGATTGATCACATCATCCTTAATAAATGCTTTTCTCCTGACTGCGATTGAGTTGAAAATGATCAGGGTAATTCCAGCAATAATAAGCAACAAGAACACCACGAAGAAGGTGGGGCCCAAGTTGGTCCATGCGGCGACAAATAGATTGCTGTCCTGAGCCATTGCCCGGCTTACCAGCATGCTTGGTGAAAGCACCGTGTAGATTAATAAAAAGTAGGCAGATAAACGTAAGGAACGAATTTTCATAGAGCTGTGCGTTGCGATTTAAGAATTAGAAAAGTAAGAATATCGTTTCAGGTCAATGAGGATTTACAATCTCATGATTGCGGAAGTTTCCCCAACCTCTCGATGCTTAATTTTTCCCACTTCGTTTTGGGGAAGAAAACCTTTACCTGGTTGTAAACATTTGTTGCGGCTTCCGGTAAGTCCAATTTCTCGTAAGCATCCCCTGCCATCATTAAGGATTCGGGCAACCAATCCAACCCGATACGGGCGTTCACAATACCTTCCGTTACCTCCAATACAGACTGACGGTAATACTCAGATGATTTAAATTCGTCCCCTCTTGCTTCATACTGTCTGGCATATTGTACTCGGATCAACGACCGTAACAGCTTGTAAAGAGAGTATTCGTTGGTGTTACGCTCGGGAGGTTCTTCATCCAATTTTTTTAAGCCCTGCACCGCGGAATTAAACATTTTACTTGCTGCCTCAGCATATCTTTTGTCTTTGGCTGCGGCGGGTGCATAAATTTCATAAAGCTTCACATAACAATAAACCGGCCAAATGGATAAAATTTTATTGTACGGGCTATATGGGTCTTTGGCGACAATCGGGCTAAGCCTGGTGTACTCTGCAATGGCCTCCGCATACAAACCCTGTGCTCTTAGCGAGTCTGCAAGTCTAAGGTAAGACGCATGGTCCCCACTGTTGTCTCGAATGGAAATGCGCTTCAAAAGGGCCTGCGAAGCTTTGGCTGAGTCTGGATTGGCTGCAATCATTTTTCCGCAAAGTTCCAATGCGGCTTCGGAGAAGTCACGGTAGCCATACTCGTCCAACTTGGAGAGGTTTAATCGGGAAAGGAGGTAAAAAGCCTCATTAAATTGTTCCATCCCAAGTAAACCTTTCACATAGGTTAAGCAATCATCATGGATGGCAAGGTACTGAAAAGGCATATCCAAAAAAAGCATCACTTTGTAAACCTCGGGCCGCAAGGCGGTAAGAATGCGCGGGTCATACTGTTCATTGGCAAGATAGTTTAGGTAGGTCTTTGCATTTCTTGACCAGCTAAACTCGAACTTCTCAATGTTTTGCCTTTGTAACTGTCGCAATTCCAATTCCAAACGGCCCGAACCTTCCATTTCTGCATAAACGATTCCCCGGGCAGCATCGATTCCCAGGAGATTCATTGGTTTGGTTGACGCAGATTTAAGGTAATGAACCTTGACGGGAATTTTGCCGGCAAACTTCTTAAAATAATCTTCCGCAAACAGAAAACCGGGCAGGCAGGTGAAGGATAACAGCATTACCCGCAATAAACTATTTTTCATAATATTGATCATTGATACCTCCTCAGCCAATCATCCCGCTGCTTTTCCAACCGGTCTATTTGATCGGTTTTGCCCACTTTTTCATAACAATAGATCGCTTGATCAAATGCTTTTTCCGCCCATTTCCCAGAAGATGCATAGCGTGATGTGGTATCATCAAAATGGCGGGATGCTCCTTCATAATCACGAATCTCTTTGAGACACTCACCCATCATAAAAGAACACTCTCCCTTTATTTCCATGGTGCTCTCATCACTGTCCCGAGCTTCCCCAAAAGAGGACTGGGCGAGTAAAAATTTCTCCTCGTCTTTATTCGTCTTGGCAATTTCGTAAAGGGCATACCCCTTGCGCAACCTGGCATCATTGGAATTTGGATGCCATGGTGCATTAGTGATCGCAGCATCATAGCTACTTGCTGCATCTATAAAATCCCGGTTTTTATCATGAACCTGACCGATAATATAATTGGCAGAAAAAAGAAGCTCGCCTTCCGCATTGGGATAGACCTGAACAAGTCTCTCCATCGCAGACAATGCATCGTTTAGAGAGTTTTGGGTAAGCATTTTATTCGCCATCCATACAAGCACGCTTGGGCTGGCAGCGGGAAACTCATTGGTTTGCGGATTATACCCAGCACCAACCCTTGAGCCGATCCGGTCTAAATTTGCACGCATGCGAAGTTCCAAGGTTTTTTGATTGTTTGCCTCGGCTTCCTGAAGCATGGAAGCGAATGCCTTGGACGGAGACAAATCCTTGGGGAACCCGGATTGAAGACCCTGATACTTTTTATGGTATCCTTTAAATTTTTCAATGTGGGCAGGGTTGTTAAAAACACCTCCCCGGTATTTCACAATCTCCTCATAGATTTTGGGGTCCATATTTTTGTACTGGGAAGAAAGAAAGGTGAGACTCTTCCCCCTGTCCAAAATGATTTCTTCTATGGTTCCTGAAACCTGCTGCTCGATACCTTTTCGATCAGTGAATGAAAAGGAAACCGCCTCCGAGGGATTTTGAAGCTTTTCAAGGATATCCAAGGTTTGACCAAACTTATCCTCATAATGCTGGTACTTTTCGCAGTACTTTCTAAGAATATCATCAACGCCCAGATTATTGGGGTCATTGCCAAATTTACGAATATCTTCGAAATATAATTGGAGCATGGCAGATGGTTGCCCCAGTTTTTCCTTGGCAAACCCGATCTTCTCCGTCGCTTTGGCAACCTGGGCACCACTTTGCGTTCCAAACTTCTCCATATAACCTGAATATAAAGCCTCAAGTTCCTGGTAACACGCGGTGGTTGCAGCATCATAAAGTTCTTCAAATTGCAGTTTCCCATCGCCGTTAAAATCGTGGTCCCCAAGGGTGAAAATAAACGATTCACCCATGTCTTTTGCGTAAGTTTCAAGCTCAGACTTGCCGATACATTTGTCCGCATCTTTATCAAAACTTAGCAGATGATTAACCACTCCTTCCGGGTTCTCTCCAACCCGTTCAAGTAAGCCACCCTCATTTGCGGTTGAGTCAGATATCAACCCCATTTCCTGCGTGTTTTCTCGTACCTTAGAATAGCTGGAACGGGCTTGGCGGATTTGTTTTATGTCAGGCTGAGTATCTGGACCCAGACCACTGGTGGCCAAGTCGCCCATACTGAGGTAGACTTCCGCTACAAGCTTATCATCAGGAAAAAGGGTGACAAACTGCTTAAAAAGTCGAATCGCATTCTCGTTGTCTTGTGAACCCTGAAAAGCAACCGCCAACCGAAACATCGCTTGCTTGGCATATTCTTCATCCGGAGAGAATCTTGCACTGGCACCTTTTGGCCACGAATCAACCAATTGCTCGCCACCGGAAGCAATCGTTCTTCCCGATCCTGCTTTGGTGGTTATTTTCCACAGCGAACCATTGGTCCACAAGTAGTAACCCTCGCCATTGGTGTAAACTGGATGATTGTTCATCTTAACCATCTCCATTTTCCCGCCATTATCCTCGTAAATGGGCAAAAAGACTCCGTTTGGGTCTGGAATTTCCGCGGGGTCCAAATTCTCTTCTTCCTCCACGAACGGTTCGGGATCGAGGGGATCGCTTGGTTCCTGAAGGGCTGGCTCTGCTTGAGCTGCTTCGTCGGCACCGGAGACGGCACCCTCTTCTGCCGCTGTTGGCTCGTCTCCTCCACAGCCCCATATAAGTAAAAGACAAACTGAGAAAAGGATATGTTTGGAAAACATTGAAAAAGTCGCCTGATTAGAAGGTTTTAAAATAGGAAATGGATCAAGGTTCATATCTATTCGTCTGAAATGGCGGCCTCATCAAGCGGAAGCCCCTCGATACTAACCCCGACCACCGCTCCCAAAAAGGGCTTTGCCGCATCGTAATTTCCGCTGGCGAGAAAAGCCAGCCCGCTCATGTAATTGACCCTGCCCATAGCAACCGTCCCCTGGAGTTCCTTAATATTTGCATAGCCCATGGCGGGGTCAAATGTTCCGTTTTCAAATCCGGCAAATTTTTTCAGTAACTTATCAAACTCCTGCCTTTTGAAAAATTCCGCTCCCATCATGCCAATGAATTCACGGGAATATTTGTGATCAGGCATGAGCTCAATGAAGTCATCACATAATTGAAAAAACCTAGCCTGGTATTCATCTGCCTTAGCTTTTGCCTCCGCCGCCCTTTCCTTATCGACCGTGGCCAGAGAGGACTGCAATTCTTCCACAACGCTCATTTGATTGACTGCTTCCTGACGGTATGCATTTGCCATGATGAAGGTAACATCCGGTCTAAACTTGGTAAGTTCTTTGTTGGCTAAATATTCTTCACCCAGTTCGATTGATTTTTCCCTAAACTTTACCTTATTTGCGGATGCAAATGCAGCATAGACAAAATTTTCGACCATTTCATGGTTCGGGAAATCTTTGTAAAGCCAGTAAAAAGCCCAAAATGATTCCCATTCTCTCTGGCAAGCCTGAAAGTTATCTGCCTTGCGCCATCGCAGCACCGTGGTGAAGGAAGGTGTATCCTTGGCAAGTTTTAAATGACTGCGGGCACTGGTTGCCTTCATGGCTAAATCATTAATCCTGTTTTTTAAAGAAGTGATTCGCTGGGCTGGCAATCCCCTGCTTTGTGAGTCAATAAATGCCTGAATCTGCTCCATCTCGTAGGTGATCTGTTTTTCCCTCGCTGTATAAAAGGTTACGATCTCTTCGGTGGTCATGGTGAGGGCAAATAGCAAGGATGCCTCCACATGCCTGTCCTGCTCTTTGAGTAGCTCTGCACCCTGCATTAAATTAACATTCAAACGGAGGTCGAAACGGGCGGGGGTGTCTCCTGACAACCTTGGAAGCAAGGGGAAAATTTCGTCCACCCGTTTTTCCTGCACAAACATTTCAACCATGCACGAAACCGCGTAGGCGGCACGATCTTCATCTTTGGCAAGTTCTGAAAATTTTAACAGTTCATTAAAGGCATTTTCTCCCATTCTCCAGTTTTGCTTAATGTGGTAGCACTGAGCTCTACCATAGTAGAGATTCATTAACTCGCTTCTTTTGAGGATTTTTTTCTTAAAGGGTTTATTCTCGTCTAACAGTTCCTCAATTACCTCTGCTGCCTCGTCCCACTTCTGAAGTGCACGCAAACAAGTTGTGCGCTGCTGCATCGCTGATACCGCATTTTCATTTTCGGGATATTTCTCCACAAATTTGGCAAAGGCATCCGCCGCTTTTTGCATGTTCGCCATATCTCCTGTTTTTCCAAAATTCTGGAGATAGCCGACACCTCTTACATATCCAAATTGTTCCAGGATTTTTTCGACCTCTGGGTTTCCTTCTCCGGCAAAACGAATTTCCAACTGATCAAGGTAAGGGGCAGCCGTAGCATAATCCCCAGCACCTATAAGTTCTTGTGCCTCACTCATTACCTGTCGCATGGGCATATCGGCGGGATTTTGCCCAAAGGAGAATACAGCTAATAAAGAGAAGAAGAAAAAACAGTAGGCCAAAGGCTTGAGCATAGTAATTATCAGGGAAATAAGGGTATCTTTTCGGATAAAAGACAGCACAGTAAATTCTCGCAAGCCTTTTCTTTTACTTAGCAAATGTGCCGAAACCCAGATGAGGCCGGAATGCCTTACTTTTTTACTTTTTTGGATGCTTCGTTGGATAGCAGATCATGCAAACCATCCAATTGGATATCCTTTTGCTTGCCATAGATGCTTGCCTCTTTCCTATTTTGTGCAAGTCAATCCATGCAGATATTTTATCCATTGATTCAGCATTTTCGATTTTTGGCCATCGGGGCTTTCCTGTTGGTGGCCCTTGGGTGTTCTCAACCCTCGAATGTGGAGAAGGCCCTGGAAGAAAAGATCCTGCACTTTGGTCTTGGCGCAGAACCCCAGCATCTCGACCCTCATCTTTCCACCAGTGTGGCCGCACACAACATTCTTTCCGCTCTCTTGGAGGGCCTGGTCTCCGAAGACCCTAAATCTTTAAAGCCCCTTCCAGGAATGGCCAAATCGTGGGAGATATCGGAAGACGCTAAGACTTACACTTTTACACTCCGGCAAAACGGCCGGTGGTCCAATGGAGACCCAGTAACCGCTCACGACTTCGCTTATTCCTTTCGTCGAATCCTCAACCCGAACTTGGGTTCTCAGTATGCATCCATGCTTTATCCATTGAAAAATGCTTCCTCCTACCACCAGGGGCACAAAGCCTGGGAAGAGGCAGAGGTTGGAGTTGCCGTGCTTGACGATTTCACTTTGCAACTGACTCTGGAAAACCCAGTTCCTTATTTTTTGCAGTTGCTCAATCATTACTCCTGGTTTCCCGTTCACCGGCCAACCATTGAGAAGCATGGGGCTTACGAAAAAATTGGCACAGCCTGGACGAAGCCCCAAAATTTTGTCGGGAACGGACCTTTTCTTCTTAGCGGACATCAAATCAATTCGGTTATAGAGGTAAAAAAGAATGATGCCTATTGGGATGCGGATGCCGTCCAGCTAAAGGGGATTCGTTTCTACCCCATTGAGGCGACCTTTACTGAAGAAAGGGCCTATCGTTCAGGATTTCTTCATTTGACCCAGAGTGTATCGGCAGACCGGATTGATTTCCTCAAGGAAAAATATCCCGATGATTTACATTTTGAACCCTACCTTGGCACCTATTTTTACCGCTTCAACCTGAAGGCTCCCCCCTTTGATGATCAGCGCGTTCGTCAGGCGTTCTGCCTGGCAGTTGACCGGGAAAGATTGGTGGATAAAGTCCTAAAGGGCGGGCAATTGCCCGCGACCAGCTTTACTCCCCCGGGGACCGGTGGCTTTTCCCCCACCCCCAGATTCCGCTATGATCCTGATAGCGCCAAAAAACTTCTTCAGTCTTATCTCCAAGAAAAAGGGTTGGACAGGTTGCCACCCATTGAGCTGACCTATAACACTTCCGAAGGGCACAAGAAAGTGGCCGAAGCTCTTCACGGGATGTGGAAAGATACCCTTGGGGTGGAAATCCGGTTGTTAAATATGGAATGGAAGGTCTTCCTCTCCTCTGTCGCCAAAGGTGAATTCACCCTGGCAAGGGCTGGCTGGATTGGGGACTATGTTGATCCTCACACTTTCCTTCATATGTGGCGCTCCGGGGAGGGCTTAAACATGACAGGCTGGACCAACAACCTGTATGATGGTGCATTGCAGCGTGCTGAGATGGCTGGTTCGGAAGAGGAGAGATGGGCAAATTTCCAGACCTGCGAAGAGCTCCTGGCTGAGGAGGTGCCCATCCTGCCCTTATACTTTTATGTTCATCTTACCCTGCGCCACCCGACCGTAAAAGGCTGGCACCCCACCCTACTGGATCATCACCCCTACAAATATGTGTATCTGGAGAAGGAGGATTCTCCGTGAGGAAGCTCATCATTTCCCGCGTGTTGCAGGCTGTTCCCACCCTATGGGTTATTGCCACTCTGACCTTTTTTATGACCCGCTATGCACCAGGGGGCCCTTTCGATTCTGAACGGGCAATCCCTGAGGAAATCAAAATCAAACTTCAGAGTCATTTTGGCTTGGATCGGCCTTTGTTCGACCAGTACTTGCTGTATTTAAAAAACCTATTGCAAGGAGACTTAGGCCCTTCCTTTAAATATCCTGAATGGGAGGTGTCCGAATTGATAGCGACGGCATTTCCAGTCTCCTTAACCCTGGGCCTGTTGTCTTTACTGATCGCACTGATGGTTGGCATACCCGCGGGAATGATCGCCGCTCTAAGAAAAAACAGCTGGGTTGATTACCTGCCAATGAGCTTGTCCATGGCTGGTATCTGTTTGCCAACATTTGTCCTTGGACCACTTTTAATCTACGCACTTTCCACCCAGCTGGGAATGTTTCCACCCCTGGGTTGGTACGGTCCTGCAGACTGGGTGCTTCCTTCCCTTACCCTGGGCCTGTTTTATGCTGCCTATATTGCCCGGCTCACCCGAGCGGGTATGCTCGAAACCTTACAGCAGGATTATGTGCGTACTGCCCGGGCCAAGGGGGCAACATCCTGGAGAATCCTCACAAAACATGCCGCCCGTGGTGGTCTCTTACCTGTGGTTACTTTTCTGGGGCCCGCATTTGCCGGTTTAATTACGGGTTCGTTTGTGATTGAGAGTATTTTTTTCATACCCGGGCTGGGCAAGTTTTTTGTAACCGCTGCTTTCAACCGGGATTACACCATGGTCTTGGGCACTGTGCTTTTTTATGCCTCCCTCATCATTCTGCTTAATCTTTTGGTGGATCTTTTACAGGCTTGGCTAGACCCTAAAGCAAGGCAGGAAAAATGAGCTCAACCCACTCCTCATCCTTGGGCAGAGACGCCTGGCTTCGCTTACGGGCAAACAAGATGGCAATGGCCAGCCTCTTCCTTCTTGCTGCCGTTGCTTTGATTTCTCTGTTGGGACCGTTGCTTTGTTCTTATTCATACGACCAGCAAAACCTCGACCGTGTCTTTCAAAGCCCAGATACAACTCATCTGTTTGGCACAGACAACCTGGGGAGAGACCTTTTTGCCCGCACCACTTATGGCGGAAGGATCTCCCTGGCAGTCGGTTTGCTCGCCACCTTGGTTTCCTTGGTTATTGGGGTGACATATGGCATGCTTTCAGGCTATTGCGGTGGGCGGCTGGATGCATGGATGATGCGGCTGGTAGATGTTCTGTACTCTCTTCCATTTATCATTTTTGTAATTTTATTAATGGTGCTATTCGGGCGTAACTTTCTCCTCCTCTTTTTGGCCATAGGGGCGGTGGAATGGTTAACGATGGCCCGCATCACCCGTGCCCAAACGATAAATTTAAAAAATGCTGAGTTTATCGAAGCAGCCAGAGCTTTAGGCTATTCTCATCTCCGTATCCTTTTCCATCACTTACTACCAAACCTGATCGGGCCCATTATAATTTATGCTACGCTTACGGTGCCCGCGGTCATGCTGCTGGAATCTGTCTTAAGCTTTCTCGGACTGGGCGTACAGGCACCAATGAGTTCTTGGGGAAGTTTGATCAAGGAAGGAGCGGAAAAGATGGATGCCGCCCCCTGGTTGCTCTTTTTCCCCGGTATGTTTTTTTGCCTCACTCTTTTTGCCCTGAATTTTTTAGGGGATGGATTAAGGGATGCATTGGACCCCAAATCCTCAAAGGACTAATTTTACCATGGGTCAGCTTACTATCCGCAACTTAGAGGTCAGCTTTCATACTCGCGAAGGAATCATTCGTGCGGTTGACGGGATAGATCTTGCCATTGGTCCGGGAGAAATTGTCGGGCTTGTCGGTGAGTCGGGATCGGGTAAATCGGTCACCTGCAACTCTGTCCTCCAGCTCCTTCCCTGCCCCCCCGCTCAATTTGGAGAGGGTAAGATTGAATGGTCCAGCAAAGATCTTCTACAACTAGATGAGGGCAAGATGCGCAGGATTCGGGGTAAGGAAATTTCCATGATCTTTCAGGATCCGATGAGCTGCCTTAATCCTTTTATGACGGTTTTGGATCAGGTTGCAGAGCCGTTAATCATTCATAAAATCTGCAAGCCGGCAGAAGCGAAAAGAAAAGCACTGGAGATGCTCGCCAAAGTAGGGGTTCACCGGGTGAAAGAATATCCAAACTCTTATCCGCACGAATTTTCGGGTGGAATGCGCCAGCGGGCAATGATTGCTATGGCCTTGATCACCCAGCCAGCCCTGCTCCTGGCAGATGAACCTACGACTGCCCTTGATGTTACGGTTCAGGCAAAAGTATTGAGTATTCTTCGGGAACTTTGTTCTGAACTGGGTGTCAGTGTTCTTTTTGTCAGCCACGACTTAGGCTTGGTAGCGGAATTGGCAGACCGCGTTGTGGTAATGTACCGTGGCAAAGTGGTGGAACAAAATGATACCGCATCCATTTTTACTCATCCCAAACACCCCTATGTAAAAGCACTGATTGCATGCCGTCCGACTTTGGAAACTTCAGATGACCGACTTCCCACGGTGGAGGATTTCATCAATCCCGGGAAGGAGACCGAAAAATCACCAACCGACACATCGCCGCCTAAAACCTCTTCGAGATCCGCCAAAACTCTGGTTGAGGCTAAACGCCTGGTGGTTGAATTTACCACCGATGAAGGATCGGTGCGGGCGGTGAATGATGTAAGTATAAAAATCCCCCAGGGCTCAACCCATGGACTGGTGGGAGAATCCGGTTCAGGGAAAACTTCTCTTGGAAGAAGTCTCCTCAATTTGATCCGTCGAAAATCAGGAGAAATTTTATTCAATGGAATTCCGGTTGGACACAAGGGACACCCGCATGAAAAGCAATTCCGTAAGTCCATGCAGATCATCTTTCAAGATCCCTATGCCTCGCTAAATCCCCGCCTGACCATTGAACAGGCATTGGTTGAGCCAATGATTGTCCACAACCTAGGGAGCTCCAAACGGGAGCGAATCAAACGGGTGATCGACCTGCTTGAAGAGGTCGGACTGGGGGAAGAACACCTTGCCCGCTATCCCCATGAATTCTCAGGGGGTCAAAGGCAAAGAATCTGTGTGGCCAGGGCACTTACCACTGAGCCAGAATTTATTGTCTGCGACGAATGTGTCAGTGCCATGGATGTATCCGTTCAGGCACAAGTTCTTAATTTATTAAAATCCCTGCAAGCTTCCCGCGGATTAACTTACCTTTTTATCTCGCACGATTTGGGGGTAGTCAAATTTATGTCTGACCAAATCTCGGTTATGCAAAAGGGACAGATTGTCGAAAGCGGCTCTGCGGAAAATATTTATAACGACCCGCAAACTAAGTACACTCAGCAACTGATTAATTCCATTCCTGCGGCCAACCGTTCCAAGAACTTTTCTTTTACTCATCCGTCCGTTTCACCTGGACCGTGACATCAAGTTGATTGGGAGTCGGCCCGTAGTAAGATCCCGTTATCGGAGCAACATCGCGATAATCCCTTCCCGTACCCAAAATCAGGTAAGTATCATCCACCACCCGGTTATTGGTTGGATCCAACCCGAACCAACCGTGCCCATGGACCATCACCTCGATCCAGGCATGAGATGCTTGCGAGCCCCGCATTCTTCGATCACAGGTTGAATCAAAAAAATATCCACTTACATAACGGGCGGGAATTCCGAGACACCGGCAAAGGGCCAAGGCCGCATGAGCAAAGTCCTGGCAGACCCCCTTGCGAATTTCCAAGACTTCATTTGCATGGGTATCCACGGTGGTCGTTGACTTACTGTATTCAAAGTTATTGTAAATAAATTCCATCACCTGGTAAGCGGTCTGGAAAACATCTTTGGAACCTTCCTGTAGATCAACCGCCATACGCCAGACCTTAGGGTTTATTTCCACATAGGTTGAAGTTTGCAAATAGTCCCGGTACTCGGGAACGCCTTCCATCTTAGATAAATTGGTCAGCTTTACCCCATAGGGAAAGTTTTCAAAATCTACTCGAGTGCTGGTTTCAACCAAGGAGCGTGCTTCAATCACCAATTTTTGGTGCTCCTCAGGCAACTCAAAATAATGAACAATATTTCCATTTAAATCCAAGTAGCTTTGGGCGCGGCAAATCGGTAAAATTGAAAGCGTGGAGGAAATACATTTCTGCCAATCGTTGGTTATGGGGTGAAGCCTTAATTCATTATAGCTTTGCGTGACCGGGGATGGGTAATGGTAACTTGTACGGTGAAAAACATAGAGTCGCATAATTCGAATCAACGGGTATTCCTAGCCCAAAACATAGAGATTTCCCAAAGAAATCACTGCTGTTGTTGCGCTTGGGTAAAGTTGGCAGAACTTCGTTCGCCTAGGCTTTTAATCTCTGAGGGGAGCAGCACATAAGTCTCAAAAATCCGCTGTCCTATTTCAATCAGGGTAGTCTGCAATTCGTCCAGGGTTTCGTGCAAGCCCTTCGATTGCACCTGGTTCCAATCCGTAAAATTAACCATTGCCAGGGTAGAACCGGTGAGCCTTTCGGCCTCGTTGGAAAATGTTCCTGTGGGCACACCAGATAGGGTGTGCAGACTATGATCAATCGTCCGGATACAAAACCGGATCGATCTGGGAAAATCTTCAGAAAAGAGCAGAAAACTTGCTACATTCTGAAGCGAAAGATTTCCACGAAATTGTTGCCGGAATGCAGACAGGGCAATGCAACAACGTAAAACCGACATCAAATCCGCCCGGGTGGGTTCCTTGATTCTTAGGTTTAAGGTATCGATCATCCGGCTGGTTTGATCTGCCCGTTCGAGATATTTTCCCAGCGAAAGAAATCTCCAGCCCTCACTGTGTGGCACAGTTGCATCTGCCAGTCCCTGAAAAACCAAGGAAAAGCGGGTTATTCTATCCAGCAAAAGATCAGACCCTTGATTGTAGAGATCCAAGGCATCACCATTACGAAAAAACAGGTATATGTTGTTAAGCTCCAACCAAAGTTCCTCAGATAATTGATCCCTGACCATACGGGCATTTTCTCGGGCAAGAAATAGGCAGGAAATAATCGAATTTGGATAGGATTCAGAAAAGATTAATACCTTACCAATTTTTTGAAATGCATCACTTTCTGGATGAACCTGTTCCGCACAGATGGATTGAAGAACCGGTTGCCAGAACTCTTTCAATTGTTGATCGTTTTGAACATATTCTAATGCCTGATTTTGATGAACTTGAATCATGCGGGCCATTCCATCCGCCCTTTCGATGTAACGGCTCATCCAGTATAAATTATCTGCCACCCGGGAAAGCATTGCCTAAAATTCCCTTAAAACCCAGGTATCCTTGCTTCCTCCTCCTTGAGAGGAATTAACGACCAGAGAACCCTTTTTTAGTGCCACACGGGTCAATCCACCGGGCACAATTTCAACATCTTCGCCATATAAAATAAACGGGCGCAAGTCCACATGCCTTCCGGCAATTCCCTCTTCACAAAAAGTTGGATGCCGCGAAAGGGAAACAATTGGCTGGGCAATGTATTCGCGGGGATATGCCTTGATCAGCCTGGTGAACTCTTCTCTCTCCTTGGCTGTTGACTGATTACCTATTAGCATACCGTATCCCCCAGACTCATTGGCTGCTTTTACCACTAAGTTTTCCAAGTTATCCAAAACATAAGCACGGTCGCAATCCTTCCAGCACAAATAGGTAGGCACATTGGGCAAAATCGGTTCTTGGTCCAGGTAATATTTGATCATCTCTGGAACATAAGCATAGGTAACTTTGTCATCCGCAACTCCCGTACCCACCGCATTTGCCAAAGCCACATTCCCTTTAAGGTAGGCCTCCATCAAGCCGGCAACCCCAAGCATAGACTCTGATCTAAATACCATGGGATCAAGAAAGTCATCATCCAGCCTCCGATAAATCACATCAACTTGTACCAGTCCTCTGGTTGTCCGCATGTAAATACAAGAGTCAATTGAGATCAGGTCTTTGCCTTCTACAATTTCAATGCCCATTTGCCGGGCCAAAAAGGTGTGTTCAAAATAGGCACTGTTGTAAACCCCTGGCGTTAACAACACGCATACAGGCTTTTGAGATTTACGGGGAGATAAATGCTCTAATGTGCGCAACAATAAATCCGGATATGCCTCGACTGGACGCACTGACATTCCCCCAAATGTCTGGGGAAATGCCCTCTTCATAATCTGGCGGTTTTCCAAAAGATAGGAGGCTCCAGATGGGCAGCGTGCATTGTCCTCCAAGACCAGATAATTTCCCTGGTCATCTCGGATCAAGTCTGTTCCGCAAATATGGGCGTAAATTTGCTGGGGTGGATCAAAGCCGACCATTTCCGGTCGGAAGTTTTTCGAGGAATTAACCATTTCCTCAGGTATAACCCCGTCCTTGATTATTTTCCTGCCGTGATAAATGTCGTTGAGAAATAAGTTTAGGGCGAGAATGCGCTGCCGCAACCCATTCTCAATGACCGTCCATTCACTTTCTGGAATTACCCTGGGTATCAGATCAAAAGGAAAAATCCTCTCTGTTCCCCCTTCATCACCATAAACAGTAAAAGTGATTCCATGCTCAAGGAATGAGGCATCTGCCTGTTGGCGCCTTTCTGAAATTTCCTCTTCTGTTAAACGATCAAACCGGTGAAAAATTTTTTCGTAATGAGCCCGGGCCTGCAAGCATTCTCTATCCAAAAACATTTCATCAAAAAAATGTTCAACGGTGTAACCTTGGAATTGGTTGGGTAAGCTCATCTACTTTTTAAAAAATTTAGGGCAAGTCTTGTGCCACTCGGTTAGATTGAAAAGCACATTGTTACTTTTTTGTCCATTCGGCATCCTCCGTTTTGGAAAAGTGCCTTTGGTAGGAGAAAAGAAACTGCTGAGCCAGTCCCGCATATTTACCAAAATGTATCCTGGCAAATTCTTCCATTTGTGAAATTTTCCATGCTTTCATTCCATACTGTTTTTCCAACGATTGGAGGATCCATGTATCGATCGGAAAAGCTTCCGGTTTCTCCCCGCCAAATAAGAGCACACAATCCGCCACTTTAGGTCCGACCCCCGGAAGGTTCATCAGCCTAAGTTTGGCTTCCTGGTATGGAATGTACCTGAGATCATCCAAAAAATTCGGGTTTTCTCCGAGAAACTCAGCTGTTCCAACAAGGAATTTTGCCCGGTATCCCGTTCCCAGTTTTCTCGCTTCCAATTGGGTTAATTTTTTCAGCCGATTCCAGCCGGGAAATGCATGAATACCCTCACCTACTTCTTCCCCGAGTAAATGATAAATCTTTTCCTTAAGTTGTTTAATTTGAGGGATGCTCTTGGCAGAGCTTAGAAGAAAAACCAGCAAGGTTTCATCAAGGGGCTGGCGGAGTATTCTTAATCCTGGAAACTGTTTGATTGCACGGCTCAAGATACCATCGCTTCTCCAAGGCAAGGAATCGACCGCTTCCAGATAAGTCTCATCCAGCCATAAGTAATGCAACATTTCCTTTTCGCTTATCCGCGAGTTGGCGGAAGTCCGCCATTCTAACTGTCCCGATACCCACCTCAACTGAACGAGGGAACCATTAACCACTCCAATCCATTGATTTTCGCTTTGTGATGTCCAGGAAAAGCTTTGCCCGCCGACTAACGACTCATTGATACCGGTGAGACAAATTGCGTTCTTCGGACCAAGTGGAATCCATTTCCCTGTCATTGGTATTAGGTAAAAACTTTACCACAGAAAACTCTGGCTCTTGGCAATCAAAGCATCTTTTCCATCCATTAACCTAAGTCGCCAGGCAAGTGGCTGGACCGATTTGTCTGGCCAATCATCCCCAGTCAGGCCGATGAAAACTTCCTTCCCAAAAATTTTCGGATTTTCAATAGGTATCTTAACCGTTTGGGCAACTGGATCCAATGAGGTAATCCAATCTAAAACCCAGTATGCATTTTCAGATAAACCTTGGTCTGAACCATTTACCTTAACCACAAAGTAAAATCCATCACGATGGTTTCGGTCAGAACGACAATAGACTTTCCAGCCTTCATATTCCTGACCGCTAAAAAACTCTGGTATGCGTTTAAAGTCCCGGGTGGAAAAGTAGGACTTGTTGCGTACTTCCAACTCTATTTTAGCCCATAATGGATGGGCAAAAGATAAGAAGCAAAAGACAAGAAGTAAGAGTGGGGAAATAGTCCCCCACGAAACCATTTGAGCAATTGGATTACTCTTCAGAAGCAGCAGGTGCCTCTTGGGTTTCAACTGCTTCTGGTGCACCAGAATCTGGCCCAAGGACATCCGCAGCGGTTGCCTTATCGGAAGATTTCACTTCAGCGGCTGCACTGCTTGGCTCTTCCTGAACGGCAGGTTTTTTGGGAACGGACTTGGAGACTCTTTTGGCTGGCCGTGCCTTGGGGGCAGCTTTTTTGGGGGCGGACTCAGCAAGTGCCTTTTTACGACGGGCTAGGTAAGCAGCACGACGACGGCGCTTGATTAATTTATTGTACTGTTTGCTCATAGAAAAAAATGAATCATGAAGTAACTACAATCAATTGGCAAGCTCAGTAGAGGATAGGTACTTAGCAAATCTCAACTGGCTTACCGGTTCGGGCAGACTCATAAGTTGCATCGATAATTTTCATTAACGCCAGGGCTTGGTCAGGGGTGTTCAGGGGGGCCTCTTTTCCCTCAAGCGTGAGGGCGAAATTTTGGGCAGATCGAATTCTGCCCATATCTTCACATTCCTCCACCACGATGGACCGGTTCACTGAACGGCCATGCTCCTGGAAGTAGAGTTCGCAATCATCAATCGCGGTGGCATCTATGCCGTCTCTACCAAATAAGCGGCGTACCATGCCTCCTGCCTTGGTACCCTGATAAGTCACCGAGACTTCTTCCCGCTTATTCATCTCCGCCCACGAAACCTGAAAACTCAAGACCTGACCGCTTTTAAACCGCACAAAGCCATGGGCAGCACTTTCGACATCAGTCACTCCATCAGCCACATCTGGAATTCCCCACGGTCCTTTAAATCCTTTATCCTGAATAAAATTATCAAAGGTCTGAGCAAGTACATGGCTGGGCTCTGGGTAGTCCATGTAAAACAAGGCCAAATCAATCATGTGCAAAAGATCAATTAAGGGACCACCCCCTGATTGGGCCTGATTGGTAAACCAGCCACCAAAACCGGGAATTCCGGTTCGCCTTATCCACTTTGCCTGAGCCGAGTTGATTGTGCCAATCTCTCCAGCCTCTAAATACTTTCGCATGGCATAAGATTCCGGACGGGCCCGGTTATTGAAATTGAACATCAGGGTTTTGCCCGATTTTTCCGCAGCAACTTTCATTTCCGCTACTTCCGCCGCGTTCAAAGCAGGTGGTTTTTCACAGAAGACATGCTTGCCCGCTTGCAAGGCCTGAATCGCAAGTGGCTTGTGGGTACGGTTGGGGGTTATGATACTAATGGCATCCAAATCGGTCAATTGATCCAACATCTTTTGGGAATCGGAGAAGACATGCTCTGCCCCGTAGGCTTTGGCCGCTTTTCCCGCAGCCTCCTCGTTCATATCACAGATCGCCACAATCTCTGCCCCACCCGCTTTAAATCCGGGAGCATGATACTGCAGCATTCCTCCTGCCCCGATAATTCCTATTTTTTGACTCATTGAAATAAAATTTAGCTATTGGTTATTTGGGGATGGCGGGAAATTTTACCCATTTTTGTTTGGATGTTGAACTCTTCACCACGGTCTCAATAAAAGCCATACCAATGATTCCATCGCGGATATCCGGATAGTCGTAGCCCGATTTTCGGGGAAATTTGCCATCGATTTCATCACGGATTGCAACCGCTGCAGAATTGTAGACATTGGCAAAGGCTTCGATAAATCCTTCCGGATGTCCAAAAGGAATGCGGGTATGATCCGCAGCTGCACCCGTGACATATCCATTACCGCGGCGATAAACCTGTCGGGGTTCACGGGCATCCTTAACGATCAGATCGTTGGGTTCTTCCTGATGCCACTCGAGCGACTTCTTGGTCCCATATACCCGGATATTTAAATTGTTTTCATCCCCATTGGATACTTGGGATGCATAGATGATCCCCCGGGCACCCCCTTTGAAGCGCACCAGGACATTTCCATCATCGTCCAGTTTTCTGCCGGGTATATTGACGGAAAGATCGGCACAAAGAGAATCAATTTCCAAGCCACTGATGTAGTGCACCAGATTCTCGGCATGCGTGCCAATATCGCCCATACAGTTTGAAATGCCGGCCACCTTGGGATCCGCCCGCCAATTGGCAATGGATTTGTCCTCCCCGGTCAAAGCGGTGATGGCATAGCCCTGGGGGTATTCACAGACCACCTTGATGATTTTACCAAGCTCTCCCTTTCTTACCATCTGCCGGGCAAGCTTGACCATGGGATAGCCAGTATAATTATGGGTAAGGGCAAAAACTTTTTTGCTCTTGGTGATAATCTTTTTGAGCTCTCTCGCCTCGGACAGAGTGAAGGTGGCAGGCTTATCGCAAATTACATTGATTCCAGCCTCAAGAAAAGTTTTCGCCACCTCAAAGTGCAAGTGATTACGAACCACAATCGAGACAAAATCTACTCTTTCTCCAAGGGGTAATGCACTCTCCTTTTTTGCCATCTCTTGGTAGGAGGCATAGACCCTCGATGGATCAATAAAGAAATCCTTTCCGGAAAGCGTGGATTTCTTGGGGTCCGAGGAGAAGGCTCCTGCGACCAATTCGATCTGCCCATCCAGGGCAGCGGCCCGGCGGTGCACACCTCCAATAAAAGCTCCACGGCCTCCACCGACCATGCCCATTCGAAGTTTTCTATTTTTCATCTGCTCTTCCTATTTACTGGTTTTCCTTGTCGAATGCCGAATCAAAGGCCATCTCGTTGGGCTTAAAGTCGAGTTTTTTAACAAATGCACAGGACTCCTCCGCCCCATGGAAACGGTCCATCCGGCTATCTTCCCACTCCACCGAGAGCGGACCGGCATAACCGATATCATTTAATGCGATGATGATTTCCTCAAAATTCACATCGCCCCTGCCAATGGAACGGAAATCCCAAAAACGGCGGGGATCAGCAAAGGTCGTATGCCCACCAAAAACTCCCACAGACCCATCCCCGTGTCCCCACCAGGCATCCTTCATGTGGGCATGATAAATCCGGTCTGAGAAAGTACGGATGAATTTAACATAATCCACGCCCTGATACCCAAGATGGGATGGATCATAGTTGAAACCAAAACGCTTGTGCCCTTTGACCGCCTCGATTGCACGCTGGGCACTGGCAATATCAAAAGCAATCTCAGTCGGGTGCACCTCCAGGGCAAAATTTACTTTTTGTTTTTCAAACTCGTTAAGGATCGGCCCAAAACGCCTGGCGAAATCCTCAAATCCCTTGTCCCAATATGCCTGATCGGTGGGAGGAAAGGCATAGATCGAATGCCAGATACTCGAACCGGTGAACCCATTAACGACTGCAGGAAAATCATCCTTCTTTCCTCTTCCTGGCTTGGCATTGATAAAATTCCGGCATGCCTTGGCAGTCTTGGCCAATTTCTTGGCCGCACGCTTCCTCACTTTTTCAGGGTCGCCCTCACCCCAAACATCCGCAGGTAAGATGGCTTTGTGACGCTCGTCAATGAGGTCGCACACCGCTTGGCCAACCAAGTGGCTTGATACGGCAAAAGCGGTCAGTCCATGATCGCTAAGAATTTCCCACCTTTCCTGACAATATTTTTTGGAGACCGCAGCTTTATCCACATCGAAATGATCCCCCCAACAGGCTAGTTCAAGACCATCATAGCCCATTTGGGATGCTTTGGCAGCGAGGTCAGGAAGCGAAAGGTCGGCCCACTGACCGGTGAATAGAGTGACAGATCTTGGCATAGTGTTTAATTATAGGGGTTATCAATTACTAGGGATGGTTTGTTTCACAAAATACTCACTTTGGGGGCAACCTCTTTTTTTACGGATTCAACGATGGGGCTAGGAACGAATACTTATTTTCTCGGCGGTTTTGGAACCTAAAGTAAGAAGAGTCTTACCCTCAACTTTTAGTTCCATTGAATCAGCAATTCGATCGTTTTGCATGACTTCGATCTTTTTACCGGGAATCAATTTTTTGTTTCGGGCAAACTGTAAAAACTCTTTTCCCTGATCCTGGATAGATTCAATCCGCACAAAGTCTCCCGTCTCGCAATCGAGTAAAGTACGGTTAGATGCACTGGGCATCGCACCGCGTTTTGTGGGGATCGGATCTCCATGCGGATCATGACTTGGACGACCAAGGAATTCATCCAATTTCTCAAGCACTTTTTCCGAAATGGCATGCTCCAGTTCCTCTGCCTCATCGTGTATCTCTCCCCAGTCAAGCCCCAGGGTTTCCACCAAAAATGTCTCCAACAAACGATGTCTCCGTAACATACTCATACCCAGCTTGCGACCGGCAGCAGTTAACTTAACCCCTTTTCGGGGCCGGTAATTCACCCATCCTTTTTTCTGGAGATTTTTCACCATGGTGGTGGCCGTTCCCGCAGTGACTTGTAAGCACTCCGCAACCTTCCCCATCGCCACTTCCGGTGATCCTGCCTGAACCGACTCGACCAGGATTTGCTTCAAGTAATTCTCTACGGTTGAACTTGGCATGATATTTAAAAACATTCCTAAGCTGTTCTTGACCCTCTTCTTTTTCAAGCATATAAAGTTATACTTTGATTAATCAAAGTTATAAATTTTACTTGCCGAAAATTAAGATGCACAGATTCATCATGGTTATGCCCGTGCTACTGGTCAGTTGGTTTATTGCCGGTTGTGGCAAATCCGACTTCACCATAAGAAAGGATCCGCAAAAGCCCGTGGTGGTCGCAACCACCACTCATTTAGCGGATCTTATCAGGCAAATCGGAGGGGAGCATCTCACCGTGATTCAAATGATGAAGGCGGGAGTGGACCCTCACTCTTACCGGGCAACCGCACAGGACATAACCCATTTGCAAACCGCAGACTTGATCGTTTATCATGGCCTGTCCCTCGAAGGGAAGATGGCCCGGGTGTTTAAGGATACTACGCTAAGTCGAAGACCTCCTTTTTCACCCTGTGCAAACTTAGCCAATGATCAGTTATTGAGTGGTGAGGATAAGGATCAAGTAACCGATCCCCATATTTGGTTTTCGCCAGATTTATGGATTCAGTGCGGACAATCGCTTACCACTGAATTGTCCGGTTTACTTCCTGAAAAGAGCACGGAGTTTAATGCAAATTTTCTCAAGTTTAGAAAATCGGTTGAGAAAATGGACCGCTGGGGAAAATCGGTCATCCAATCCATACCCCCCGCTTCCCGGATTTTAATAACCAGCCACGACGCCTTTCGATATTTTGGTGATCACTTTGGCATCCGGGTGATAGCCCTTCAGGGAATCAATACCCTGACCGAAGCTGGACTGGCCGACCGGACCAACCTGGTTGAGTTCATTGATCTGCACAATTCACCCGCCCTCTTTATCGAAAGCAGCGTCAATCCAAAGGCTCTCAAGGAAATCGCCCGTGAGACCGGCTCCATAATTGGCGGCACCCTCTTCTCTGACGCTCTCGGCTCCGAAGATCAATCTGCCCTAGGTCCAAATGAGGAGGTACTTTCCACTGCCACCTGGCAGGGAATGATGGCTCATAATTTACGCACCATTCAAAAAGCGTTGCACCAAGTTCCATGAGCACCCATCTGCCCCACCCTCTTGAGATTCACGATCTCACGGTTGCTTACAATCAAAAGCCCGTGCTTTATGGGATTGATGTGGAAGTCAAGGAGGGTTCTCTTGTGGGAATCATTGGCCCAAATGGAGCCGGAAAGTCCACTCTGATCAAAACCGTAATGGGCATGATGAAGCCCGAGGATGGATACATTAAGATTTTTGGAGAACCCGGGAAAAAAGCAATCACCCGGGTTGGGTATGTCCCACAAAGGGAAAGCGTGGATTGGGATTTCCCGGTTACCGCCATGGATGTGGTGTTGATGGGCAGGTTTGGGCATACGAGGTGGTACAAGAGAGTAAGCAAGAGAGACCGTCTTTTTGCCGCTGAATGCCTCGAGCAAATGGATATGCTGCCCTATGCTGACCGGCAAATTGGCAACCTCTCGGGCGGGCAGCAACAACGGGTCTTCCTTGCCCGTGCCCTCGCCCAACAAAGTGATCTGTATTTGATGGATGAACCATTTGATGGCGTGGATGCGGTGACGGAAAAAGCAATCATTGGATTGTTAAAAAATTTACGGGATCAAAAGAAAACTCTTATGATTGTTCATCACGATCTTTCCACTGCACAGGAATACTTCGATCAGCTGCTGCTTCTCAACCTGAGGATGGTGGCTTATGGAAAAACTGCGGATGTTTTCACCAACGAACTGCTGCAAAGAACTTACGGGGGGAAACTCACCGTACTCTCGGAAATTGGCAGCCGCAAAGTGGCAGAGATTCCATCCTCTGGTTAGGAGTTCTTTGTGATTTTGAAGTATCCATTTCCAAGAACCGTTTGCTTACATATTTTACTGATCTTCGGCTCGGCAGGTCTGTTGCACGCGGCACAAATTGATCATGTTCATGGAAACAACTGGATCGACCGAGCCATGCGGTTTTGGGCCTTTGAAGATTCATCGATGCGGGTGATTGTTTTCGGGGTTCTCCTGATAGGAATTAATTGCGGACTTATGGGGGGATATATCGTAACCCGCAGGCTTTCGATGTTTGGGGATACCCTTTCCCATGCCGTTTTGCCCGGAGTCGCAGTGGGGTTTTCGCTAAGCCAATCACGCAATGATTGGGCACTGATGCTTGGGGCTATTCTTTCGGGTTTCCTGGGAGTAGCCCTCATTTCCTTGTTCAAAAGATACACCAAAATGAAAGCGGATAGTGCCATGGCTCTGATTTTATCTGCTTTTTACGCCGTCGGTATCTGCCTGCTCGCTCGTTTACAGCAATCCGCTGGAAGCGGTGTGGCAAACCTGGATAACTACTTATTTGGGTCCTTGGTGGGGCTTTCCCAGAGTGATCTCCTGCCTATCCTTGCCTGCCTGATTTGCATTGTTCTAACTTTTGTGGGCTTACATAAGCAATTATTGGTTGGAGGGTTTGATCCTGCTTTTGCCCGTTCTATCGGATTACCCCTCGATTGGATCCACTTCTTTCTTTCGGTCATGCTCGCCTTTTGTATCGTATCTTCGCTGCAAACCATTGGGGTGGTTCTGGTATCAGCCCTTTTGATTATTCCGGCGAGTACCTCCTGGTTACTGACTCATCGAATGACCCGTCTGCTTATTTTATCTGCAATAACAGGTGGGATTAGCGGTGTCCTTGGTTGCTTCCTTTCCTTTTTGAATAATCGTCTACCTACTGGACCAACCATTATTCTTTGCTCCACTTTCATCTTTTTGAGCGTGCTGTTACTCAGTCCACGACGGGGGATGATTCCTTCCTGGATAAGATCCAGAAAGCACTCTCAAAAAATTCGTTCGGAAAATACCCTCAAGGCATGCTTTCAGGTTTTGGAGGAATCTAATTTCGAGGAACAATCGTTCCCGCAGTCACTGCTCGCACGGCGAAGGAGGAAAAGTAATGGTGAAATTGAAAAGGAAGTAGATAGCCTGATCCGCCGCGGTTATGCCACCCGCAATACCCCGTCCTCTATTCAATCAAAAGAATTGCCTTCTGATTCGGTTATCTCGCTTACACCGAGTGGCTGGGAAGTCGCCTGTCGAATGATCCGTAATCACCGGTTATGGGAACTCTACTTAACCAGAGAAGCCTCCTATGCTTCGGATCATGTGCATGACGATGCGGAAAAAATTGAGCATATTATTGGCGAAACCACCGTTCGCCGGCTCGAGCGTATTCTGTCAAATCCTACATTAGACCCACATGGCAAACCCATTCCCAGTCAGCATGATATTGATCGTGGGTGGATTTCCTCCGCACCTCAGTAAATCGAAATGGTCCATGCCTTACACGAAGCACTGACTGCTCCTTGGTCCACGCCGGAGCAGATTTCCTGGAATATACAAATTGCCCTGATGGGGACACTTATCTGCTTAACCTGCGGTTTAGTGGGCACTTTTATTGTAGTACGCAGAATGGCTTTACTCGGCGATGCCATAAGCCATGGGATTTTGCCGGGCATTGTTATTGCCTACCTAATAACAGACAGCCTTGCATTGGGCCCCATGTGGTTGGGGGCGTGCTTGGCTGGGCTGGGTTGTGGCTTTTTAATTGAATGGTTCCGTACAAAAACCCCACTCCGGGAAGATGCAGCCATGGGCCTCACCTTCACCTCATTTTTTGCTGTGGGGATTGTCCTCTTAAGTATTCAAGTGGACCATGTGCATCTGGATCCTGCCTGCATTCTTTATGGAGAGATTGGCTTACTCCCCTTGCAAGGTGAGTTCATTCTTGGAGGTCAATCCCTGGGAAACCAGGCTTTATGGGCCATGGGAGCAGTGTGCTTCACCACCATTGCCCTCTGCTTTGCTTTTTACAGGCTTTTACTGGTTACAAGCTTTGATCTTAGCCTGGCAAAGTCCTTGGGCATCCCCATCCAGTTGGTGCAATACGGGTTGATGTTGATGCTTTGCCTGGTGCTTACCGCATCGTTTGAATCAGTTGGGGTGATTTTAGTACTGGCGATGATGATTCTGCCCCCGCTTAGCTCGTCCTTTCTTTTTACCCGTTTGCCAGTGATGCTTCTCAGTTGCCTGCCCTTCTCTTTCCTTTATGCAATCGGCGGAATTCATCTGGCTCATTTCATGAATTTTCCCATTTCTGCCTCCATTGCCGTGGTGGGAGTGGTTCTATTTATTCCCTGCTGCCTCTTTGGCTCCAAAGGTGGACTGCTTTTACATTTACGAATTATGTCAAAGGAGAATTCATCCAAAAATGTTCTTTCCTAAAAACACAAAAGCCCTCACGAAGAGGGCTTTTGCTCAAACGAAAAGGTAAGACGGTTATTTTTTGGCCAGGGCAATCTTGCTGGCTTTTTTGCTGGAACAATTACATCCATCTATGGAAATACTGTCACCTGCGGCGAGTTTCGTTGGACATTCAAATCCGTCCAATTCAGTTTTGCTTGAAACCTGTACCTGCTTTTCCTTTTTTCCCTGCTTCACTGTCAAAGTTTTAGAATCCGCGTCAAAGCTGACCACTTTTCCTTTGATGGTTTTGGATGGACAGCCGGCAAAGACAGTGGCCGCAAAAAACAGACTGCATAATAGGGTCGTAAATAATTTCATAAATGATGGGTGGTTAAGGGTTGAGAAACATACTAAGTGATACTACCAATCCACTATTTCAAAATACACAAGAAAGAAGTATTCTTATGCTTAGACTAATTTCATGAAAGCCCTTTGCGCTTGGCTCATTTTTATCCTCTGTGGAATTACTTGCCTCTTTGATCCCTCCCTCGCTGCCCACCCGATTCCTGACCTCCCCATTTGGGGGATTTTTGACAAAAATGGCACCAGCCAAGTGGAAGTGGAAATTGATCCAAGAGCCTTTGCGGATGACCCTGAAGCGGAACCTTTTCTGACCATCCCTGCACTGGGTGAGCTCAATGCAACCTCCCGGCAGAATTTGCTGGATGAGGCGAATCAAATCCTCGAAAGCTCTTTGGATATCCGGATGAATGATCAGAAATGGTATCTTCCTGCCTTTCATTACGAATTTGTTGAAACAATCAATAAAGATGAAAACAACGATACCATCGTTTTGATCCGGGCTTCTTCCAAAATTTTCCGAGAGAAAAATGCCACTTACCAAATTCGGGCCAGGGAAACGGCCCCCCTTGATTTAATTTTCACCAATCAAATTAATGGAGTGCCCCACCGAAGAGTAAATGTACTTTTCCCGGGTGAGGAAAGCTTTGCCCTTACCCTACCGACCTTAACAGATTCATTCAGCTCATCAGAAACTGGCACCTCTGATTTTCTCCAAGCAGGCAATGAGGAGTCTGAATCCAGTCACTCGCTCAGCACCCTGCTCTCCTTTGCCAGGCAAGGTTTCGTCCATGTTCTCCCCCTTGGCGTGGACCATATCCTCTTTGTGCTGGGGATTTTTCTCCTTTCAAGAAAATGGAAGCCATTAATCTATCAGGTATCAACTTTTACGATTGCCCATACCATAACCCTGGGAATGGCAACGGTGGGATGGGTTGAGGCACCTTCATCCATCGTGGAGCCAATTATTGCTGGAAGCATTGCGTTTGTTGCCCTGGAAAATATTTTTTTTCCCACATACAATCCGCGTAGACTAGTCCTCGTTTTTATCTTTGGTCTGATTCATGGGCTTGGCTTTGCCAGTGCCTTGTCGGAGCTGAACCTCGACCCATCCGTTTTGATTACCTCCTTGATCGGATTTAATCTTGGCGTAGAGGGGGGGCAACTTGCAGTCATTTTGCTCGCTTGGATTGGGGTGTGCCGTTTGAAGGATGAACAAAATTACCGCAGGGGCGTGGTAATTCCCGTATCACTAGCCATTGCCGTGCTTGGATTTTACTGGATGATTGAGAGACTGGTCGGCTAAATATTTACTGCCTCCTCTTAAAAAAAATTTATTATTTATTCTTTTTTTCGCGTGCAAATACTATTCTGCGGAACTAACTGATAAGTAACTCTAATCTTTTCGACATGGCCCACTTATTAAACGCCCTGATTTTGACGACTCTTCTGTGTTTTTGTACCGCTCACGCCGATGACCTTAAGCTGACACCTGCTCAACTGGCAAAGGAAGTCTCCGAGGTAAATCTCATTCTAAGCAAGGAGCACAAGGAAAGAAATCTAAGGATCCCCCAAAAGTTAGATGAAGGTTTACTGTTGCGGAGAATTTTTCTTGCCGCAGCTGGCCGAATTCCAAGTTCCGAGGAATATGATCAATGGTACGATCTGGGTAAGAAATTTAAAAAGCATGAATTGGTTGACCATTTGATTCAATCGAAAGCATATACCAGTCAGATGTTTAATTGGTGGGCGGATCATCTCCGTGCAAAGTCTTACATCATGGGACAGGCAAACCAAATAGGGGCGGGCTTTCTCTATGTTGATTGGCTGAAGTCCCAAGTGTCCGAGAATGTTCCTTACGATGAAATGGCTCGCCTGGTGGTCGCCTCGGAGGGTTACCCCTGGGAAAATGGTGCGGTTGGATATTACCTGCGGGACGATGGCATGCCCTTGGAAAATATGTCCAACACCGCCGAGCTTTTCCTGGGCACCCAGCTCGTTTGTGCCCAGTGCCACAATCATCCCTTTGATAAGTGGACCCAGATGGAATACTACCAAATGGCTGCCCATACCTACGGAATGGTAACCCGCATGCAGGGCAAAACGGTTGAGGGGATCAAGAAATTGGCAAAAGACTTCAAGCAAAGCGGTGCAGGGATGCAAATGATGTCGATGTCCGCCAAGCCGGATGTCGTTGAAAAACAGGCCCGTGCTTTTCGCCAAGCCGTTCAGGATATGCTTCTACCTCTTCAATTCGGAGCCATGCAGAAAGATCGTAAACTCAAGTTGCCCCACGATTATAAGTATGAGGACGGCAAACCGCACCAGGTAATCCAACCCGGGGTAATTTTTACAGACAACCCTGATTTAAAGTCCAGCCAATCCAATGATCTGGTCATGCAATATGCCCAATGGATGACTTCGCCGGAGAATCCTAGGTTTACCAAAGTCATTGTAAACAGAATGTGGAAGAAGGTTTTCGGGCGGGGATTGGTGGAGCCCCTGAGCAACTGGAGGGAAGACAGCGAGGCTTCCATTCCTGAACTCCTGGATCATCTGTGCGGATTGTTGGTTCGTTTAGATTATGATCTCCGGGAATTTCAAAGGATTCTTCTCCATCTGGATATTTTTGAAAACCAAGCACTCGATCAGGAATTGGAGCCTCTTGCCCCATACTATTTTCAGGCACCCACCCTGCAAAGAATGTCCGCCGAACAGTTATGGGATTCTTTGCTCACCCTGGTTGTTCCAGAAATAGACCACCGGCAGTTCAAGGATGAGGCTGATTTTCTCCAAACCAAAAAAGCAAACCTCGAAAAATACCGGCAAAAAGTCGAAGGTATGCCCACGGAGGAGTTGTTCAATATCGTTAAGGAAGGACGGCGGGAAATTATGGAAATTCAGGATGAGATGAACTCCATTAATTCACAGATTAAAGAGGCGGTTCAGCAGGATAACCGCGAAGCCCTCAATCGGCTTAAAAAGTTGCAAAATGAAATGCGTGACAAACAAAGCTCCGCCCTGGCCTCACAGATCATGGGAGAAGACTTTAATGTTCGCTCCATGTACAAAAATAACCCTCCCAAAAAAAAGCGCCAATTATCGGAAGAAGAGAAACGGTATCCCATTTATTTACGAAGAGCATCGGAACAAAATTCACCGGCCGGTTCTGATCATTTCCTGCGGGAGTTTGGACAGTCTGACCGTGACTTAATTGATAATAGCCGAAAGGAGGCGTCGATCCCCCAAGTGCTCAATCTGCTGAACGGGAGCCTTCGCTGGAGACTAATTGATAAACATTCTCCCCTTGCTCAAGCGGTGATGAAAAAGGACAACCTGGAAGAAAAAATCCAGGCAATCTATTCGGCCATGCTTCAAAGAATGCCCACGAAGGAGGAAACCGAGCTTTGCCTAAATGCCCTTCCGTTTCCGGATTTGCCCACCTCTCCTGTTTTCAAAGATTCACACACCCAAAAACAAAAAGACCAGATTACTAAGAAAGCAGAGAAAAACAAAGAGTATTACTTAAACCGGGTGCATAATGAGCTCCGGCATCTTGCCTGGGCATTACTGAACTCCCGGGAATTTTCTTTTATCCAATAATTAACCATGAATACGAAAAGTTTTTTTGAATCGGAACTTAACCGGAGGGCCTATTTAAGCTATGCCGCCAAGGGTTTTCTGGGTGTCAGTATTTTGCCATGGTCCACCAACTCCCAAGTGCTTGGTGCCGGCTTGGGACTGAACCGTCCGGTAAACTATGCCCCCAAAGCCAAAAATGTAATCTACCTCTACATGGCCGGTGGGATGAGCCACCTGGATACTTTTGACCCTAAAACCTCTGAGGTGCGTGGCCCGATGGAACAGCTGAAAACCAAAACCGATGGCATAGCATTAGCAGAGACTCTCCCATTATTGGCCAATCATTCCGAAAAGATAGCGGTTGTCCGTGGATTGACCTCTACCAAAGGCGCTCATGAGCAGGGAAATTATTTCATGCATACAAGCTATGACAAAAGAGGGACGATTGTGCACCCCAGCATGGGATCCTGGGTAACCAGATTAGATGGGCGGTTTAATCCAACTCTTCCCGGTGCGGTTGTGGTTGGAACGGGCAACCAGCATCCACTCTCCGGTTTCCTGTCCACCCAGCACCAACCCTTACAAGTCGGGGCTCCCGGTAAAGGACTGGCCAATTGTGAACACAAAGGATTTGATGAGGATACCTTTAACCGGAACTTGAATCTGTCCAAGCAGTTGGACCGGGCATTTGTGGAAAAATACAACCTGGCAAAAGTACGATCCTATGCCGATATGTATGAAGATGCGGTCCGCTTGATGCGTAGCAAAGACTTGGACGCATTTGATCTGAGCCAAGAGACCCAGGCGGTCCGTCATGCCTATGGCAGTGATAATTTTGGTCAAGGCGTCCTGCTGGCCAGAAGGTTGGTGGAAAAACAGGTGCGGTTTGTAGAAGTCCAGCTTGGTGGATGGGACACCCATAACAATAACTATGAGCGTGTAATTGAAAGGTGTGATATCCTCGATCAGGCACTATCCGCATTGTTGGATGATCTGCATAAGCGCGGAATGCTCGACGAGACTTTAGTTGTGCTGGCCACCGAATTTGGCCGGACCCCTGATTACAATGTAAACGAGGGAAGGGACCACTATCCCAAAGCCTTTTCCTGCATGCTTGCAGGCGGAGGGATCCGCGGCGGGCAGGTCTGGGGGGCGACCGATGAGGAAGGGCGTGAGGTTGTCGATGGTGTGACCCAGATACCTGATTTCAACGCCACCATTGCCTACGCCCTTGGGCTTCCTCTGGATGAAATTGTTTTCTCTCCCTCACGCAGACCCTTTACCTTGGCGGATAAAGGTAGTCCCTTAACCCAATTGTTTTAG